>Ga0105048_10016674_pt1 | contig 11347 bp, 7 predicted proteins | sample MAT05_FD_78382 | JGI IMG/M metagenome (GOLD analysis project Ga0105048, IMG submission 78382) | Freshwater microbial communities from Lake Fryxell liftoff mats and glacier meltwater in Antarctica - MAT-05 | ecosystem: Environmental > Aquatic > Freshwater > Ice > Liftoff microbial mat | place...
AGTGGTGACCAGGATGCGGTCCCCGGTCTGGATCTGGTCGATCTGGGCGAAGGCACCGCCGAAGAGGGACCGGCGTCCGACGATGACGCTGTTGCCGGGTTGGCCTGGTCCGCCGGTGCCGACGACGTGGCCGGGCCCCTGCCGCGTGCGCTGCGGGTCGGTGCCCTCGACGACGACGCGGCTCAGGCCGATGCGTTCGACGTCCACGATTGCGACGGGCGAGCCCAAGGTGGGGGCTTCGGTCGGAACCTCGATGCCCGCCAGGCCGAACGCCTGGTTCGTCGCCGCCTCGATCTCGGTGCGGTAGCCCGTGAGCAGGCTTCGCTGATCGCGCTCCTCGCTGATCGGTCCGACGGCCAGCACGACGACGACGACGCCGACGACGGTGATGGCCAACCACACGCCGAGGAGCACGAGGGGTCGAACGGGTCGACGGTTGGCGTCGGGGGGACCAGAGGGGTCCTGGACCGGCTCGCGCTGGTCTCGCTCGGGAGCAACGCCCGGGACGGAGCGGACCGATGGCTCGCTGACGATGGTCATGAACGGGACCTTCCCGGTAGCTCGACTCGGCGTCCGGAGCTGAGCCATCCGCCGACCGCGACGAGCACGGCGAGGACCACGAGCGCAAGCGCAGTGCCCGCCCCGTTGCCTCCTCCGCCTCCGGTCGGATCCGGGTACGCGATCTCCGCCAGGGTGATGTCATCGTCGGTTCCGGCGATCCCGTCCGCACCGACGAGCGCAGCCTCGCCGGGACCGCCGCTGCCCGCAGCGAAGCTTCCGGACCCGCCACCGGCGCCCGAGGAGGGTCCGCCACCAGGCGAGCCGACCCCGTCGAACGAGCTGAAGGGGAGATCGCCGCTCGGGAACGACGACGCGCTGGGCGCCCCGGGCGCACCCGATTCGGCCGGTGGCACGGGCGGGACCACCGGGGGTGGCGCCGGCGCGCACGGGCCCGTGAGTGCGGCGGTGCCCACGACCGACTGGGCTCGCGCCGCCTGAGCGGCGAGGGCGGGCGGGAGGGCGACCACCCCGTCGGGGAGCTCGGCCTGGCCAGCGCCGGTCACGTAGGCCAGCCACCCGGCGAGGATCTGCTGCGTGGCCGTCCGGGCGACGCACGCTGTGTCGAGGAGCGGTTCGGTGGGGACGACGGCGTGCTCGACGAAGGTGAGCGGATACGCGGAAGGCGACGAACTCGGCGTTCCGACCTGGGGCAGGTAGGTGCCGTCCGCCTGCAGCTGGAGGTCGGGGACCGCGGCGAGGAGCGACTCGTCGGTCGGCTCGACGAACGCGCCGCTGCTGTTCTGCAGGGCGACTGTCGGGATGCCGATCTCGCGGGCCGTCGCCAGATCGGTCAGGATCCAGATCGGACCGTACTGCCCAGGAGCTGACTCGCTCTGGGCGGCCGTCCGCTTGATCTGACCCAACGACGAGTACAGCTCGACGAAGCTGATGGAGAAGGGGGGATCGGCGAGCGCGAACGACTCGTGAACGCCCCGAGGTGCGTTGGGCGTGTTGCCATCGACGCCGATGGGAGACGACGTCCACTCGGAGGGCGCGAGCGTGTCGAAGGCCGAGGTCGCGAACCAGGACGTTGCGTCGGCTCCGGCAGCCGCGAGGGGAACGTTCTTGAGCGAACTGACCAACGGCGCCCGCTGCATCTCCGGGTTCCGGTCTCGGAGGATGGAGGCGTACGTCGTGTCGAACGCGAACGGATCCTTGCCGAACAACGTCGCCATCTCGCCCATCGTCACCTTGACGTCGTCGAACGGCTTGGCGACGCCCGACGGCCAGTTGGTCTCGGTCGTGGCGTACCCGCCGAGCACGCCGATGACGACTGCGTTGACCCCGATGGGAACCGACACCGACGAACGAGTCGCCGCGGCCGAGGGCCTCGTGAAGGTCGGGCCCACGGCGCTGTAGGTGAAGTCGGCCAGACCGCTCGCGTACGCCCGGTGTCCATCGCCTTCGCCGGCGAAGACCGACTGGGTCGACACCTTCGATCCCGTGGCCTGGCACTTCGCCCTCGTCAGGTCGATCCAGGCGCCGGTCAAGCGGTCGGGACCGGCCGCCGTCGGCGCGTCGGGCTCCGTTCCGCCGCACGCACCGATCGGGTTGGTGTCGGCGAAGGTGAGCAGGGTCGAGGAGTCGATGATCCGCTGGCTGCTGAGCAGCGTGCTCACCACCAGCCGGCACGGGTTCGACGGGTCACAGGTGAGCGAGAAGCGGGTGGGGTCCTCAGCGGGGCCCCACTGGGCGGTCCCGGTGCCGACGCGCAGGCGGGTGACCGAGGTCGACCCGTCGGGATAGGCCACGATCGACGATGGGAGGGGCGATCCGGACGAGGACAGGGGGACCGGCGGGCAGTTGCCGGCGATCGGGTTCAGGTCGTCGGTGGTGGCGTAAGTGCCGTCGGCCCGGCAGACATACACGAGCCCGGAGAAGGCGAGGCGCTTGCCGGCGCCGGCGCGCACGGTGATGTCCACCGCCTGGCCGTCGACGAAGGGACCCGGCGACACGTCCAGCGTGTAGGACGCGGGCTGTGCGCCAGCGGGCACAGCGGAGACGCCGGCGAGCGGCGACGCGATCGCCAGGAGGGCGATGGCAGCGACGAGGCCGGCGCGCCGGCGGATCGGTGTTGCGAGCATGGTGGCCTTTCGTGGGAACCCTGGCCATCATGGACAGGGGCTCGTGAACGCCGGGGAAGGCGAACATGAACGGAAGTCGAACAGCCGGGGCGACCCGGGTGACGGGGTCCGGGAGCGGCACCGGGGCGGGTCGAACCGCCAGGCCGGTCCGGATTCGACCGGGCGGAAAAACGGAGCCGGGGCGAGACCGAGTGGTCTCGCCCCGGCCCGGGTTCAGCGGTCCTGGCAGGACCGACCTATGGGCGGTTGGGAATCAGGGGACGTACAGCCGGCAGGTGCTCCCGGGGATGTTCCGGGCGCTGACGGTGGTGTCCAGGGCAGCGAAGCCGAAGCTGTTCAGCGTCGCCGCGTAGGTGCCGCTGCAGAGCGGGCTGGACATGGAGTAGTCAGGTGCGATGTTGTCGCGGTTCTCGAAGCCGACGTAGCGCACGACCTGCTCGTAGTTGTCGATCGTGCTGTCGGTCACGTTGAACACGTAGCGGATGCCGGGGTAGGGCGGCACCGGGTTGTTCAGCTTGATGTTGCTCTCCTGGATCGGGCCGGGGGCCGTGTTGGGCGTGGCCACGCCAGCGGGGAAGACGACGAGGGCCTGGCCGTTGATGCTCTTGATGACCTGGCCCGACCGCTGGTCGAACTGGGTCCCACGAGCCTGCGCAACCCAGTTGCCGGCGGAGTAAGGAATCACTGCGGTCTCCTGGTCGCCGTTGGTCGTGATGGTCTCACCCGTGTTCTCCTGGGTGAGCTGCACGGCCGGGCAGCCGGGCCCGCTGATGATGGTGGGGTCGAAGCCGACCAGGTCGGACTGGGCGAAGGCTCGGGTGCCGGAGCCCGCCTGCGGCCAGTAGCGCTCGATCGGGCCAGCGGTGCCGCCGACCTGGGACCAGTCGGTGAAGGTGCAGTTGTAGATGCTCTTGAGCTGCGCCAGGGTCAGGTTCACCGGTGCCTTGGTGCTGGCCGACGACCAGCCGACGGCGTCCATGCCGAACGCGTAGTACTCGAACGTCGCCAGGTCCGAGCCGATGGCTCGGGGCCCCGACGACGAACGGGCGACGTCGATGCAGGCGTCCCCGGCGTTGATCGACCCCTTGAGGGCGTCACGCCCGGCGCTCGAGCCGTTCGGGGCTGCGAACTCGCCGACACCCGGAGGCGTGCGGTAGGTCCGGGCTGCGCAGTTGGCGTCCGCTGCGACGGCAACGCCGCCGGGCTCCTGGGACTTGATGTTGACGAGCAGGTCCGGATCCGTGTTGTAGGCAGCGTCGGCGTTGTAGCTGGCGATGATCGAGGCCATCACGTCCTGGGTCGTATCCGACCCGGCGACGCCGATCGTCTGGGCGGTGTTGTCGGCGATGAGGCAACCGGACAGCGAAACCGCTGCGAGTCCGGCGCCGGCGGCGGCGAAGGCCAACCGGCGAGTGGGCTTGAAATTCATGCATCCTCCTGGTTTTCCCGGCGGAGCCGGGGTGATGTGTCGGGCCCCGGGCGATCTTCGAGGCCCGGCGGCGGAGTCATTCAAGGCATACGAAGGTGAACGGTTCGCTCCTCGCGACCAAATGGCCGGTGAAGCTCCGATGCCTTGTGGGGGGCGACGCCAGGATGCGGTGCGCCCGGCACCGCAGGTGGTCCCGACCCGACTGGTCACCGACTGTTCAACGGTCGTCCATCTGCGCGCCACCGCCCGATCAGCAACGCCAGGAAGACTCCGACGCGTGACGCGCCTCGCAACACCTTCGGGTCCGCTGGAGGAGGTCGACGGGTTGCCCGAGCGTCGGCGCCCCGAGGACGCCCCGACCCGACCGGACAAGATCTTCACCGGCATCACGACCGCGGCTGGCATCAGCGTGCTCGTGATCCTCGGCCTGGTCGGGGTCTTCCTGCTCCTCCGGAGCGTCCAGACGTTCGATCTGATGGGCCTGTCCTTCTTCACCACCGTGGAGTGGCGAGCCGACCTGAGCCCGCCGGTGATCGGCGTGCTCGGCCTGCTGTTCGGGACGGTCCTCGTGGCGGTCATCGCGGTGGCCATCGCCATTCCGCTCGGCACCTGTGCCGCGCTGTTCCTCACCGACTACGCGTCGGCCGGGCTCCGCAAGCTGCTGACCAACCTCGTGGATCTGCTCGCCGCCATCCCGAGCCTGCTCTACGGCATCTGGGGTTTCCTCTACTTCGGAGCGTTCATCGTGCCGCTCTCGGAGTTCCTCACCGAGCACTTCGGCTGGATCCCGTTCTTCGCCACCGATTCCAACGCCACGTTCACGGGCTCGATGTTCATCGCCGGGATCGTGGTGTCCCTGATGGTCCTCCCCATCATCGCCTCGGTCGCCCGGGAGGTCTTCGCCCAGGCCCCGCCGTCGGAGAAGGAGGCAGCCCTCGCGCTCGGGGGCACGCGCTGGGGGATGTTGCGCACCGTCGTGCTGCCGTTCGGCAAGGGCGGCATCATCGGCGGCTCGATGCTGGGGCTCGGTCGGGCGTTGGGCGAGACCATCGCCGTCTCGCTCCTCCTTCCCCAGGTCCCCGAGCTCACCATCCGCATCCTCGAGAACGGTGGTGCCACCATCTCGGGCTTCATCGCCCTTCGGGCCGGCGGCAACGAGTTCACGGTGTCCGGACTCATGGCGGCAGGCCTGGTCCTCTTCCTGATGACGCTCGCCACGAACATGACGGCGTCATTGATCATCTCCCGGTCCCGCTCGGGTGTGGGGGTGGACGCATGACCGTCGTCGGCCCGCCCCGCACGTCGCGCCCGGATCGGCCGGCGGACCCGCCCGCACCCCCGCCCGCGAGGCTGTCGTCCCGGCGCCGGCCGACGGACCTCACCCTGGACGACTACCTCACCGCCGCCGCCAGCGGGGCCAGCGCCGTCGCGTTCACCTGGATGGTCGTGGCCCGCCTCACCGATGGCATCGGGTGGTTCCCCTTCGTCGTCATCTCCTATGTCATCTTCATGGTGCTGTTCACCCTGGTGACCGCCGACCGGCTCGGTCGCCTCGCGGCCATGGACCGCCTGGCCACGGTCGTGGTCGGCACCGGTGCGATCGTGATCCTGATCCCGCTGTTGTGGCTGATCGGCTACATCGTGGTCAAAGGCATCCCGGCCCTCCGGGCGACCTTCTTCGTCAACGACCTGAGCGGGGTGGCGGCCACGGATGTGGCCACGGCCGGTGGCGGCGCCCACGCCATCGTTGGAACGATCCAACAGGTCACCCTCGCCCTGATCATCACCCTGCCGCTGTCCGTCTCCTGCGCCGTGTTCCTGAACGAGACGTCGAGCCGGCTCCGTCGCCCGGTTCGGATCTTCGTCGACGCGATGAGTGGTCTGCCGTCGGTCGTCGCCGGTCTGTTCATCTTCGCCACGCTGATCATCCCGCTCGCCGAGACGAGCTCGCTGTTCGGGTACAACGGCTTCATGGCCAGCTTGGCGCTGTCCATGGTGATGATGCCGACCATCACCCGCACCGTCGAGGTCGTGCTTCGGCTCGTGCCGGGTGGCCTGCGCGAAGCCGGTCTCGCCCTCGGGGCGAGCCGAGCCCGGGTGGTGTGGTCGGTCGTGCTCCCCACCGCGCGTTCGGGGGTCACCACCGCCGTCGTCCTCGGCATCGCCCGCGCCGTCGGCGAGACCGCCCCGCTCCTGTTCACCTCGTTCGGCTACGACCTGATGAACGCCAACCCCTTCGACGGACCCCAGGACAGTCTTCCCCTCTTCGTCTACAAGAACATCAGGAAGCCGGCCGAGGCCTCCATCGAGCGAGGCTTCGCAGGAGCGCTCGTGCTCATGATGCTCGTCCTCAGCCTGTTTGTGATCGCCCGGATCATCGGTCGCGATCGCGGTGCCCGTCCGCCCCGCCGCCTGCCCCGGCTCGCTCGTCCCGACTCGGCTCGTACCGAAAGGTCCCCCTCCTGATGGCCAACGCCACCGTACGTCCCAACCACAACGGCCCGTCGATCACGCCGATCGACCTGACCCGAGAGCCCGATCCGGGCTCGGACTCCCGCCCGCCGCTGGTCGGCGGTCCGCCACCGGGGTGCGCGTCGGTCGAGACCCGCCGGGCGTGCGCCTGGTTCGGCGACCACCTCGTGCTCGAGAATGTCGACCTGTTCATGGCCGCGGGTGAGGTGACGGCGCTGATCGGCCCGTCGGGCTGTGGGAAGTCCACGTACCTGCGGATGCTCAACCGGATGCACGAGCTCATCCCGAGCGCCTCGCTCGGTGGCGAGGTCCTGCTCGACGGTGCCGACATCTACCAGTCGGGCATGCGCGCCCAGCAGGTCCGTCTCCGCATGGGCATGGTCTTCCAGAAGCCCAACCCCTTTCCCGCCATGTCGATCCGGGACAACGTCGTCGCCGGCCTGAAGCTGGCCCGGGTCAAGTGCCATGACAAGGACGGGCTGGTCGAGTGGTCGCTCATGCGCGCCGGCCTCTGGCGCGAGGTCCGCGAGCGGCTCAACTCCCCCGGTGGGGCGCTCTCGGGCGGGCAGCAACAGCGGCTGTGCATCGCCCGTGCGCTCGCCGTGCAGCCGAACGTGCTGCTGATGGACGAGCCCTGTTCGGCCCTCGATCCGACCTCCACCCGCCGCATCGAGGACACCATCGCCGAGCTCCGTGACGACGTCACGGTCATCATCGTGACCCACAACATGCAACAGGCCCAACGGGTGTCTGACCAGTGCGCCTTCTTCCTCGCCGCAGAGAACGAGCCCGGTCGAGTCGTCGAGCACGGGCCGACAGCCAAGATGTTCGAGAACCCCGACGACTCCCGCACCCTCGAGTACGTCCACGGGAGGTTCGGGTGATGCGCGGCCGGGCCCGGCGTCGGGTCACTGCGATGGTTGTCGTGACCACCGCTCTGCTGGTCGTGGCCACGACGGGCGCCGCTCCTTCGCTCGCGGCGCCATCCACCGCGGCGCAGGCCACCGCTCGCATCAACGGCACCGGGTCCACCTACGTGGGTCTCGCCATGCAGCAGTGGACGTCGGAGGGTCAGTCGCTCGGGCTCCAGGTCAACTACACGCCAACCGGTTCCCCCGACGGGCTGAGCCGGTACAACGGCGGTCAGGTCGATTTCGCCGGGACCGAGGCGGAGTTCTCGTCGCTGGGTCAGGGTGGCACTGTGCAGCGGGGCTTCCAGTACGTGCCCGATGTCGCCGGTGCGATCGCCGTCATGTACAACGTCGAGGACCTGTCGGGTCGCAAGGTCGACTACCTGCACCTGTCACGGTCCACCGTGGCCAAGATCTTCATGGGTGAGATCACCACCTGGGACCATCCGCAGATCGCGGCCGAGAACACACCGGCCAACCTGCGCCTCCCGCCCGAACCCATCAACGTGGTCTACCGATCGGGTGAGTCGGGCACGACTGCCCTGTTCTACGACTTCATCCGGGAGATGGAGCCGGGGCTGTTCTCGGCCTGGGCGGCTCGGAACCGCATCAACGAGAACGTTCGCATCATCGCCCTGGACAGCTCCCCCGGATTCGCACCCAAGACCCAGGCCCTGAACGGCTCGGACCAGATCGCGCAGTACGTGGCCGGCGACGCGGGCAAGTGGTCGATCGCCTACGACGAGTTCGGGTACGCCAAGGTCTACGGCGCAGCGTCGGCGTGGATCGAGAACCAGCAGGGCAAGTGGGTGCTTCCGTATGCCGAGAACATCTCGGCCGCGCTCGACACGGCGACGTTGCGCCCCGACCTGAGCCAGGAGCTCAAGGACGTCTACCGCAGCCCCAACCCGCTCGCCTACCCGATCTCGGCGTACAGCTACCTCGTGACCCAGTGCCAGCAGGCGGGCGACCGGCCGACCTGCGCCGGTCCGTACCCGAACGCCGGGGTGACGGAAACCCTGAGGCAGTGGATGCGCTACATCGCCTGCGACGGACAGGTGCGCATGGCGCAGCTGGGCTACTCGCCCCTGCCCCCGGGCCTTTCCCAGGAGATGGCCAACTCGATCGCCCGCATGACCGGCACGGCGCCAGAGGCCCTCAATGCGGGGAACTGCGCCAACCCCCGCTTCAGCGGGAGCCTGGGTGCCGGGGCGACCAGCCCGCCCGATCCCTACCTGGGACTGGCGGGGTTCCCGGGGAACCCCGGCGGACCCGGCGATCCCGGTGGAGCGGCGGGCGGTGGCCCAGCGGCGGCGGGCGGTTCGGGCGATCCGACTGCCGCGGCCGGTGCGGGAGGCCCGAACGGTCCGGCGACGGCTGCCGGGCCCAACGGAGCGGCGGGAGCGGCGGGCGGAGGAACTGCAGTCGGACCGGAGGGAGCAGACGGATCGTCGACCGCGTCCGGAAGGAGCGGGAGTGGCGCACGCGCGGCGGGCGGTGGCTCGCTCGACTGGCGGGCGGTCGACCCGGTCGTCTACGCACGGCTGCCGGTCGCCTCGAGCTGGTGGCCGCTCGCGGTCTTCCTCGGGGTCCTGGTGATCCCCGTCGCCGCCGTGTCTGCCGTGAGCAGGACGCGGCGTCGCACGGACTCCGACGCTGCGTGATCGTTGGTTGATCGCGACGCAACCCTTCCGGTTCCGTTCACCTCTCGTTCACCCAAGGCCACCCAACGCGTCACCCTGCTTCCTTAGGTTGGCCTCGTCGGCGCCGCGAGGGTGCCGAAACCTGTTCATCGCCCAAGGAGGGCAACCTTGCGTTCATCTCAGCGTCGTCTGCTGCTACCGCTCGTTCTCGTGTTCACCGCTGCGCTCCTCGCCGGAGCCTGCTCGTCTTCGACCGAGACGGAGACCGGCGGCGGATCCAACGGCACCTCAGGCGGCTCCGGAGGAACCGTGCCGTCCGGAGCAGGGATCGACTACGAGAGCCTTGCCGCGGCGACGCTGAACGGCTCGGGAGCCTCCTTCCCCAAGTCGTTCTACGACGAGGCCCTCGCCGAGTTCAGCGGGGGCGTCGCCCCCGAGGTCGTCGTCAACTACGCCGGTGGCGGTTCGGGCAAGGGCAAGACCGACCTCGCCGACCAGGTCGTCCAGTGGGCTGGCTCGGACAGCCTGGTCAAGGAGGAGGACATCGCCACCTTCAAGGGCGGCGAGTTCCTCTACTTCCCGACGGTCGCCGCGCCGATCACCGTCTCCTACAACCTCGACGGCGTCACCGAGCTCCAACTGAGCCCCGACGTCCTCGCCAGCATCTTCCAGGCTGACATCACCAACTGGAACGATCCCAAGATCGCCGCCGACAACCCCGATGCCACGCTGCCCGACCTGGCCATCACCGTGGCGCACCGCTCCGATGGCTCGGGCACGACCTCCAACTTCACCAAGTACCTCGACGCCGCGGCCGAGACCTGGACCCTGGGCTCTGGTGACACGGTCGAGTGGCCGGGCAACACCCAGGCTGGCAACGGCAACAACGGCGTGGCCCAGATCATCACCCAGTCGGCTGGCGCCGTCGGCTACGTCGATCTGTCCGACGCCAAGGCGAGCGGCCTGTCCTTCGCCTCGGTCCAGAACAAGGACGGCGAGTTCGTGGCTCCGACCCTCGACGGTGCATCCGCCGCCCTCGCCGGCGCCGAGATCAAGGACGACCTCACCTACAACCCGCTCAACGCAGCGGGTGCCGAGGCGTACCCCATCACGGCGCCGACTTACCTCCTCGTCTACGTGAACCAGCCCGATGCGGCGATCGGCAACGCCCTGAAGGGTTGGATCAACTACCTCCTCACCGACGGCCAGGCGCTTGCCGCCGACGTCGACTTCGCCAAGCTCCCGGCCAGTCTGCAAGAGAAGGCCGTGGCCCAGCTCGACGAGATCAAGGTCGGCTGACCGGAGCGATCCGGGATCCCCCCCCACGTGAACCTCCCATCGACCCCTCGGCCTGGTGCCGGCGCCGCTTCGGGCGCCGGCACCGGCCTGCTCGATGCCGACACGGCCGCAGCGATGCTGTCGTCGGGCCGCGGCGGACGGGGTGATCGGGTCTTCCGAGGGGTCGCCCTCGCCGCCGGCCTGGTGGTGCTGGCGATCCTGGCACTGATCGCCTACTCCACCACCAAGGAGGCGTGGCCGGCCTTCAGCCAGCAGGGCATCTCGTTCGTCACCACCGACGACTGGGTTCCGAGCCAGGATCGCTTCGGGGCGCTCGCCTTCATCTACGGCACCATCCTCTCGGCGATCATCGCCTTGATCTTCGCGGTGCCGATCAGCATCGGCATCGCGCTCTTCACCAACGAAGCGGCGCCGCGACGGATCCGCAACGCGGTGATCTACGTCATGGACCTGCTCGCCGCCATCCCCTCGGTGGTGTACGGCCTCTGGGGCATCCTCGTGCTGGCGCCGAGCATCGGTCCCGTGTACCAGTCGATCGCCGACGCGGTGGGTGGCGTGCCGATCCTCGGCACCTTCTTCGGGGGGCCGGCGAGCGGCCGCAGCTTCATGACCGCCGGGTTGATCCTGGCGATCATGATCATCCCGATCATCACGTCGCTGAGCCGAGAGGTGATCGCCACCGTTCCCCGCTCGCAGCGTGAGGCCGCCTACGGCATGGGCGCCACTCGGTGGGAGATGATCCGGTACTCGGTCCTTCCGTGGAGCCGGGGCGGCATCGTCGGTGCCGTCATGTTGGGGCTCGGTCGGGCCATGGGCGAGACGATCGCGGTGGCGCTGGTCATCGGTGCGGCGGCCGAGATCACCACGCAGGTGTTCTTCCCGGGTGATGCGATGGCTGCGGTCATCGCCAACCAGTTCGGTGAGGCGTCGTCGATCCACCGGGCGGCG
>Ga0105048_10016675_pt1 | contig 11346 bp, 9 predicted proteins | sample MAT05_FD_78382 | JGI IMG/M metagenome (GOLD analysis project Ga0105048, IMG submission 78382) | Freshwater microbial communities from Lake Fryxell liftoff mats and glacier meltwater in Antarctica - MAT-05 | ecosystem: Environmental > Aquatic > Freshwater > Ice > Liftoff microbial mat | place...
CCGCCTCATCGATTCCCCTTTCCGTTTGACTGCAAACGCTTCGCGCGAAATTTCCGGCCGGCCTCGCAGTCGTGAGCTACACTTCATGAGAAGTAATACTCACGGCCCCGCTGTCGAACCATGCCCGAATCCGCCCAACGCGAAAACCTCGACCGGATGCGGTTCGCCCTGCGCTCCGCGTCGATGCTGGCTTACGAATGGAAAGTAACCAACTACGAGCTTTCCTGCACGGAATCGCTTTCCCGATGGCTCGGCTTCCGCGAACAGTTCCCGATTCCCACCTTGATGGCCCTCGGCGATCTCGTTCACCCCAGCGACAAACTCCCACTGGAAGCGACGATCCGGAAAATCCTCGCCGGGTCGGAAGCCTGCGAGTGCGATTTCCGCGTGCCGTTACCCGGCGGCGGCGAAACCGTGGTGGTCTGCCGCAGCCAACGGATGAGCAATTTCAACGGGAAGCTGTCGGATCGCGTGACCGGGGTGATGCAGAACGTCACGGAGCAACGCCATACCGATGCCCGGCTGCGGATGTTGGAATCGGCGGTGGTTCACGCCCGCGATGCGATAGTGATCCTCGAAGGCGAAGCCCAACCCGGCTTGGGGCGTTCGGTTCTCTATGCGAACTCCGCATTCTTCGAGATGAGCGGCTATACCCACGATGAAGTGGTCGGCCGATCGCTTCACCTGCTCCGCGGGCCGAAATCCGATCCCGCCACGTTGGAGCAACTCCGCGAGGCTTTGAATGTCGGAAAGGCCCACAAAGGCGAATTGTTGAACTACCGCAAGAATGGTGAACTGTATTGGGTGGAACTCAGCCTCGTGCCCGTACCCGTTCCCGATGCGGCCGGCCGTCAATCGCACTGGGTGATGATCCAACGGGACATCAGCGCCCGCAAGCGGGCCGAACAGCAACTCTTCCAAGCCCAAAAAATGGAACTCATCGGCCAGATGGCCGGGGGGATCGCCCACGATTTCAACAACCTTCTCACCGGAATCATCGGGAATTTGTCCCTCGCCGATTTGCCATTAACGCACCCGGCGAACAAAGCGGTCGAAACCGCGCTGAAGGCCGCCCAACGGGCTGCGGACCTCACCAGTAAGCTCCTCGGCTTCGCCCGCAAGAATCAGTTGATCGCGGTCACCGTGCCCATCGACGACATCATTCAAGAAGTGATCGTAATGGTTTCGCGGACCTTCGGCCCCCGTACCCTCGTGCGCACCGGAGCCGTGGCCAAAGACCGAGTGACCGTCGATCCCACGCTCATTTCGCAAGTGCTGTTGAACCTCTGTTTGAACGCCAAGGACGCGATGCCCCAAGGCGGGGAGATCGTTCTCGGAGTGCAAGCCGTCGATTTGGTAACCGCGACGCCGCACCCCGATAGCCGCACCGGCAAGTTCCTCCGCATCACGGTCGAAGATACCGGCGAGGGAATGCCCCCGGAGGTGCGGGCGCGAATCTTCGAACCGTTCTTCACCACCAAACCGGTGGGGCAAGGCACCGGCCTCGGCTTGGCGATGGTCCACGGCATTATGACCCAACACAACGGTTGGGTCGAATGCCATTCGATCCCCGGTCGCGGAACCCGCTTCGATTTGTACCTGCCGCGGGCTTTCGATGCCCCCGTTCGGAAATCCGCGGTGATCGCGTTCCCCACCGAACGGAAATCGGCGCCCACTCCTTGGACAACCGCCATACGCCCCGCGAAGGTGATGGTCGTCGACGATGAAGGGATGATCCGAGAACTGTTGAGGAACGTTTTGGAAACCGCCGGTTACTCGATCCTCGAATGCGAAGACGGCGAAGCCGCCGTGGAAATGTTCCGGGCCAAGTTCCGGGAAATCGATCTCGTGATCCTCGATTTGACCATGCCCCGGCTCAGCGGGCAAGAAACGTTCGTGCGGATGCAAGGCATCGACCCGACCGCCCGGGTGCTACTTTCCAGCGGGTATTCGACCGACGATATCGCCGTGATGGATGGCGTACTCGGCCTGTTGCCGAAACCGTACCGCCCGGCGGAGTTGTTGAAAACGGTGGCCCAAGTTCTCGCGATGCCGCGGCCCCACCCGTAAGGCGAGGGGCGTAAATACACGCACCCCGTGAGGGAGAGGGTGTTCCCATTCAAACTTCCACCTTGTCAAGTTCGGAGCACGACGGTCAACAACTACCGCAACGGACGCACAAAAACATCCTTCGGCGGCGCGGGCGGCTTCGGAAGGTGAATGATCGGATCGGCATCGATACCCGAATTCTCCCCCGATCGACCGGTCGTGTTACCGTCCGGCCATCGCCGCGGAGAATTCTGCCCCGCCGGTTCGGCCGAGACTTGGCCGGGAATGTTGGTGCCCGGCATACCGGTATCTTTGTGGAAGTACACGACCGCCACGAGAAGCACGGCCGCGAGGCCGGCGAGTAATCCCACTTTGGAATCGGAATCCATGGCTGTTTCTCCGGGAGGGCAACACCTTCAAGATGCCCGAACCCCGTCGCGGCGATAGCGCAACTTGAGCCTAACTTCGCGGAAAAGGTTGCCCGATGCCGTCCGGTCTGCGATAACTGGCATTCTTTCCCCCGTCGGCATCCCCGGCATCCCCGCATTCCTTGGGAGAATCATGGAACCCGCCGCGTGGATCGCCATCCCCATCGTCATTGCCGCTGTAATCGCTTCCGCCAAAGGGGTGGATGTTCGATTGGCTCTGTTCGCCGCCGCCCTCTTGCTCGGCGTTCTCAGTGGCGATTGGAATACCGCTTTCGATAATTTGCGGAACGACTCCAACGCGGAGACCATCGGCGGATTGTTTTCAACAGCTCTTAGTGGCGTGTCGCCGGTCGTGCGCGTGTTCCTCGAAACCTTCAGTTCGGAGAAGTTCGTGGTGCCGATTTGCTCGGCGATGGGCTTCGCCTACGTGTTGAAGCTCACACGCGCCGATCAGCACCTCGTGCGTTTGCTGTTGGGGCCGATCCGCAAGGCGAAGTTCTTCCTCGTGCCGTGGATCGTGTTAGTCGGCTTCATCGTGAACATTCCGATCATCAGCCAAACGAGCACGGCCGTTTGCATCGGCACCGTGGTGGTGCCTCTGATGCGGGCCGCGGGCTTCTCCGCCTTGGCCATCGGTTCGAGCATTTTGCTGGGGGCCAGCGTCGGAGGCGAACTCTTCAACCCCGGTGCCCCGGAACTGCTCACCGTGAGCAAGCTCACCGAGATTTCCACGCTCGAGCTTTCCCGCAGTTACCTGCCGCAATTGGTGCTGCCGCTGTTGGGCATCGCCGTAATCGTGTTCTGGATTCAAACGGCGTACTTGGAAAAGAGGAACGATGCCCCGCTCGAAGCGGGCGCCGTGCCGGAGTTGGATCGGGTGAACTACTTCAAGGCGGCCGTGCCGTTGGTGCCGCTGGTGCTGTTGCTGCTCACCGGCCCGCCGTTCAACGTGTTGAACATTCCCACGGGCGTCGTCGTGTCTCCGGACGATCCGAAGGCGAAGGATCTTTTCTCCACGCGGCTCATCGGGTTATCGATGCTGGTGGGGATCGGCGTTGCGGCGCTCGCCAGCCCGCGGGAAGCGAAGAACTGCATGAAGTCGTTCTTCGAGGGGGCGGGTTACGGCTTCACCCACATCGTGAGCCTGATCGTGGTGGCCAATTGTTTCGGCAAAGGGATCGAGAACGTTGGGTTGGCGAAAGGCTTGGGCCAACTCATTCAAGCGAACCCGCAACTCCTCACGCCGCTCGCAGCGTTCGTGCCTTGGTTGTTCGCGGTGGTCTGCGGTTCCGGCATGGCCAGCACGCAGAGCCTGTACGGGTTCTTCCACGGCCCGGCGAATTCGCTCGGAGCCGATGCCAACGCCGTGGGGGCGCTGGTTTCCTTGGCGGCGGCGGTCGGGCGAACGATGTCGCCGGTGGCGGCCGTCGCTCTGATGTGCGCGAGCATGACGGGGACGAAACCGCTGCAATTGGTGAAGCGCGTGGCGTTGCCGTTGTTGCTCGGGCTCACGGGCGTCGTCGTTCTCAGGATGCTGCGAGTGGTGTAGTTTTCGGGGCCTTTGGGTACGCACGCCACTTTGGTAGAATACAACCGTTGGTGCGAATCAGCACGTTCATGCAAGGGAGAACGGAATCGACTCGATGCACAGTGCCCCGCGGACAATTCCCACCGCTACCGGGCCGCGATTCCCAACGTTCCGTTCCCTCGGCCACCGCAACTACCGCCTCTATTTCTTCGGGCAGATCGTTTCGTTCACCGGCAGCTGGATGCAGAACGCCGCGCTCATGTGGCTGGTATTCGAAGCGACGAGCGATCCACTTTGGCCGCCGCTACTCCTCGTCGCCCAAGTCGGGCCGACGATTCTGCTCGGGCCGCTGGGCGGTTCGCTGGCGGATCGTTTCTCCAAACGCCGGGTGGTGTACGCTTCGCAGTTCGCATTCCTGCTGAGTTCGCTGGTGATCGCCGCACTGGTGATGGGGAACGCCGCGACGCCGTGGGTGCTCTTCGCGTTCAACTTGTGCAACGGCGTGATCCAAGCGGTCGATCTCCCGGCCCGGCTGGCGCTGGTGCCCGATTTGGTGCCCAAGGCCGACCTCATCAACGCGGTGAGCTTGAATTCGCTGGTGTTCAACGCGGCCCGGGCCGTCGGCCCATCCTTGGCCGGGGCATTGTTCCTCGCGGCGGGAACCCTCGGCCCAATCGGTGGCTACGCCCCCCTGCAACTCGGCGCCCTCGGTTGCATCTTGGCGAACTCGTTGAGTTATATCGCCGTGCTCATGGCGCTCCGGCGTATCCGAATCGCGGAAGGAACGGGGGAACGCGGCCCGGCTTCGTCGATGCTTGATGGGATCCGCTACTTGCGGAGCCGCCCCGCTCTGGTGTTGCTGCTGCTCCTCACCGGAGGCTTGTGCGTATTCGGTTGGCCCGCACTCACTCTCTTCCCCGCGTACACGAAACTCGTGTTGGGCATGGCCGAGAAGGAATACACCACGCTCGTGAGCAGTTTGGGCATCGGAGCACTCGTTGCCGCACTGGTGAACGCGACCTTCGGCACCGCGCGCCGCAGCGGGCGAATGCTCTTCTTCGGGGCACTCACATCCGCGCTAGGGCTGTTCGCCCTTTCGGGCGTTCACGAATTGTGGCCGGCGCTGGCCGGGGGAGTGCTCCTCGGCTTCGGTTTGATCCTATTCCTAAGCACGGGCCAATCGCGTATGCAGTTGAGCGTGCCGGATGCGGTTCGCGGCCGTGCGATGGCTTTCTGGGCGATGACGCTGAGCGCGAGCGCCCCGATAGGCCACATCGCGGCGGGCAGTGCGGCTCAGATGTGGCCGATTCCGGAGGTGTTGATGGTGTTAGGGTGCGGGGCCAGCATTGTGGCGGCGGGGGTCTGGTTGTTGGCAAGGTTTTCGGAGCCGGAAGCGTGAACGACGATCCGAAGAAATCGTCCAAAAAGATCTGAGCCGGAAGCGTGAACGACGATCCGAAGAAATCGTCGCTCACGCTTCCGGCTCGGATCGGCACTTCCCGTCGCTGACGCTTCCGGCTCCGAAAGAAAGATTATGCTTTGATCATGTCCTTCACGGTCATGCCGCTCGGGATCATCGGCAGCACGTGCTCTTGGTGCGGCACGTGGACGTTCAGCAAAAAGGCACCGTCCGATTCGATCATTTCGATCAAAGCTTCATCAAAATCTTCCCGGCTCGACACGCTCCGCGATTGCACGCCGAAGCCCTTGGCGATCGTGGTGAAGTCCGGATAAGGGGGTTTGTCTTCGCCGGCGCCGAGGTAGGTGTTCCCGCGGTTGCTGCCGAAGAAGCGGTCTTCCCATTGCATCACCATGCCGAGGTGCTGGTTGTTGAGCAGCATCACTTTCGCACCGATCTTCTCGGTGTGGCAACAGGCGAGTTCTTGGATGTTCATGAGGAAGCTGCCGTCGCCGTCGATATCGATGCAGAGTTTGTCCGGGTGGGCGACCTTGGCCCCCATCGCCGCGGGCAGGCCGAAGCCCATCGTTCCCAAGCCGCCGCTTGTAATCCATCGCCGCGGTTGATTGAATTGGAAGTACTGCGCGGCCCACATTTGGTGCTGGCCCACGCCGGTGCTGATGATGGTCTCGTCGAGTTGACCGCGTTCCTTGAGGATTTCGTACAACCGGTGGATGGCGTACTGCGGGATGATTTTATCGTCCGAACGTTCGGGCACTTTCATCGGATCGTCGGTGCGCCATTCGTCGATTTGGCGGTACCATTCACCGAAGCGGCTCCCGGCCACGAGATCGGCATTGTCGTCTGTATCCAACATCGCGTTCATATCTTTGACTGCGGCGTTCAGATCGCCGTGCACGGCGATGTGGGCGTACTTGTTCTTGTGGATTTCGCTGTTGTCCACGTCGATGTGAACGATCTTGCCGTGCTTGCAAAACTCCGAGAGTTTGCCGGTCACGCGGTCGTCGAAGCGGACACCGAAGGCGAGGAGCAAGTCGGCATCGTTCACGGCGTAGTTGGAGTACACGGTGCCGTGCATACCGAGCATGTTCAAGCTGAGGTAATGATCGGCGGGGAAACTGCCGAGGCCGTGCAGCGTCATCGCCACGGGGATGCCGAGGCGGATGGCGAACTTGCGGAGTTCCTCGGCGGCTTCGCTGTGGATGGCCCCGCCACCGACGTACAACATCGGCCGTTTGCTGGCCCGGATGGCTTGGAGGATCGGTTCGAGTTCCTGTTGCGACGCCCGGCGGTAGGGCTTATAACCGGGCAAGTTCATCGGGGCGTCCCAGTTCGGAACGACTCTCTTAACTTGAACGTCTTTGCAAACGTCGATAATCACCGGGCCGGGGCGACCGCTGGTAGCGATGTAGAAAGCTTCCTTCATGATGCGGGTGAGGTCTTCGGTCCGCGTCACGAGGTAGTGGTGCTTGGTGATGCCCCGGCAGATTTCCACCATCGGGGTTTCTTGGAAGGCATCGTTGCCGAGCACGTTCGTGCTCACCTGACCGGTGATGGCGATCACGGGGACGCTATCCATCTTGGCGTCGGCGAGGATGGTGATGAAGTTGGTGGCGCCGGGGCCGGATGTGCTCATGCACACGCCAACTTTGCCGGTAGTGCGGGCCAAGCCGTGAGCCATGAAGCCGCCGCCCTGCTCATGCCGGGGGAGGATGGTACGGAGGCGGTCGGTGACTTTGGTAAGGGACTGGTGAATGGGCATGCTGGCGCCGCCGGGGTATGCGAATACATACTCGACCCCTTCGCGGATAAGGCTTTCGACGAGGATATCGGCTCCGCTCATTTCGGCGGCAGCGGGGGGGGTAGGCTTGTTCGAGGCGCTCATGACGAACCTAGCGTGCGGAATAAATGAAGAATCTGGGAGACAATTCCAGATTACATATGATAGTATCTTGTTAGGCAAGCCGGTAGAACCTCTCCTCGATGTTTTCTTGGAACTTTCCCTATGAAGCCTCGCACAACTCCCCGTTCCTATGCCGGATTCACCCTGATTGAGTTGTTGGTAGTGATCGCCATCATCGCCATTTTGATCGGCTTGTTGCTCCCGGCCATTCAAAAAGTGCGTGACGCCGCCAGTCGCTTGCGGTGCCAGAATAACCTGAAGCAACTTTCGGTGGGGTTGCACAACTACCACGGGGCGTACGGAAAGTTCCCGCCCGCGGTGATGATGAAAAAATCGGGCACCGGCAATGTAACGAACGTGAATCAGGCCGAGGGGCAGAATTTCGGGCCGAACTGGGTGGTACTCATTCTCCCGTATATCGAACAGCAGAACTTGTACGACACGGTCTCCGCTAGCGTGGAAACGTACATGCAAGACGGCAACACCAACTGGCGAAGCATCCGCGGCAACGTGTTGAACACGATGATCTGCGCTTCCGAAGCCCAATTTTCCGCCCGATTCTGGCCGGGAATCACCGGCTTCGCCAATTGGGGGCGGGGCAATTACGGGGCGAATGCCTTCGGCATCCACCAGAATAGCTCCAGAGCTTGGAACAGCACCGAAAACGGCGCCACTCCCAAATTGACCGCCAACCCGTGGCCGGCCGCTTGGACGACCGATCCCCTCGTGGTTCCCCTCGGAACGCAAGGGGGCGGTGTCATGTGCATCAACTTCGGTGCCACTCTGACCGCCAACGGTATTGCCGATGGCTCCTCGAATACCGTACTCTTGGGCGAACTCCGCAACGGCGGTTCCGCCGGGCCGACCGATGCCCGCGGCACTTGGGCACTTGGTTTTCCGGGCGCCAGCGTGATCGCCGGCCAATCGAGTTGGGATTGCCGCACGCCGAACAACAAAGATAACCAATCGGATGACATCGGCCCCGGCGGTGCCAATCGACCCGATCTCGCAATGGGGGCCTGCGAAGGCTGCGCCTTCCAACAAGCGCAATCGCGCAGCCGTCACACCGGTGGCGTAACGATCGCGATGTGCGACGGCGCGGTGCGCTTCGTTCGAGATTCTATCAGCCAAGCCAACTGGTGGGCATTGAACGGGCGGGATGATGAATTGAATTTGAGTGACTGAACTCTTCTCAACTTCCGCTGATTGCCGTACCCACATTGCTAAAAGTCGAGCTCGAAGCTGTTCCGAGTTGCGTGATGGCGGCGATACACACCACCACAATCAGGGCGAGCATCACGGCGTATTCCACCGCGGTGGGGCCGTCTTCGCGTTTCAAGAATTCCACTGCGGCTTTGAGAATCGTGTTCATGTCTTTCCCCTGTGTGAATCGGTTAGATCGAACCGTTGCTCGTCGAACCGGAGCGAAGTTGCCCCGTCACTTGCAACACCATGTTTGTAGTTTGCACGGAAAGAATCGCTTCGAGAATTGGAATGGATTTGCTCGATTCGAGCCGCACTACCGAATCTGCCGACGAAACCCGCGCTCCTGCGTATTCGTATTGCAACACACTGCAAGATTCCAAGACACGCCAGAGCTTTACCATAGAAATGCTAGATGTTAAGGCCCGTCGTGTTCCTCGACGGAGATGCAACCTGTGCCAGAACGTTCGCCATCTGCAACGGATGATTCTCACACCCGTTCGACGGTGAAGGCCACGGTGAAGTTGCCGTATTCCGAACTGCGGATGCCGTAGCGATCAATCGAATCGAACGCGCTCTCGCTGCCATCGACGATGTTCACCCGCACCACGCCGCGCTCGCCGTCGCGCAGCACCCCGGCGTGGACGGCGGCGGTCGCTACCGAAGAATCGCCGGTGTACAGGCCGTGCCCCCAAACGTTGCCGATGGCCGAGCCGACGATATCGAAAAGGATACTCTTGCCGATATCGCCGGAGCCGTAATCGGAGAGGTTCCCCGGATCGGTCTTGATGCCGAAGAGATCCCCCCGGAGCGAACGCAACCGACTGCGGATCGCCAAAGCTTCATCCAATCGACCGGCGAGCATGTGTTCGCCTTGCAACCCCTTCAATTGGGCGAAGAGTTCGCGAAGCACCGGCGAAAGATCCTGCGAAGCCTTGGCACTCACCGTGGCTTCTTCGGCTTTCGATCGGGTACGGATCGCTTCGATCTCGCGCTGGGCCGATTCTTGAATCGCCGCGATTTCTCGCTTCGTGCTTTCCCGCACATCTGCGATGGCGTGATCGGCGCGATCCAGCAACCGCTTGGCATCCGGCGGGATTTCATCCGAGTACAGAAGATCGCTTTCCAATTGCATGGCAGTGCTCGCGGGGGCCGGCAGCGGCGCGATTTCCGGAAAGGGGAAATCGTTCAGGAATCGGCTGAAACCGGTGATGAGTCGCATGGCGTTGGTATTGGGTGGACGTGCCTCGGGGTACCGCGGCACACTCGGGGAACGATTATCGCAAACAGTGAATTCCTCCATTCTACCACGATGGTGAAGAGTGGGGCAAGAAGTGCGGCTAGAATAGGTCAGCCGATTCGATCCGAGGTTCACCATGAATGATGAGAAAACAGCCACGTTGATCTACGATGGGCAATGCCAGCTGTGCCAACGGAGCGTGCGTATCTTGCGCAAACTCGATTGGTTGGGCAAATTGCGATTCCACGACGCCCACGATACCGAGCACCTGCCCGAAAGTTCCGAACCGCTGATCCTACATCGGTTATTGGAAGAAATGCACATCGTCACTCCGGGTGGGCAAAAGGCGTATGCCGGGTTTCGAGCCTTCCGTTGGATGGCTTGGCGTTTGCCCGCGACGTGGCTATTGGCGCCGTTGCTGTATCTGCCGGGGGTTCCTTGGCTCGGGAATCGCATTTACCTTTGGGTGGCGAAGCACCGTTTGAAATTGGTTCCCTGCCACGATGGGCAATGTGCGGTGCCGCTCCGGCGGACTTGAGCGAATCTCCACATAATCTCTTTCATTTTCTCGCCGATTCCGTTCAACCCGCAAACTCCGCCAAGCCGATACAACCGGAGTAATTGGATTGTGCCCTTGCGGAGTGCACGGCTATGAACCTTCGAGCTTGGATTTCGACCATTGCCACGGTAAGTGCGACGAGCTCGTTCGGGGTCGCACAGAATCCGCCGCCGACTTCGAGTGCCCCGGCAGCCTTGGCGGCGCAAACGTCCGTCATTCACCCGGCCAACACTAATCCCGTCATCACCATGCGCACGGCGGGCCAACCGGATCGCGCCCTCCGCGTGTTGAAAATGAACGACGCCCCGGACGCGGACACCTTGGCGGAAGTGCAAGATGTTCAAAACGGCCGGGTCTTTTCGATGCCGGGCAAAGTGGTGAAGGCGATGCTCGCGGGAACGAAGCCGCCTACTCCCGCACCCACCCCCGCAATCGTTTCCGAAACTCCCGTTGTTGCGGTGCCGCAAGCGGCTCCTGCCAAACCGGCGATGCCGGTGTTCCAACCCAAACGCATTGCTTCGTCGATTTACGAACGCCCAGCGATGGCCGCTCCGGTTCGGGAAATCCCGACCGTGACCGCAGTTCAAACCATCGTGCCGAATCCGAGGATTCCGCAAGCGATCATCCCGAAAATGGAAGCGGTGCCAGAACACGAAAAAGCGAGGATTTTGGAATCGCTCGGCGGATCGCCCTTGGAAGCCAAAGCCCCGGACATGCCGATGATTGTGGAACCGCCGATGCCGGTGATCGAACCGGTTCCTGCCCCGGCTCCGGAAGTGACTCCGATTGCGAAGTTGGTTCCCACGCCTGCTCCGGTTCCTGCCCCGGCTCCGGAAGTGACTCCGATTGCGAAGTTGGTTCCCACGCCTGCTCCGTTAGTGGCTCCAGTTCGTGCTCCCATCGCAGCTCCAGCACCCGCACCCGTATTTGTCGCGGCTCCGACTCCGAAGCCCGCACCCGTTCCCGCGAAACCCGCCGCGGCCCCGGTTCCGCAATTCGGTACTCCTTTGCAGGCA
>Ga0105048_10016677_pt1 | contig 11346 bp, 12 predicted proteins | sample MAT05_FD_78382 | JGI IMG/M metagenome (GOLD analysis project Ga0105048, IMG submission 78382) | Freshwater microbial communities from Lake Fryxell liftoff mats and glacier meltwater in Antarctica - MAT-05 | ecosystem: Environmental > Aquatic > Freshwater > Ice > Liftoff microbial mat | place...
CATCAGCTACTTCGGCGATCTTATCTAGATCGGCTGTATCCATAACCTCCGTAATGATCCCCAGCCCTGTAGCTTCACGGGCGCCGGCTAATATCCCCAAGGCACTCTCTCCATGCCCTCGAAACGCGTAGCGCGAAGTTCTGGGTTTGTAAGCACCGCCCCGGAGGAATTTTGCCCCGGCTGCTTTTACTCGCTTGGCAGTTTCAATGATCATTTCTTCATTTTCTACGGAACAGGGACCCGCTACGATCGAAATAGGATGATGTTTACCGATCGCCACCTTCCCGTTGGGGGTATCAATCCAAACTTCACTATATTCCCCGTGGCGGTATTCCAAAGATGCTTTCTTAAAGGGTTGTTCTACCCTTAGCACCTGTTCTACCCAAGGGCTAAACTCTTTTAACTGGAGATTATCCAGTTCCGCCGTATCTCCTACCAAACCAATTACCACTTTATGTTTACCTACAATTTTTTCTGGACTGACCCCAAAAGTGGTAGATAATTCACTGCAAACTCTGTCTAACTCGGCTTCGGGAGTCCCCGCACGCATGACAACAATCATGATTTTAATCCTTAGTACAAATATCTATTAACTGTGCTATCAAACATTTATATACCTATTATTGACGACTGCTGATTAACCCTAGAAATAACTTCCAAATTAATCTAGGATCATTTCCGGATATCTAGCGATCGCAATAAATTATTTTAAGCTTTTTTGTCTTGCTTCCCGCCAAGCAGCCATCAGCCGCTCAAAATTGAGGGTAAATTCTGACCACCCCAAGAGACTGCCGGGACTTTCTTCATCCCAAGAGGCGGAAATAACCCCATAACTCAATCCCAGCACTCCCAAACCAAACCAGCCCATACTGACTAGGAGGACTGCTGTATTTGGTAAATTGAATAGATCATTCACCACAACGAAGTAACTCCCAACAAAAGTCAACACTCCCAACACAATAGGCAGTCCTGATAGGATCGCCATCCGCCGGATCATGCGATCGCTCACCACTTCTGGCACTGCCAAGGCTTGGCGATCGCGGGGAGTTTTTTCTGGTTTGCTCTTGGGCTTATCCTTAGCTGGCTTGTCCTTGATTGCTTTAGTCGGTGACTTAGAAGGCGAGGATTTTTGAGGAGTAGAAGATTGGGCAGGTTTGCCAGTAACTCCGCCCCCAGAAGCAGAAGAGCTTTCAGGTTTGGGGCGTTTTTTGCGGGGTTCAAAGGGTAAGCGTTCTGGGGATTCCTCGGGCATGGCTTGTATCCTTGCTTGTATCCTTATAATGTGACCACCAAATTAATTATCTAGGCTTTCTATGGAATTACCCAGTTTAACCACGAATTCCTAAGCGTTGGATCAGAGCTTTGTACTTGCTCACATCCTTGCTTTGAATGTAGCTCAACAACCGCTTGCGTCGTCCGATCATCAGCATCAGACCCCGGCGAGATGCGTAGTCTTTTTTGTTGACCCTGAGGTGTAAGCTAAGACGGCTAATTTTCTCGGATAGGATCGCAACTTGCACTTCTGGAGAACCAGTGTCAGTTTCGTGAACTCGGTAGTTCTCCATGATTTCTTGTTTGTTTTCTTGGGTCAGACTCATAGGTTTAATTCTTTAATTTAGTATTGCCGGAAGTTAGATTTATCTTTATGGACAGTCTTTAATAATATACCAAGGTGCAGGGAAATGAAAAGGGTTAATTTTGTCTTGGTAGCGATCGAGATAATCTAGGGTAGCGATCGAGATAATCTACAATAAAGGAGCTTCCAGCCCATCTAGCCAAGAGTTTGGTTACTTTCTTGATTAGTTTCACGGTTCTGAGTGGTTTCTATTTTCTGCCATAAGCTGGCGATCGCATCCAAAATCATCATAAATCTTTCCCCAAATTTAGTCAGATTATATGGGAGCATCCCACTTTTGTAGAGTTGCCCTCATCCCCCAGCCCCTCCTCCCAAGAAGGGAGAAGGGGGGCAGGATTAAAGTCCCTCTCCCGCCCTGAGAGAGGGATTTAGGGTGAGGGTTACATAATTGGGATACTCCCGATTATATTCAACTCGGGGCGAAACTTCTGGGTAAATGGGCAACTCAGAAGATGATCGATTAGAATAGGTGAGCAAATATTATTCTAAGAACTTTATTATTTCCATAACTATGCCTAAAGTCACTGCCACCGACAAGCAAAAAGAGAACCGCAAGAAATTATTTATTAAAATATTTACAGTTATTGGGGGAGTAGCTTTTTTGGGTTCTACTAGTTACGGCATGGTAGGTATTATGAGCAAGAGTATGGAAAAACCAACCCAAACTGTCGCTCAAGACCCCGCAGTAACTAAAAATACAGAGCTTCTGGCTAGGGCAAAAGGCTACGAAACAGTGCTGTTGCGTGAACCGAATAATCTGGTAGCTCTAGAAGGCTTGGCTACGGCAAAAATTGAACTAAAGGATGCCCCAGGGGCGATCGCCCCCTTAGAAAAATTGGTACAGCTAAATCCTAACAACCCCAACTACAAGGCTGCCCTAGAGCAAGTAAAGGTGGGAGCAGCCCAACCTAAATAGCGTTAACTTTTTTGGCAAAAACTCAGGTAACATGAAATGCAGCAGATTTTTCTGCGCCCTCTTTTCAGAATTGAAGTACGAGGAGGGGAATTTAAGCTGGTGAATTGAAGCAAAGGTGTTGCATGGCGAACAAAGCAAGCAAGGCAATAAAATCTTCCCAATCTACAGCCTCGATCGCTGGAGATATTCCTGAAGCAGTCCGAGACCAACCCACTGCCGACCCCAAAAGTTGGTGGAAATTGCTGCTTATTGCCTGTGGCGGCTTGGGATTTGGAGGATTGGCGATGATCATTACTATCATTATGGCAAACCTGCAACCACCTCTAGCCAACGGTAACGCCAGTAATCCAGCTACCCCAAACACCCTAGAAAATTCTGCTCCCGCTTCCTCAATCCCCACCGAGGCAACTACCAACTCTACGAATCCTAATACAAATAATCCTGATAATCTTCTAGGACATTATCCCTACCCAGAAGCCTCTCCGGGAGAATTGCAGGGGCTGGGGAGCGATCCAAGAATCCAACTGCGTCGCCCTGCTGCCGAAAGTTTTGAGGCTATGGTGCAGGCAGCTAAAGCTCAAGGAGTGATCCTAGTTCCTTTGTCTGGGTTTCGATCGATTAGTGACCAACAACACCTATTTTTTGATGTCAAGGCAGAGCGGGGGCAAGTTGCCACTAAGCGGGCAGAGGTAAGCGCTCCACCGGGCTATAGTGAACACCATACAGGCTATGCGATCGATGTGGGAGATGGCAAAGTCCCTGCTACTAACCTCGGCACAGATTTTGAAAAAACCGAAGCCTTCCAATGGCTTCAGCAGAATGCTGCCCGGTTTAACTTTGAAATTTCCTTTACCCCCAACAATCCCCAAGGAGTTAGCTACGAGCCTTGGCACTGGAGATTTGTGGGAGATATCAAGAGTTTAGAAACTTTCTACAAAACTCGTCAAGGACGAAGCCCTCAATCATCATCTCAATCATCATCTCAATCATCACCAAAACGTACAACTCCCAATGCTATTCCTGCTACTCCATGAAATTTATAGCGCATTGTACTGTAACTAAAATAGCGAAATAGATTTCTGAAAGTTTGGCTCGATCAATTAAATTGTAGGGCGGGTTGGCAATAGCGTAACCCACGATCTAAAGGGCTTTAATGTGTTATGGCTCGATCGCCTTTTCTTGAATGTCTTAGGCTATACCCGTCCTAACAGATTTTTATTGCATAGCTTTAGCTAGGTCACTCCACTAGACTAGGTAGAGCGATCGCAAAACCATATATTAATCACTATCAACAACGAGCACGGAGGGATTTGAACCCCCGACCCTCAGGACCGGAACCTGATGCTCTATCCACTGAGCTACGTGCCCTTATCACTTTCAGCCATAATTACTTTGAACTAATTTTAGTAGTCTAAGTTTGGGCTGACTAGCATAACTTATTTATCATAACTTGAATCAGTCCCTATAGATACCTAATAAATACCTATCGACAAAATTTCCTCGATTTCCTGCTGTTCTGGCTCCATCCCCCAAGAATAAATTTATAATCTAAATAGGAAAACCTAGGATACTTGCCATGAAAGGGAGGCAATAAGTTAATATCATAGGAGACTATCTGATGAAAATTTAATTTCTAAGGAGTACGCTGGTGGACTCAGGGAAGCAAGAAATCTTAGGCTACTTTATTGATGAAGCTAACGAACATCTAGAGACTCTGGAAAAAGGGCTACTGGAGCTAAAGGTCGTAGTCTCAGACAACGAGAGAATGAATGAGCTTTTTCGTGCTGCCCACTCGGTGAAGGGTGGGGCGGCGATGTTGGGCTATATCAGTATTCAAAGGACTGCCCATCAATTAGAGGATGGATTTAAGATTCTTAAGGAACATCCCATCAAAATTGACCAGCAACTAGAGAGTCTATTTCTAGGGGGTTATGATGTGCTGAAGGAGTTGGTAGAAAAACTGCAAAGTACCTACGGTTTACAGGAGGAGGAGGCAGAGAAGGTGATGCGAAATGCTCAACCTACCTTTGCTCAACTACAAAACTACCTCCAAAGCCAGAGTAGTGGTACTCCGATCGCAACTCCTGTTGCTCCTAAGGGGGCGGTAGCTGCTGATGTCCCTGATGCAAATTTTGCCCTGCAAACTATTAATATTCTGCGGCAGATGTTGCAGCTCTTTAAGCAGAAGGAAACCCCGGTTAGCCGCCAGCAATTACAGACTTTGTGTGGACAGTTGGGACAATTAGAGAAAGGCCGGGAAACCTGGCAGAAACTGATTAAGGTTTCTCAAGCGGCGATCGCCAACTCCGAGAATCCCTACCAATCATTAGCTCCCGTAGTGATTAAAGAAATTAAGCAAGCTAGTGACTGGATTCAAACGGGCAAAAATAGTGCGATCGCAGCCAGCCCCGCCCTCCAAAAACTAGCAACTTCAGCCCCAGCCGCAAAAATACCCCAAGTAATGTTGCCCCTAGAACCCAAAGCTGCCGCAAAGATTATTCTCCAGCAGATGACCAAACAACAAGTTCGCCAACTCCTAGAAATTCTAGAAGCAGGAATCAAATAAAGTGATTAATTCTCAGTTAAGCCAGCAAATCCAGTTTATTGTGGAAATCGATAAGCTAAAAAATATTCTGCGCCAGAATTTAATCACTGATGCTTCCCGTAGAGAGAATAGTGCGGAGCATTCTTGGCATTTAGCAATGATGGCGATCGTCCTTAAGGATTACGCCCCTGTTGATGTGGATTTGCTCCGGGTGATGAAAATGCTCTTGGTGCATGACTTGGTAGAAATCGATGCTGGGGATACCTTTTGCTACGATGTGCAAGGAAATCAAGATAAGGCAAGTCGAGAATTAGTCGCCGCCGATCGCCTTTTTGGTTTATTGCCTCCAGAGCAGGGAGCCGAACTCCGGGCAGTGTGGGAAGAAGTTGAAGCCCAAGCAACTTCCTCAGCCCAGTTTGCTGCTGCTCTCGATCGTAGCTGTGGTTGCCACAATCGCCTCCAGCCCTTTTTGCAAAATCAACAAACTCAAGGAGGAACTTGGCGCATTCACAGTATCACTCCCCAACAAATTCTCCAGCGTATGGCTCCCATTAAAACCTTTACTCCAGAGCTATGGGGGTTGATTGAAGAAGGGCTTGAGGAGGCGATCGCCGCAGGTTATATTTCGGCAAAATAGTCATCACACCCCCCACAAAAATTATGACTTCTAACACAACCCTCAAGTTAACTAAGGAAGAATATCTACTCTACGATGATGGAACTGATGCTCGCTATGAATTAGAGGATGGATTGCTAATTGAGATGCCCCCAGAAAGTAAAAGAAATAATCGTATAGCTGTGCAGTTGCAGTATATTCTTGCTCAATACTTCCCCACAATTTTCATCGACCTCAGAATCAGAATTGAAGTAGTTAGTAATGAGTACCGCTACAGGTGGCCTGATTTATTGGTGCATACTCCAGAATCCGAAGCAGCTATGCCCGATGATGATCAGAACACTTTGTGGATTTCTATGCCCGCTCCAGCCCTAGTAGTGGAAGTGGTATCTCCTGGTGATAGCCACAATCGAGATTATCGGCGCAAACGTGAGGAGTATGAGCATCGGGGAATTCCTGAATACTGGATCATTGATCCCAAAATCAAACAAGTTACCGTTTGTACTTTAGTTGAGGGACGCTATGAAGATACTGTAATTTCTGGAGAAAATCGCCTCATCTCTGGAGTGGTTCCTAGTTTTGCCCTTACTGCTCAGGAGATATTAGATTTAGGTGGAGGAGGTAAGGGGAGGTAGAGGGGGTAAGGGGATAAATAGGGAGAAATTATGGCAATTAAGGTTTTACATTTATCTGATGTGCATATGGGGAGCGGGTTTTCTCATGGAAGGGTTAATCCAGAAACGGGGTTGAATACTCGCTTGGAGGATTTCAGGAATACCTTGGGATTGTGTATCGATCGCGCCCTTGCTGAACCTGTAGATTTAGTCTTATTTGGTGGTGATGCTTTTCCTGATGCCACCCCGCCGCCCTACGTGCAAGAAGCGTTTGCGAGTCAGTTTCGGCGTTTGATAGATGCGGGGATTCCCACGGTGTTGCTGGTGGGGAATCATGATCAACATTCCCAAGGTATGGGGGGAGCGAGTTTATCTATCTATCGCACGCTGGGAGTACCGGGTTTCATTGTGGGCGATCGCCTCACCACCTACCAAATTCCGACTAAGAGCGGGACGGTGCAAATTGTTACCCTGCCTTGGTTAACTCGTTCTACTCTGATGACAAGGGAAGAAACTGAAGGTATGTCCCTAGCGGAAATTAATAAACTCTTGATGGAGCGGCTTTCCCCCGTGATCGAGGCAGAAATTCGACGGCTCGATCCCCAATTGCCAACTATTCTTTTGGCTCATCTGATGGCCGATCGCGCCAGTTTGGGGGCGGAGAGATTTTTGGCTGTAGGAAAGGGTTTCACTATTCCTTCCGGGTTTTTAACTCGCTCTTGTTTCGATTACGTGGCTCTTGGGCATGTCCACAAACACCAAAACCTCAACCCCAGCAATGATCCCCCAGTGGTTTATCCCGGTAGTATTGAACGGGTGGATTTTGGGGAAGAAAAGGAAGAAAAGGGTTATGTGATGATCCAGCTAGAACGAGGAAAAGTGGAGTGGGAGTTTTGTCCCCTGCCCGCCCGGATTTTCCAAACCATTGAGGTAGATTTATCCAAATCTGAAGACCCCCAAGGAGATTTGGTCAAGGCGATCGTCAAAAAACAAATTACCGATGCTGTCATCCGGGTCATCTACAAAGTCCATCCCGACCAACTAGAAGCAATCGCTACCAATGTTCTCCACGAATGCCTCACCCCCGCCCACAGCTACACCATCCAAGCCGAACTCATCAGCCAGCTTTCTGTACCCCGTGTTCCAGAATTGGGAGTAGATACCAGTGTCGATCCCCTAGTGGCTTTGCAGACTTATCTGGATCACCACAGCCGACTGGAGGCGATCGCTCCCCAAATGATAGAGGCGGCTCATCGCTTGCTTGCAGTTGCCCATGGTGAGCGCGATTGATAGGACAAAAAATATCTGGGTGTCTTCTAGAAAGTTGTGAACCAGTCTAGTTCTTTTTAGGGCAGAAATCCTAATTATTGCTTATGCTCTAAAATGAGAATTGCCGATCGCTCCCCAAACCTATCCTGAAAAAATTTACGATCGCCATCCTGAACAGGTTTAGAATGTCTAGCTATGCAGAAAACTTTTTCTAGAAATGGAGATTATCCTTGGTTTTGGATCCTGACGATCGCCGCCTTATTTATCTACCTAGTGGCTCTGGGGAATGTCCCCCTGCGGGATTGGGATGAGGGAACCTACGCCATCATTGCACGGGAAATGTACCGGAGCCACAACTGGATTTATCCTATGGCTCACGGTTCTCCTTTTTTGGAAAAGCCGCCCTTGGTCTACTGGTTGATGGCAATCAGCTACAGCCTTGGAGGAGTGAATGAATGGACTACGAGGCTACCTTTGGCGATCGCCTCAGCCCTAGCTGTCCCTCTGGTCTACAAAATCGGTCTCCAGATTTTTCCTCGGCAATTACCTGCTATCTTCAGCAGCGTAGTTTATCTCACCCTGCTCCCGGTAGTAAGGCACGGGCGACTAGCCATGCACGATGGAATTTCGGTAACTTGTTTTTTGTTTGCTCTGTGGTGCTTGCTCAAAGGGGAAAAGCAACGGTGGTATTTACTGGGGTTTGGGCTAGGTATGGCTGGGTTGACTCTAAGTAAAGGAATTTTAGTGTTGTTGTTGGGAGCGATCGCCCTAGCTTTTTTAGTGCTAACTCAGCGTTGGTATGTTTTCCAATCTCTTTATTTCTGGTTAGGGATGATTTTAGCTATGATTCCGGTGGGGGCTTGGTATGGATTGCAACTCCAGGCCTACGGTCAGGCTTTTATTCAGGTAAATTTCTTAAACCAATCCTTCGATCGCATTTCCCAAGTCGTCCACAGCAACACCGGACCACCGTGGTATTACTTACTAGAAATTATTAAATACTCCATGCCTTGGCTCTTGTTCCTGCCGGGGGGAATTTATCTGGCATGGCGGGAGCGATTCCAGCCTTGGGGTTGCTTAGTATTGGTGGGTATGGGGGGCTATCTCCTGCCTATTTCCTTTATGGGAACTAAATTACCTTGGTACGTAATTCCCGTGTATCCCTTTGTGGCTTGGGCTGTGGGGGCGCAGTTAGCAGAATTCTGGCAACCTTCTGGCTGGGGCAGGAAATCTGTAGGGAAATATCTGGTGGGGATTTTTGCTTTGCTGACCCTAGTTGGGGTGGGGGGCTTGGGCTATTTCTTGGTGAGCGATCGCCAATTAGTACTGATCCTCATGGCAATCACCGTAATTTTAACTATGGGGGCTGTAACTTGGTATTTGCACCGGAGCGATAAAAACTATTTAGTGGGCCTAGCTAGTGGAATGTACTTATCCTTGGTAATGTTAATGAGTTCCCAGTCTTGGCTATGGGAACTAAATGAAGCCTTTCCAGTCCCCCCTGTAGCTGCTCTCGTGACAGCCAAGACTCCAAGGGGCGCAACGGTTTATACTTCCTATCCTTACCACCGTCCGAGCTTGAGTTTTTATTGCGATCGCCAAGTCTTGCCCCAAAATCTCACTACTCTCAGCCAATTGTGGTTAGAATCTCATCCCTATCTACTCCTCGATCAACCAGTTTTAGAAAAAATAAATTTACCAGATAGTCAAATTCTGGGAATTGCCGAGGGGTTTACTTTAATAGGGAGAATAAAATAAATATACCTATGAAAATCTCACCCAGAGACAAAGTTACAGCCCGTGGTATTCCAGCGCACAGTTCTAGGGGGGAGAGTGGTCGCAAGCCCCAGCCCTTGGTCAAGTCTTTTGTGAGTCGATGGTTTAAGTGGTTGGCTCCGGGGTTATCGGTGAAGCGATGGTTATTGTTGAGTGCCGCTGGGGTGGTGCTGACTAGTTTGGGGCTGGCGATTTGGGTGAGATTGACTCCTATTTTCCACCTGATGCAGGGGTTGGGTAATTCTGTGGAATGGTTAGCGCAACTCTTGCCCCGGAATGTTTCGGGGCCAGTGGTAATTTTACTGGGAGTTTTCTTTGTATTTCTAGGGCAGACGCGATCGCTAGAGGCGATTACTGAAGTTCTGAAACCCGATAATGATGATGAATTGGTAGATTTATTAATCACTCATCGGCGGCTAAAACGGGGGCCGAAGATCGTGGCGATCGGTGGGGGGACGGGTTTATCTACTCTCCTGCGGGGATTGAAAAACTATAGTGCCAATATTACGGCGATCGTCACGGTTGCTGATGATGGCGGGTCTTCGGGCAGACTGCGTAAGGATTTTGGGGTGTTGCCTCCGGGAGATATTCGCAATTGCCTCGCGGCTCTGGCAGACCAAGAAAAATTACTGACGGAGTTATTTCAGTACCGTTTTGTAAATGGCAATGGTCTGACGGGGCATAGTTTTGGCAACTTATTCCTAACAGCGATGACGGATATTACGGGGGATCTGGAGCAGGCGATCGCCGCAAGTTCCGAGGTTTTGGCTGTGCGAGGGAAAGTTCTCCCAGCTACTCTCACGGATGTGCGGCTCTGGGCAGATTTAGCCGATGGTCGGCATATTGAAGGAGAATCTAGCATCACTGCTGCCAACGGTAAGATTGTCACAATTGGTTGCTATCCAGAAAACCCCAAGGCTCTCCCAGCAGTGCTGCAAGCGATCGAAGAAGCGGATTATATTGTCATTGGTCCCGGCAGTTTATATACCAGTGTGATCCCTAACTTGCTGGTGCCAGAAATTCGGGAGGCGATCGCAGCCCGCACCAATAATGCAAACGCCGCCCGGAATATACCGAGTATCTACGTATGCAATATCATGACCCAAGCTGGGGAAACCGATGGCTATTCGGTGGCAGACCATATCCGAGCGATCGATCGCACCTGTGGTCAAAAACTCTTCTATGCCGTCATCGTTCACAAAACCGTTCCTTCTGCTGGGACTTTGATTCACTATGCTCAAGAACAATCCCATCCGGTCTTCCTCGATCGTGAGGATGTGAGTGCTTTGGGACGGCGGATTGTCTCGGCAAATATCATGGATGAAGACTTAGATACCTCCCTAGTCCGGCACAATCATCACAAACTATCCCGCGCTCTCTTCCGGTGGTATAGCAAGGCGCACATGGTGAATAATTAGGCTATGTATTCCCGATCCTGTGCACGCCTTAGGAGCTATTGATGTTGAAAGCTAAGAAACAGAAATTTCCTTATCTTGTGGGTTCTAAGTGGACGGCTAAAGATAATACTTTTGGTTGGCGGCACTTTCAGGTTATGAATCGTAAAAATGAGGGCAAGCTGGTGTTTGCTGAACTGGTGGCGGCGTGCGATCCTCAAGTGCGGTTTTGGATTAATGCGAAAAGCCTGAACACTCGAAATCTTTGGCTACCGGGTTGGCAACCTTTACAGCTACAGGAAAATATTCTCTGACTACCTTTTTTGATTGGGGTTTAGGCTAATAAAGGGATTTGTCTATGCTCAACGCCTTGCGGCATCATAGGTTTGATCGCTTTGTCTAAAGACCCACCCGTTTTTAACCGCTCTCGTGCTCAACGCCTTGCGGCATCATAGGTTTGATCGCTCAAAAAGCAAGCACATTCAGAAATATCTAGAACTGTGCTCTACGCCTTGCGGCATCATAGGTTTGATCGCTTGATAACAGTCGTTAGGGCAAAAGTTAGGTTGCAAATGTGCTC
>Ga0105048_10016679_pt1 | contig 11345 bp, 10 predicted proteins | sample MAT05_FD_78382 | JGI IMG/M metagenome (GOLD analysis project Ga0105048, IMG submission 78382) | Freshwater microbial communities from Lake Fryxell liftoff mats and glacier meltwater in Antarctica - MAT-05 | ecosystem: Environmental > Aquatic > Freshwater > Ice > Liftoff microbial mat | place...
AGGGCCTGTCCGGCTTTGGCCTGCTCGATCCAGCGGCCGAGCGACCATTTGGAGACGCCCAGATCGCGGGCCACCTCCGTGACGGTGCGACCGCTGCGCACCAGCGCGACGGCGTTGTTCTAAAACTCCCGATCGTATCTGCGACCGGTTCTGCTGTTGCTGTTCATGGCTGTCATGGTGTTCATCACAGTCCAGCCCGCAAAATCGAGGAAACTCTAGAGTGGGTCCGGTACAATTTTCGACTACGGGGAAAAATCGGGGAATCGGCATATTGGATGTTTTACACAGGCTCTCGCCGGGGGGAGCGTGTGGGAGCATTCAGGGGGAGGGCTCAGGCTCCGTCATTGGAAGGCTGATGGCCCTGACGCTACCGTCTCCCTTCTCCGGAAAGCGGCGGCGGCTTTTTTCGTTTCGAGGGTTGACAGGAAGAGAGGGGGCTGGTTGAAAGGAGCTATGACCACCTTGAAAAGCCGACCACTCGACGGTTTTTTCCGTGTCATGCCGGCGGCAGTCATGCTGGCTTTGTTTGTTCCTCCCCATGCCGGGTTTGCGGAAGCTCCGCCAAAGCGGCCTGCAATGTTCGGAAGCGTTTCTGTCCCGCCCCGCGCTCCTTCACAGATCTCGCCCGCGGGTGATCGGGGCTTGAGTCTTGGGGCGTCGAATTCCACGCCGGGCGGCTCCGCGGGCCTGGTCAAGACGGGGACCGGCACCTTGAATTTGAATGGCTCGAATACCTATAGCGGTGGAGGCGTGGTCGGTGGGGGAACACTGGTCGTCGGAGGAACAGGCACCCTGATCGGGACCGGTTCGCTCACGGGTAACGCTCTTCTGTTCAATACCGATCCCGGAACTTTTACCACCCTGAGCGACCTACTGATTCTGCCGAACCAGACCTCACCAGATTCTGGCTCCGCTCCAGCGAGCGGACCGAGCTACAAACTCCCCGCATCGTCCCAATCGGCGCCGGTGCCGGAGCCATCGTCGGTAGTGCTCGCCGTGCTCGGCGTTGTCGGATTGCTTGCTCGGCGTTGCCGCTGAGCGTCGGGCGGGGAAATCCCCGGAGGTTTTCGGAAAACGCCCTGGATCGCTTCCGTTCGCCTGTCATTCGGTCACCACTCCAAAGAAGGGATCCGTGATCCACCATTGGTCGATGGCTATGGCGCACCGGCCCACAACGATTCCCGGCTTGCCTTGGCCTGCGAGGCTGCAACGAGCTGGAGCGTAGGCTAAATCGGGTTGCGGTGCAGGCTCGGCGACCAGGCACTGGATCCCGCCCGACGGCTTTGCAGAAGGTTGGGGGTCGATGCATTCGGCGTCGAACCGCGCGATGACCCTCGGGAGAAGAAACCGATGTCTTTTCGAAAATCGTTCGCTGCCGTCCCCGCTTTCCTCGTTAGTACAAAGGTCCGACTCACCCAGTCGCCCGGCGGTAATGGAACGCTCTCGGAGATGGGCGAAGCGGTCGTGGTCGCTCCCGGCGACGTTGGGCCGTGGGCCCGCAACTAATCCGTATCATCTCTTCGGGACGGAGGTTGCCTTCGACTTTCGCTGGGTGGAATGCGGCCCGAGGAAAAATCATCCGGAAAGCGATGGCTACCGCTAGCTCGGTGGTTGGGCAGATCCTTCAGACGCATGCCAAACTCACCGTCGACATCCTGAAGGCCGGACGTGATCAGCCGCCATTTTCGAGTGGAGGCGAGGGCGATGATCCCTCCACCGCCATCGCAGAGGGGCGGTTCATCGACGCCAGCTTGTGGAAGAAGTTCTGGTGATCGGCCGCCGCCGTGCGGCTCAAAAAGCAGAGCAGGGACTCCCCGCATTCAGCGATCCTCATTCCGGCTGCCGGATCGAGGTCCGACGGCCACTCACGCGGACGAGAGCGTCAGAGCTGCGCCCGCAAGTGTGCTGCAGCTTCTTCGGGGCGGATACTGTTGATGAAGATGCCGCTGCCGAGTTCGAAGCCCGCGACATGACTCGTGCGCGCGACGATGGCCAGATACCAGTGGAAGGAGTGCGAACTTCCCTCGCCGACTGGAGCGGAGCGGATCGTGAAGTTGAAATCGGGATCGTTCAGCGCCGATGAGAGACGGCGGAGGACGCGGGTCAAGACTTCGGCAAGCCCGGTGATTTCATCATCGCGGATGGCATCGTAGGATGCCATGTGGCGGCGCGGGTAGATCCAGAGGTGGTAGGGCGAAAGGGCCGCGTAGGGCACGAAGGCGACGAAATCCGGATGGGAATCGACGATCCGCTCGCCGACATCGAGTTCATCGAGGAGCACGCGGCAGTAGAGGCATTCCCCTTCCTCCTCGTGGAAGCGGGCGGCTTCCTCCAAGCGGGTGCGGACACTGGAGGAGATGATGGGGGCGGCGACGATCTGCGAGTGCGGATGCTCGAGCGAGGTGCCGGCGCGTTCCCCGTGATTTTTGAAAATGACGATGCTCTCGATGATCGGATCCTGCTGAAGGGCGACGTAGCGGTCCCGGTAGGCACGCAGAATCCCGGCCACGTGGGCGGGCTCCATGGTCGCGAGAGCGAGGTCGTGGCGCGGATGCTCGACGACGACTTCGTGTCCCCCGACTGCCGCGAGCGACCGAAAGGTGCGGTGGCTGGAGCGGCAGAGATCTTCGGCGGCGACGAGGGCGGGGAATTTATTGGGGATCACCCGCGTGCTCCATGAACCATCCGGCGCTGAAAGGCGGAGGATCTCGGGCTGCCCCCCTTCATTGCCGGTGCAAAAAGGGCAGTCCGCGCGGTGAGACGGGCGGGCGGCTCGCGGCCGGGGCGCGACGCGAAAATCATTTGGCTTTTGGGAACGCCCCGGGGCGAGGATGACCCAGTCGCGGGTGATCGGGTTGAAACGCATTTCAGACATCGGCGGACATGGAATCGAAGCACGAAAAGGCGTTCAATTCGCACTCGTGCACTCAAAGTTTTCGCACGATGGGGAGGAAAGTGTCCCTCTTGCGAGAAATATGTATTTCCCCGCTTGCCACCGTCCCTAAATCCGAACCAGACTACTGGCAGTTTTAACACGCAGCGGTGCAAGCGGTGCGGTCGGAAACTGTATTTCCGTCCGGGAAGTTTGCAAAGGCCGGATGTCACTGAAAGTGATCTCGGGCTGCGCGGTGCCAATCGGGAGATTCTCATTATGCTGTATCGGAAACCACTCGCCGTCACGATTGCCTCGCTCCTCCTTGCGCCGCTGGGATTTAGCCAAACGCCAGTGACCCCAACGGAAGAATCGGGAGCTGGAGAAGCCGTCGTCATCACCGGTTCGAATATCAAGCGGACGGACTACGAGGGGCCGCAGACGGTCATCGTGCTGGATCGTAAGAAGATCGACCAGAGCGGCGCGCAGACCGTGACAGACCTGATTCAGCGACTGCCACAAAATGCCGCTGGCCTGACCGATAGTTTCCAGACCGGGTTCTCGTTTTCGCCTGGTGGCGCTGGCGCCTCGCTGCGCGGTCTCGGTCTTTCTTCCACCCTGGTGCTCTTGAATGGGCGCCGCATCGCGCCGTTTCCTTTCTCGGCCGGCGGGACAGAATCCTTTGCCGATTTGAACAGCCTCCCGCTCGATGCCGTCGAGCGCGTCGAGATCCTGAAAGAAGGAGCTTCCGCCGTCTATGGCTCCGATGCGATCGCCGGGGTGATCAACATCATCCTGAAGAAAAACTACACCGGCGGACAAACCGATAGCTATTACGGCAACACCACGAATCAGGATGCGGGCGTGACCCGCCAGAGCTTTGCCTCCGGGCTCGATAACGGGAAGCTGCGCCTCTTCGTCACCGGCAACTACTACCATCGCAACCCGCTCGCCAGTGTGGATCGCGACTATTCAGCCAGTGCGGACAAGCGGAACTTCAGCGGACTGGATCTGCGCAGTTCGCGGGGAAATCCAGGGACGATCTTTGCTTCGACGGGCGTCTTTGCGGTCCCTGCCGGAAGCAACGGACGGCTCGGGGTGAATGATTTCCTGCCCGGCTCGCTCCCCGACAGAACGCTCCGGAACCAATTCAACTTCAGCAAGTTCAGCGAGCTGATCCCGGAGACGGAACGCTGGGGAGGCCTGGTCACGTTTGGTTACGATCTCTCGCCGCATATCGAACTCTTTGGCGAAGCGTCCTACCAATCCGTGCAAACCAAGACGCGCGTGGCGCCCACGCCGCCGGATACAAGCGACGGATTGGTCGTTCCGGCGAATAATCCCTTTAACCCCTTCGGCGAAGAAGTGCAGTTTCTCTGGCGTTCCTTGGAGACCGGACAGCGGCGGGATACCATCGACGTGGATGCCTATCGCTACCTCGCGGGCTTTCGGATCAAGGATCTGCCCAATAACTGGACGGCGGAGGCTGCACTACTCTACACCGAAAGTAACACGGTGGCCTACGCCACGGGCGGCTACCTCGGCGTAGCCCAGGCGCAAAGAGCACTCAATGACACCAACCCGAAAACGGCCCTGAACGTCTTTGGAGCAGGCTCCGGTATCAACAACCGGAACACCCTAAACGGGCTCATCGTCAACCCGCGCAATGACGGTCTCTCCTACATTTGGAGCTACGACTTGAAGGCCAGTGGAACGCTCTTCCAGCTCCCGGCGGGACCGGTCAGTGCCGCGCTCGGCGCGGAATATCGGGAAGAATCACTATATCAGCGATTCAGCGCCCCACTCGGGTCGATCGTCGGGTTCGGCGGTGCGGGCTCGGCCGGCGACCGTGATGTGCGTTCGCTTTTTTTCGAGGCATCGATCCCGATTACGAGCGCCAAGTGGAACATTCCTCTCGTCCGCGCCCTCGAGTTTTCCATTGCCGAGCGCTACGACGACTACAGCGACTTTGGTGACACCGCGAAGCCGAAGTTCGGCTTTAAATGGAAACCGATCGACGGGCTGCTCGTCCGCGGCGCCTACTCGGAAGGTTTCCGGGCGCCAAGTCTGCCGGAGCTTTTCACCGGCCAGGTTTCGGGCTTCGGGACGGTCACGAATCCGCGGACCGGCCTGACCAAAGACGTGCCCTCCGTCGCGGGTGGCAATCCCGCGCTCCAGCCAGAAAACTCCTACTCCTATTTCGTCGGCGGCATCATCGAACCGCCGTTCATCAAAGGGCTGACCATCGGGCTGGATTTTTACCGCATCGAGCAGCGCAACCAGATTCGCCAGCCCACCGGCCAGGAGGTGATTAATGGGACCGCCCCCGGAGCGGTAACTTACAATGCGCAGGGAGAGATCACGAACATCACGACACTCTTTGCCAATCTCGGCACGGTGGTGGTGGATGGCGTGGACCTCGATGTCACCTACCAGATCGAGACGCCGATCGGCACTTTCACGCTGGCGTCCAACTCCGCGCTCATCAACAGCTACGAGGAGAAACTACCCGGGCGTCCGAACGTGGATCGGACCGACGGATACTCCGATGTCAGCGCCGGGCCTGAGTTTCGGATGGCCAACAGTCTTTTCTACAAGAAGGGCGGCTTCGAGGCCGGCGTGACTCTGAACTACATGGATAGCTACACCGACAAAGTCTATCTCCCGGCGGATCCGGTCCGCAGAGTGGGAAGCTGGACGACCGTGGACCTCCAAGCGTCTTACGAGTGGATTTATGAAGCGGCCGAGATTCCCGGCGGCTACTCCAAGGACGGCAAGACCCAAGCTCAACCGACGAGGCTCGGCCCCAGCGGCTGGCGATGGTGGCTCAACGGCACCAGGGTGACGCTCGGCTGCAACAACGTCGGCGACGTCGATCCTCCCTTCTCAAACATCGAGGAAGGGTTCGATACCTCGACCGCGAGCCCGCTGGGCCGCTTCGTTTACGCCAGCTTGCGGAAGAAAGTCTGGTAAGCCGCCCTACCGATCACCGGGACGCGCCCGGCTTACAGCAGGTCGATCTGCCCCGGCGCGGGTTCGGGAAAGGGGAGCACCGGCAGTTCCAGCAAAGTGGCCAGTCTTCGCGCCGTCGCGGGCGCGAATCCCTCGAAGTGATTGGCCGCGTGGACGAGCAGCCGGGACGGGCCCTTTGCGCGCTGCCGCAGCCGCGTGGCCCAGTTTTCCAGCGAAGCGTCGCGCGGCCAGAGCGTCTGGCGGTAGGCGTGCAGCGGGTGACCGTCGGGTCCGTACTTTCTCCCGAGATCGCCGAGCAGCCGCAAGTAGCTGAAATCCGTCGTCTGCGGGAGAAACTCGAACGCGCCCTCCGCCTGATGATCGAGCGGCGTGACATCCGTCCAGACCCAGCAGACGCGGTGCTCCTCCAGCAGCCGCAACACCCGCGGGAGGTGCCACTCGTGGTCGCGGAACTCGATCGCGAACCGCACGTTCTGCGGCAGGCCGCGGACGAAGGCGCGCAAGACCTGCTCGTCCTGCCGCGGGCGAAACGAGGGCGGGAGCTGGATCAACACGCACCCGAGCTTTTCCCCCAGCGGCTCGAGCTGCTGCAGAAAGGTCTCGAGCAGGCCACCCACGTCGCGCAGGCGCCGCTCGTGGGTGATTTCGCGGGCCAGCTTGCAGCTGAAAATGAAATCCGGGGGCGTTACATCGTACCAATGCAGCGCCGTCCGAGCCGACGGCGCCGCGTAGAACGTCGCGTCCACTTCCACTGCGCCAAAATGCCGCGCATAAAACGGCAGCCGCTCGACGGGCGCGAGATGCTCGGGATAGAAGCCGCCGCGCCAGTCGTCGAAGCTCCAGGCGCAGGTGCCGATCTTGATTTTGGCGAGCGGATTCAAGCTTCCGGCAGGATAGCGGCACCACTTGCTCGCGAAAGACGAAATCGCCCGTGCCGCACGGGAACTGCGCCGCTTGACGCCTTCCCGACCGTTCACTAGCTTGCGCGTCCTTATGTCGAAAACCGCGCTCCTTCTCTCGCTCACGCTCGTGGCCGTCACAGCGTGGCCTCAGACGGGCCATGCTGCCGTGATCTATCGTTCGAACGAAGGCTGGAGCATCGAGGGTGAAGACACCGCCGTGGAAGGCAGCGCGATCGAGCAGATGAAAAAAGCCGAAGCGCTCGAAGCCGCCGGGAAGAGTGGGGCGGCCTACAGTTCCTACCGCGCGCTGGTGAAAAACTACGGGACTTCCGCACTTGCTCCTAAAGCTCAGCGCAAAGTGGCCCTGCTCCTCGAGGCCAATGGCGAATACGACAAGGCCTACGAGGCCTACAGCGTCTATCTCACCAAGTATCCCCGCGGGGAGGATTTCGATTCCGTCGTGGAGGCGCAGTTCAAGATCGCGAAGCTCTTCCTCGAAGGTCAGAAGCAGAAGATTTTTGGCGTCCCGTTCGCTCCGTCGATGAGCCGCGCGCAGGCGATGTTCGAGGGGATCTTGAAAAGGGCGCCGTTCAGCAAGTTCGCTCCGCTCGCCCAGTTCAACCTCGGCCAGGCGCTCGAAAAGCAGGGGAGTTATCCCGAAGCGATCTTTGCCTATCAGACCGTGGTGACGAAGTATTCGGCCGACGCCATCGCTGACGATGCCCAGTATCAGATCGGCTACGTGCTCCTGCGGGAGGCGAAGGAGGGCTCCTACGATGCCGCCTCGCATCAGAAAGCGCGGGAGGCATTCGAGGATTTCATCACCCGCTACCCAGACAGCGAAAAAGTGCCGCAGGCCCGCGAGAATCTGAAATCGCTCGAAGGTGGAGCCACCAAGGGAGCCCTCGACATCGCGAAGTTCTACGAGAAGACCAAAAAGTACAAGGCGGCCGTCATCTACTACAATGAAGTGGTAAAGAATCAGCCAGACTCCCCGGAGAGCGCCGTCGCCAAGGCGCGGATCGATTTTCTCCGGCAGCAGTTTGGCGAAGATGCCCTGCGCGCGGGCCCGGAAAAAACCGAGACCGGCGCCCGCGCCAAGGAACGCCGCAAACTTCAGGCCCGCGTGGATACCATCTCGCGCCCGGATTACGTCGGCCCGCCCGTGGTGGTGCCCGATAATGGACCCGGGAAAAAACTCCGCACCAGCCCGGACGGCATCGGTCCTGTGCCCACCGTCGAACCGCCCCTCCCCTCCGGCACTGAAAAGCTGCCGAGCCAGGACACCGGCTTGCCGATCCCTCCGCCATGAGACTCGCTTTCCTTTTTCCCCTCGTCGCCATCCTCTTCAGCGGATGCGCTGGCTACCACATCGGCCCGATCAAGCCGAAGACCTTGCGCGACGTGGCGAAGGTCGCCGTGCCGGCCTTCAAGAACGAGACGCTCGAACCCCGCGTGGAAGTCTTGTTCGCCAACTCGGTGATCAAGCAGATCCAACAGGACGGCACCTATAAGGTGACCACTGAAGCCGACGCCGACGCCGTCCTCGAGGGAACCCTCGAACAGATCATCCGGCGACCGGCGCGCTCCGTCCGCGGCAATATTTTACAGACGAGGGAATACACCCTCGCGGTGCGCATTCGCTACCGGATCCTGGACCGCAGTGGCCGAATCCTCGACCAGCGCAGCGTCACCGGCCAGACGAGCTTCTTCGTGAACGGCACCGACACGATCGCGGCCGACGTGAACCAGGACGAGCGCCAGGCGATCCCGCTCGCCGCGGAAGATGCCGCGGTGCGGCTGGTCAGCCAGATCAGCGAAGGCTGGTAAGGGCATTTAGGAAGTAGAATTTAGGATTTAGAAAGTGGGAGAAAGCCCGCTGCTTACTTTCTAAATCCTAAATCTTAATTCCTTAACTTTCAGATGCTCTACCTCGTCGCCACGCCGATCGGGAATCTCGGGGACATCACCCTCCGCGCACTGGAGGTCTTGAAGAGTGTGGACCTCATCGCCTGCGAAGATACCCGCCATTCCGGTCACTTGCTGCGGCACTTTGAGATCTCCAAGCCGCTCATCAGCTACCACGAGCACAATGAAGCGAAGCGGACCGCGGAACTGATCGAGGAACTTGCGGTGGGTAGGAACATCGCTGTCGTCTCGGACGCGGGACTGCCCGGCATCAGCGATCCCGGGCATCGCCTGCTCCGCGCCTGCATCGAGCGCGGGCTGCCCTACACCATCATTCCCGGCGCCAGTTCACTGCTCACCGCGCTGATCGGCAGCGGCTTTCCGGCGGAACGTTTCTACTTCGGCGGATTTCTGCCCGTGAAGAGCGGAGGCCGCGAGCGCGATCTCCGCGCCGCCGCCGCCCGCGAAGAGACGAGCATCTTCCTCGAGTCACCGCATCGCCTGCTCAAAACGCTCGAAGTCTGCGCCACACATTTCCCCACCCGGCCACTCTGCGTGGCCCGCGAGATGACCAAGCAGTTCGAGGAATTCCGCCTCGGCCCCGCGCCGGAACTGCTCGCGCACTACAGCCAGCGCGCCGTAAAGGGCGAGATCGTCTTTCTCATCCGCGGCGCGGAGTGATGACAGGGTGAACCGAAAGTCTGCGGTTTAGCTGCCACCACCGACGGTCCCTCGAAAAAAGCTGGGGCGGCAGACTGCTTGCGGGTCAGGGCGCGCTGATGCTCAGGCGGGCAAAGCGGCGACCGGTGGCGGGTGGCGCCGTAGTGTCGATAAACGTCACTAGATTTCCGGCGGTTCCGGGATTGACCGCGGCCACTTCCCAAGTCTGGAGATTATCGGAGAGTTCGACTTGGTAACGCACATCGCCCCGGGCGCGGAGGAACCGGAGCGCGAGCCGACCTTGCGGATCGAAAGCGAGGGTCTGGATGGACTGGCCAGCGACGGGCGAATGCGCGGGTAGGCCGAGGGCGTAGCGGAGCAGATTGTTCACGCCGTCGCCAGCGGGGGAGACCTCCGAGGCGTGCCAGCCGGCGGCGATTTCGGCGGCGGTGAAGTTGCTCGCGGACCATTGCTCGTAGCCGGTGAGCGGGGCATTCAAGCCCGCGCCGAGGCGATCTTCCACCACGTCGGCGAGGCTGTAGCGGCGCTCGTCGCCATAGACCTGCGCGGCGTGGCCAGCGGTCGGCGGATGGCCCGTTCCGCTGTCGCTCCAGGTGTTCGGCTGGAAGGCGAAGATGTGGCGCGGATCGATCGACGTGAGCGGGTCGGTGGCGTTTTGAAATTGCCCGAGATTCGCGCTGATCAGCGTGTTCGCCGTGACGATCTGCGCGTCGGGATAGACGCCGCGCAGGTAGCCTTTGAACTCGGCGTAGCGCGCGTTGAACGTCGCGCTGCCGCCGTTGAACTGGTCGTTGTGCCCGATGCCGATCACCACCGCGTCCGGCACCCAGGCGCCGAAGACCCACTCGCTGCTGCCCGCCGCGTTCGAGTTGAAGACATTCGGGAAGGCGAGGTTGTTCCAGTAGTTCACGAGGATGTCCTGCCCGCTGAAGCTCGCAGCCACGCCGGTCCCGCCTTTGCTGATGATATGCACGTCGGCGTCGAGCTCGCGGCCGAGCAGCGGGGAGTAGCCGTGGTAGCCGGGCGATGCGGTGCCGCCGCTGGTCACGGAGTCGCCGTAGATTTCGATCCGCCGCGTGGGCAGGGGCTCGGGCCGGAGCAGCCCGCCGCCCGCCGCGACGCGCAGGGAGTCGATGCGAATGCGGTCATTCGTTTCCGTGCTCTTGAACAGCCGCAGCGTGTGCGCGCCGCTGCCGAGGCCGCTGGCGATGGTCTTGGTGAAGTTGAACGCGTCGAGACTGACTGTGATCGGGCTCGCGAAGTTTTCGTCGATCACCGCGATGATCGGTTTCGTGACCGCGCCGCCGAAGCCGTTGTCGTTCACCGTGCCGCGCAGGGTGATCGAGCTGCCGGTGAAGCGCACGCGCACTTCCGAGCCAAACCAATGCAGCCAGCGCTGGCCGGTCCCGAGTTCCTCGATGCGGCCCATGTATTGGATGCGCGCGTGATTCGCCGGGAACTCGTTGTTCGCCAGCGGCGGCACGGCGATTGACTCGTCCACGAGCACGCCCGGAATGCTCAGCGTCGCGACCACCGGGCTGCCGCCGGTAGGTTGCAGATCGATGCGCCACGCGTAGGTGCCGTCGGGCAGGGCGGCGGGAATGGCGACGTTGATCGGCGTATCGCGAAACCGGCCCGCCGGCACGATGCCCGCGCTGCTCGCGCGCACCATCCGGCGGCATCGACCAGCGATGCGCGCAGCGTCCGCGCCGCGGCGGTCGCGTGATTCACGCGCAGTGTCGCCGTCTTCCCCGGCTCGACCAGCCGCGGCGCGCGGCGCACGGAAAGACGGTCGAGCGGCTCGGGCAGGACGGTGAGCCGGAAGTTGTCCAGCTCGACATGGCGATCCTGGGTGTAGTTCTCGCTGCTGCTCGCGAAGCGCCCGGCCAGCGGCTCGACGCGCACGCCCAAGTAAGCCGTGCCCGGCGGCGCGACCGCGCGCAGCGTGAAGGTCTCCCACGTGTTCGTGCCGACGGACTGTACCTTGTAGTCGTTCGCCGTTCCCCAGA
>Ga0105048_10016681_pt1 | contig 11345 bp, 9 predicted proteins | sample MAT05_FD_78382 | JGI IMG/M metagenome (GOLD analysis project Ga0105048, IMG submission 78382) | Freshwater microbial communities from Lake Fryxell liftoff mats and glacier meltwater in Antarctica - MAT-05 | ecosystem: Environmental > Aquatic > Freshwater > Ice > Liftoff microbial mat | place...
CGCGTGGCTGACTGCGCACGCCGATGGCGACGTGTCCGGGAACGCCGGATGCGGGAAATCCGCACGTCCGGTGTGATGAGGGCGGGGCGCCGGCCGAAATGCCGGCGCCTCGCTACTCTACCGCCTTTGCGTTGAATTCCGGCTCTTTTCGGTCCATTTCAACCCGTTCGGTGCTCTAGGAGCGTCGGGAGGGAGCGGGCATCATGAATCTCGAACTCCATGTCCCGACATCTGACGCTTCGGCTTCTTCGGGGCGGGCTTGGTGCGCTTGGTGCGCTTGGCGGTCTTCCGGCTGGCCATAAGTTCACTGCTGGGCCGGCGCATCGCCGACCCCGCTCCAGATCACCGCGGTCGCGAAGAGCTCAGCTGACGCCGAAGAGCTCGACCTCGAACACCAGCGTCGCGTTCGGCCCGATGACGCCGCCGGCGCCGGCCGCGCCGTAGCCGAGGTGCGGCGGGATCGTCAGCTTGCGCAGGCCGCCGACCTTCATCCCGGCCACGCCCTGGTCCCAGCCCTTGATCACGCGCCCGGCGCCGAGGGGGAACTTGAAGTGATCCCCCCGGTCCCGGGAGCTGTCGAACTTCTTGCCGCCGTCGTAGAGGGTGCCGACGTAGTGCACGCTCACGGTCTGCCCCGCCTTGGCCTCCGCCCCGGTACCGACGCGGATGTCCTCGATCTGTAGCTCGGTAACGCTCATGTCGTCCGCCTTTCCTGGGCCGATCGGTGCGGCCCCGTGATCGTTCAAGCGCGGCATCGAAGGCGCGAAGGCCGGCAACGTCAAGGCGAAAGCGCGCGGCGGCGATCAGCCGCCGAAGATGTTTGGCAGGGTCGGAAACTGCCAGCCCGTGCCCCCGGTCGATCGCCAGCTATTCGCGGCTTGAAGCACGAACGGACGTCGAAACACGGGGTTCGGGTGGCTGTTGGTGAAGCCGAAGATCAGCGATCCCGGGGTGAGCTGATCGAGGCGCGCGAAGAAGTCGAGCGTCATCAGCGCGCCCTCTTCGTTCCAGTGGTAGCCCTGGCGGCGCGCGCCGGCGCTGAGCACGTTGTTCGTCCCCGCGACGTCGGCGGCGATCTCGTTCGGCTGGTTGAAGAGCGGGACGGCGCGGGAGAGCGCCCGCCCGAGATCCTGCGAGCTGATCCCGCGGCTGCCGCTCTGCCCGTTCGCGCACCCGGTGTGGCCGAGGTGATGGTGCCCGAGCTCGTGCCCGAGCACGAACCCGAGCTGCTCTTCCATGAGCTGGTGCTGCCGCGTCACCTTGCGGGCGTCGGCGTTCTGGGTCGCGTCGACGAAGCCGGGCGGGGGAGCCACGATCGGCTGATTCGGCTTCTGGTTCTGCGCCATGTACTGGAGGTAGCCGTCGAGCTTCCGCGTCCCGAAGATCTCGTCGGTGGCCTTGAACTGGGCGATGTAGGCCTCGATCTGGAGCAGCCCATCGGTGACGGCCATCAGCGGCAAGCCCTGGTCGTCACACCCGGCGTAGGCGTTGACCTCCCCCGGCGCCGGATCGCTGGTGAGCGGGATCCCTTGCACCTTGGCCTGCGCCGCCGGGGCGAGGGCCGTGACCAGCTCCACCATCACCTGCGCCGCGTTCCCGCGCAGGTAATTGATGTCGACGACATTGATCGGATCGTTGGGGCTGGGGAACCCGCCGGGGATCGGGTTGGGAATCGTGGGCAGCGTCAGCACCGGCGGCGTCGTCGCGCCGGGCGCGGGGGCCTGATACTGGCCCGGCGTCTGGTACTGGCCCGGCGCCTGATACTGCCCAGGCGCCTGGTACTGGCCCGGCGCGGGGTCTTGCCCCGGCGTCTGGTACTGGCCCTGGGTTTGGTACTGGCCCTGACCGTACTGAGCCGGCGGGGTGCTGGCGTCGTGGTTGCAACCGGCGACGAGCAAAAGGGCAGTCAACGCGGCGGCGGGGGCAAAAGGGCGGAGTCGCATCGAGGCGCAGCATAGCGCAGTGGGCAGGGGGCGGCGGGGGCGGATGTGGGCAGATGGGCGCATGGTCACGGCGGATCGACGCGCGGGCACCGCGTCATGGTCAGCGCGAAGCAGGAAAGCGACGCCGCGGGCGCCCGCTGTCGCTTCGACGCAGCTATCGTCGCGCATCCTGGCCTATGCTCCGCCGCATCCGCCCCTTGCCCCACATGGCCTTCGACCCTACTTCGCGCCCTTCACTTCCGCCGCCTCCGCCCACCCGCCGGGAGGACGTGGTCGAGACCCTCCACGGGATCCCCCTCGCGGATCCCTACCGCTGGCTCGAAGACGGCGCCGGGGCCGAGGTCCGCGCCTGGTCCGCCGCGCAGACCACCCGCACTGAGTCGGTGCTGACCGCGCTCCCCGCGTACGCCGAGATCCGCGCTCGCCTCGAGGCGCTGCTCAGCATCGGGACCGTGGAAGCCCCGCTCCCCGTGAGCGCGAAGGACGGTTCGATCCGCTACTTCCATCGCCGTCAAAGCGCCGGACAGGATCAGCCGGTGCTCTACGTGCGCGACGGGCTCTCCGGCGCCGACCGCGCGCTGATCGATCCCAACCGCATGAGCGCCGACGGGACGGTCTCGCTCGATTGGTGGAACCCTTCGTGGGACGGCGGTCTGCTCGCCTACGGCCTCTCCGAAGGTGGGGACGAGAACAGCACGCTGCGGGTGCTCGACGTCACCACCGGGGAGGATCTTGGCCCGACCGAGGTGATCTCCCGCGCCCGCTACGCGTCGATCGCCTGGCTGCCCGACGGATCCGGGTTCTACTACTCGCGCTTCCCCGAAAAAGGCAGCGTGCCGCCGGGCGAAGACGCCTACCACAAGCGGATCTACGAGCACCGGCTCGGCCGCGACGCTGACGCCGATCCGCTGGTGTTCGGCGACGGTCGACCGATGACCGACACCCCCTCGGTAGAGATCTCCCCCAACGGCCGCTGGCTGATCGCCTCGGTCCATCGCGGGTGGAGCCGGCGCGAGCTCCACATCCTCGATCGCAGCGCCGGCCCGGACGCGCGCTGGATCCCGGTCGCCGCCCCGCGGGAGGACGCGATCTTCGAGGCGATCACGCTCGACGATCACCTCCTGGTCCGCACCAACGACGGCGCGCCGACTTACCGCCTCTACCGCGTCGATCTCGACCTCGATCCGACGAGCGAGACCAAGGTGGCGCCGCGCGAGCGCTGGCGCGAGATCATCCCCCCGAGCCAGGACGTGCTCGCCTCCGTCAGCGCCATCGATGGGGACGTGTTCGCGATCTTCATCGTCGACGCCCGATCGGTGGTGCGCCGCTACGGTGCCGACGGCACCCCCAAGGGCGAGATCACGCTGCCGACGCTGGGCACGGTGCCCGACGTGCTGGGCGAGTGCCACGGGCGCGAGGCCTTCTTCGCCTTCACCTCGTTCGCGGTCCCGGCCATGGTCTTCCGCGTCGATCTCGCCACGGGCGAGAAGACGCTCTGGGCCGAGGTCAAGCCGCCGATCGATCCCGCCGAGTTCGTGGTGACGCAGGAGCGCGCGCTGTCCCGGGACGGGACCTCGATCCCGATGTTCGTGTCGCACCGCCGCGGGCTCGTGCGCGACGGCTCGGCGCCGGCGCTGCTCAGCGGCTACGGCGGCTTCAACATCAGCCAGATGCCGACGTGGAGCGGGGCGCGCTACGCCTTCCTCGAGCGCGGCGGCGTGACGGTGACGGCCAACCTCCGCGGCGGCGGCGAGTACGGCGAGGCCTGGCACCGCGCCGGCATGCTGGCGCAGAAGCAGAACGTCTTCGACGACGTCGCCGCGGCAGCCGAACACCTCATCGCCTCGAAGCTCACGTCCCCGGATCGCCTGGCGATCCTCGGCGGATCGAACGGCGGCCTCCTTGTCGGCGCGGCGTTGACGCAGCGGCCCGAGCTCTTCCGCGCCGCGGTCTGCATGGTGCCGCTGCTCGACATGATCCGCTACCACCGGTTCCTGATCGCCCGGCTGTGGATCCCCGAGTACGGCAGCGCCGACGACGCCGAGCAGTTCGGGTGGCTCCACGCCTACTCGCCCTACCACCACGTCACGCCGGGCACGCGCTACCCGGCGGTGCTCTTCTCGACGGCGGAGGGCGACACGCGCGTCGATCCGCTCCACGCACGCAAGATGGCGGCGCTGCTCCAGGCCGAGACGGGATCGGAGCGGCCAGTGCTGCTGCGGATCGAGAGCCGCGCGGGCCACGGGGCCGGCAAGCCGATCTCGAAGCGCGTCGACGAGGCCGCGTTGATCTACACGTTCCTGCTCTGGCAGCTCGGCGCCGAAGGCTGAGGGCGCGTCCTCCGGCAGCGCGCGGTGAGCCGTCGAAAGCAGCCCGAGCGTCGATCCAGGAGAACCGATGACCACCCGCCCCCTGCGCGCCGCGGCGCCTCTCGCCTTGCTCTCTTTGGTGCTCACCGCGTGCGGCGGCGCACCGGCCCGCAGCAGCCCCGCCTACCCGCAGGAGCCGACGCCCGCGACGGCCGACGGCGCCCTCGATCTCCTCGACCACGCCGAGAACGATCTCCGCCTCGCGCTGGGCGGCTCCCCCGCGAGCCCGGGGTACGCGCAGCCCGCGCAGCCGAACGTCAGCGGCAATCAGGCCGCGCCTCCGCCCGCGGCCACGGCGTCTCCCTTGGCGCCTCCACGCCCCGAATCGCCCTCCTCCGCCGCCGCGGGCCCGACGCCGCTCTCCAGCGATCCGTGCGCCAACGCCTGCCGCGCCCTCGCCTCGATGGAGCGGGCCACGACGCACCTCTGCTCGCTCGCCGGCGACGCCGACGCCCGCTGCGAAGGCGCACGAACGCGGGTGAAGAACGCCTCCACCCGCGTCCACGCCGAGTGCCCGGCCTGCGCCGGCGGCTGAGTGATTTGAGGGGCTAGAAGCCGGGGACGAGCAGCTGGTAGAGGCGCAGCGCCTTGTACGCTTCGCCGATCGGCGCCGCGCCGCCGATGGCCTTGATCAGCGCGTCGAGCTGCGCGGGATCGAGGTGCATCTGGACCCGCAGCGCGCTCTCCTGGCTGGTGATCGTCGCCTTCTTCGCGACGTCGCCGAGGATCGCCGCGACGCCGGGGCCGAGGACAGGCGCGAGGGAGTCGGGGCTGCCGCGCTTCTCTTCGAGCAGCTTCTTCAGCTCCTCCGTCGCGGCGGGCGACGTCGACTCGATCGCGGCCGTCAGATCGAGCCCGGAGAGCGTGGTCATCCCCACCGTGATCGCGCGCGGGCCCGTCGATCCCGTGAGGATGGAGTGGATGCTCGGCGTCTCGTCGTTGAGCCGCACCGTCAGCAGGATCGGGTGGTTCCAGCCCACGCCCTTGAGGCGCGCCATCACCTCCTCGTTCTTCTCGAGCGACGTGCCGCCTTGCCGGGCGTCGATCGCCGCCTTGAGGCCGGCCTCGTCGCCGTAGAGCAGCACGTCACCGTCGACGACGGCGAGCGCGTCCTCGCCGGCGCGGACCAGGTAGCTCTGGCCCTTGTAGTCGGCCGTGGAGTAGCGCGCCCCGCCGAGGCGCGTCGTCAGCATCTTCGCGTCGAAGCGGCCGCGGAGCACGACGATCGACGGAGTGAGCGCGATCTTATCGACGTCGAAGAACAGATCGATCCCAGTGGCCTTCTGGATCTCGACGCGCGTCCGGAGCAGCCACTGACGAGCGGCCGTGTCCTGCCCTCCCAGCGACTTGGGATCGATCTGGTGCGGGTCGACCACCAGGACGCCCATCGTGTCGCCGGCGACGTAGCCGAGGAGCGCCTCGTCCCGCGGGAACGTCGACGCCTTGAGCTGCGCCCAGCCAAATCCGACGTAGCCCGCCTGCGCGGCGATGAATACGCCCAGCGTCAGAACGCCGAGCACCATCCACTTCACGCGACCGGTCTTGCGCCCACCCGCAGCGACCGGCTTCGAGCTTTTCTCCACCATGGATCCGTCCTTTCCGAGCCCAGCTTTCGACAAAAAGGCCGCGGCACCATAACCACGATGCGATGGATTTCCAGGGCCCCTTTCACGCGGCGCGCGGCGGGGCTAGAACCGGGGCCGGATGCCCTCACCGCCCGCCCCGTCGCTCGAACCTGGGCTACCCGCGATCATTGGGCGCTACGAGGTGCGCGGCCTCATCGGTGAAGGCTCGATGGGGCGCGTCCTGCTCGCGCACGATCCGGTGCTCGATCGCGACGTCGCGGTGAAGCACCTCCGCAACGATCTCAAGATCCCGCGCGACGTGCGCGCCGGGCTGCTGACGCGGATGCGCCACGAGGCCCGCGCCGCCGCGCGCGTGGCGCACCCCAACCTCGTCGTGCTCCACGACATGGGCGAGGACGACGAGATCGGGCTCTACCTGGTGTTCGAATACGTCGAGGGGCTGACACTGAAGCAGCGGATCGCCGAAGGGCGGCTGCCTCCGGCCGAGGTCGCCCGCCTCGCGCGCGAGCTCGGCTCGGGGCTCAGCGTCGCCCACGACGCCGGCATCCTCCACCGCGACGTGAAGCCGGAGAACGTGATCCTGGCGAAATACGGCGGCAAACTCGCCGATTTTGGGATCGCGCGCATCCCCGACTCGACGCTGACGCACCAGGGCGGGCTGATGGGCACCCCGGCGTACAGCGCGCCGGAGACGTTCCGCGCCGGCAAGTTCTCCCAGGCGAGCGATCAGTTCTCGCTCGCGACCACGCTCTACGAGGCGCTCTCGGGGCAGCGCGCCTTCCCCGGGGACGACGCGGTCTCCGTCGCCGCGCTGATCGCGCACGGGTCCGCGGACGCGTTCGCCGCGGACCTCGGGCTCCCGGCCGCGGTCGACGTCGTCTTCGCCCGGGCCCTCGCGCGCAAGCCGGAGGAGCGCTTCGCGAGCTGCACGGCGCTCGGCGACGCGCTGGCCGACGCGATCGCGGGGGACGTCCCCGCGACGACGGCGATCCCCGCGACGACGTCGCTGGATCGCGCCGCCGCGCCGGCGAAGATCGCCGACGAAGGGCGCCCTCGCAGCATCCCCGCCGATGCTCTCCGCGAGCGCAAGACCGGGCAGGTGCTCCTCGGCGCCCTCGTCGTCGTCGTCACCGCGACGCTCCTCACCCGCGCCGCGCTGCGCTCCGCCGAGGTCACGCCGGTCGACGATCCTTCGCCGGCCCCGACGCCGATCCACACGACGAGCGCGTCCGCGCCGAAGCCGCGGATCACCCCGCCGCGCCTGGTCGTGCCGCGACCGACGCCGAGCGCCGCCCCCGCCACGTCGGCCGAACCCGCGACCGACGCCGGCGCCCCCGCGGCCGCGAGCGCGTCCGCCGCGGCGAGCAGCCCCAAGGCCTCGGCGAGCGCCGCCGCGACGTCGGTTGGGAGCGCCAAGATCGCCGCTCCGCCGCCATGATCGGCTAGCATCCCGGCGATGCTTTCTCTGCGACCGCTCGCTTCCAGCGCCCTCGCCCTGCTCGGCCTCGCCGCGACCCTCGGCTTCTCCCGAACGGCCCACGCGGAGATCACCACCATCACCAGCAAGGTGAACTTCGGCGCCGACAAGTTCTTCGACGAGCTCATCATCGACACGAACGGCGTCCTCCAGATCACGTCGATCGCCGGCAAAGGAAAGGGCAAGATCCGCATCGGAGCTCGCAAGATCACCGTCAAGGCGGGCGGCAAGATCACCGCGAGCGGGGTCGGCTACGCCGGCGTCAACAAGGCGGACGGGGGCGCCGAGCCTTCGAGCGACGGCGCCGGAAAGCGCTCGACGGTCAGCGGCGAACCCGGCGGCGGCGGCGGCTACGCGGGGGCCGGCTCGAACGGCGCGAGCAAGGACTGCGCGCCCTTGCCGAAGGCGGGCGGCGGCCTCGCCTTCGCGCAGCCCACGCCGGACGCGCCGATCCTTGGCAGCGCCGGCGGCGCGGCCAACGTCACCAGCTCCGCCAGCGCGGGCGGGAACGGCGGCGGCGTGATCATCCTCGAGGCCGCCGACATCCAGATCGACGGCACCATCGAGGCCGACGGCAACTCCCCGATCCCCGCCTCGGGCGTCGCGCCCGGCGGCGGCAGCGGCGGGTTCATCGCCATCATCGCGGCGAACCTCTCGGGCACGGGGACGATCTCGGCCCACGGCGGCTCCGGTCCCGCGGCCCCCGGCGTAGCGCCCAGCATCAACGCCAACCACGGCGGCGGCGGCGGCGGCGGCGTGATCTTCCTCCAGGCGCGCAACGTCCCGTCAACGATCAAGAGCAACCTCGCGGGCGGCGCGACCGGGAACTGCGCCATGCTCGTGGCCAAGCCGGGAACGTTGACCGTCTCTCCCAACGATCCGACGTTCTGCGTCGACGCCGATGAGGACGGATACCTCTCCGACGCCTGCGGCGGCGACGACTGCAACGACACCGATCCGACCGTCCACCCCAAGGCCAAGGAGGTGTGCAACGGCGTTGACGACAACTGCGACACCGACGTCGACGAGGGCGTCGACATCTGCGCGGCCGGGAGCACCTGCGACGCCAAGGCGAAGATGTGCGTCGGCGGGGGCGACGCGGGGGCGGACGCGGGCCCCGGCGACGTGGGATCGCCGCCGGATTACATCGCCTTCGAGAGCGGCTGCTCGATCGGCGACAGCGAACGCCCCCTCGGCGCGCTCGCGCTGATGGGCCTCGGCCTCGGCGCGCTCGTGATGCGTCGCCGCCGCGCGCCCGCGTCGACCAAGGCCGATCGATGACAGCGCGTCGCGGCAGGGCGCGCGGCCCGCTCGATCGCTTTCCCACCAGCTTTAACAATCATTGACGCACAACCAGCCGCGGGGGAAACCGCGGGCCGGATCGCATCCCCATGACGACGACCCTTCCCCAAAGCGACGAGCTCTACCTCGATCTCTACCGCCAGATGGTGACCATCCGCCGCTTCGAAGAGGAAGCGGCGCGGGCCTACGCGCAAGGCAAGATCGGCGGCTTCCTCCACCTCTACATCGGCCAGGAGCCGATCGCCGTCGGCGCCGCCTCGATACTCCGGCCTGACGATTACCTGCTCACCACCTACCGCGATCACGGCATGGCCCTCGCGCGGGGGATGAGCCCGCGCGCCGCGATGGCCGAGCTCTTCGGCAAGGTCACCGGGTGCTCCAAGGGCCTCGGCGGGTCGATGCACTTCTTCGACGTCGAGCACAACATGCTCGGCGGCTACGGCATCGTCGGCGGCCACATCCCCATCGCCGCCGGCACCGCCTTCGCCTCGAAGTACCGCGGCGAAGATCGCGTCTCGATCGTCTTCTTCGGCGAGGGCGCCTGCAGCATCGGCGACTTCCACGAAGGCCTCAGCCTCGCCGCGCTGTGGAAGCTGCCGATCGTCTTCGTCTGCGAGAACAACGAGTATTCGATGGGCACGCCGATGTCGCGGACCATGAGCGTCGAAGACGTCTCGATGAAGGCCCTCGGCTACGGCATGGCCCGCGACCGCTTCTTCGTCGAAGACGTCTTCCAGGTCCGCGAGCACCTCGCCGAGGCGGTGGAGCGCGCGCGCACCCTGAGCGAGCCGACGCTGGTCGAAATCCGCACCTACCGCTTCCGCGGCCACTCGATGAGCGACCCCGGCAAGTACCGCACGCCGGAGGAGCTCGAGGACCGCAAGAAGAAGGACGCCGTGCTCCGCGCGCGGGCCGAGCTCGCCGACGAAAAAGGCCTGAAAGAGGCCCTGGAAAAGCTCGAAGCCGAGGTGGAGGACGTCATCGCCGACGCCGTCAAGTTCGCCGAAGAGAGCCCCGAGCCGGGGCCGGAGCTGCTCTATGCCACCACCTACTCTGGAGCGTTTGCCCGATGAGCGTCATGCGTTACCGAGAGGCGGTCCGCGCTGCCATGATCGAGGAGATGGAGCGCGACTCGCGCGTCTACCTCGTCGGCGAAGAGGTCGGCCACTACCAGGGCGCCTACAAGGTGTCTGAGGGCATGCTCGAGCGCTTCGGCGAGAAGCGCGTCCTCGACGCGCCGATCACCGAGAGCGGCTTCACCGGCATCTCGATCGGCGCGGCGATGGTCGGCCTCCGCCCCATCGTCGAGTACATGACGTGGAACTTCTCCGCCGTCGCCTTCGATCAGATCCTCAACAACGCCGCCAAGCTCCGGCAGATGTCGGGCGGCCAGCTCAGCGTCCCCATCGTGCTGCGCGCGCCCAACGGATCGGCCAAGCAGGTCGGCTCGCAGCACTCGCACTCGATGGAGCATTTCTACGCGCAGATCCCTGGCCTCAAGGTCCTCGCGCCCGCGACGCCGGCCGACGCCAAGGGCCTGCTCAAGACGGCGATCCGCGACGACAACCCCGTGCTCTTCATGGAGAGCGAGACGCTCTACAACGTGAAGGGCGAGGTCCCCGACGACCCGGAGCTCCTCGTCCCCATGGGCAAGGCCAACATCGTCCGCCCGGGCAAAGACGTCTCGATCATCGCCTGGAGCCGCATGGTCCACGTCGCGCTCGAGGCAGCCACCGAGCTCGCCAAGGAGGGCATCGAGGCCGAGGTCATCGACGTCCGCTCGCTTCGCCCGCTCGACGAGCAGACCCTCGTCGAGAGCGTGACCCGCACCCACCGCGCGGTGGTCGCCCACGAAGGCTGGCCTTATGGAGGCGTCGGCGCCGAGATCGCCGACCGCCTCCAGCGCCTCGCCTTCGACGAGCTCGACGCGCCGATCCTCCGCGCCACGACCCTCGACGTCCCCATGCCGTACAACGCCAAGCTCGAGCAGCACGTCATCCCCGGCGTCGCTCGAGTCCTCGAGAACGTCCGCGCCGTCCTTTACCGGAGCTGAGCGAGATCATGGCCAAGGTCCTCGACATGCCGAAGCTCTCCCCCACGATGGAGGAAGGGCAGATCAGCGTCTGGCACAAGAAGGTCGGCGACGCGGTCGCCGTCGACGATCTCCTCGCCGAAGTGGAGACTGACAAAGCCACGATGGAGTACCGCGCCTTCGACAAGGGCACGCTGCTCCAGATCCTCGCGCCCGCGGGGAGCGTGGTGAAGCTCGGTCAACCGGTGGCGATCCTCGGCGCCGCCGGAGAAGACATCTCGGCGCTGACAGGCGGCGCGGCGGCCCCCGCGAAAGCGGAGCCTGCGAAAGACGCCACGAAGCCCGAGCCCGCCAAAGCAGAGCCCGCCCAGGCCGAGCCCGCGAAGGCCGAGCCTGCGAAGGCCGATGCGACGAAAGCGGAGCCCGCCCAGGCCGAGCCTGCGAAGGCCGATGCGACGAAAGCGGAGCCCGCCCAGGCCGAGCCTGCGAAGGCCGAACCGGCGCCGGCAGCCGAAGCGCCGCCGGTCGAAGCCGGTCGCGTCAAGGCGTCGCCCTACACGCGCAAGCTCGCGCACGAGCGCGGGCTCAACCTCCGCGGCGTCAAAGGCTCGGGGCCCAACGGACGGATCATCGCGC
>Ga0105048_10016684_pt1 | contig 11344 bp, 6 predicted proteins | sample MAT05_FD_78382 | JGI IMG/M metagenome (GOLD analysis project Ga0105048, IMG submission 78382) | Freshwater microbial communities from Lake Fryxell liftoff mats and glacier meltwater in Antarctica - MAT-05 | ecosystem: Environmental > Aquatic > Freshwater > Ice > Liftoff microbial mat | place...
GGGTTTGCGCTCCATGATCTTCTCTTCGGTAAAGTTCAGTGGCCGCAGAGCGTCATCATGGGTTCACCAATAGTTGCGTGAATACCTGAGTGCAAGGCGACCACTTCGCAAGATTGGGCTGCGAACAGTCATAGGGAGGACCGAACTCAATACGCTTTCATCCACGATGGGAATACAAAGTTTATCAAATGATCCATCGTGTTCGAGATTTCTGCTTCAAACGGGGTTTTCGGGTTCCACGGGTTGGACGTCGGATGTGGCAACGGCGGGTTGCAGTCACTCCGCCGTTCTCACGGGAACTGCTCCGCCCGGGCGGATTGGGAGGTTCCGATCACGGCCACGGTTGCGGGATCCTTGGTTCCTCGCTGGTACGCCAGACTTGCTCCGCCGCTCATTTCCTGAAAGGAGTCGGCGATGTTCGGTCTCAGCACGTCGGGAATCACCAAGCTACACTCATGCCCTTCGACGCCGGAACGAAAAGGTGCGCGGCTCCGGGCCGCATGTGGCACCACGCTGCGCGTCGGATTCGCCGCGGGATTGCTCATTAGTCAGGAGGCCGCGCATGCAGAAGGATTCCGCAATCCGCCCGCGGGTGCTGCCAATCTCGGGCGCGCGGGCGGTCGCATCGCCTTTGTAGATGATAGCTCCGCCATCGCGCAAAACCCGGCGAACCTCGTCAATCTCCAGTCACCCGAATTTCAATTCGCGCCGAGCGTCGTTTACATCAAGGTCGATTACCAGTCATTCACCGGCGCCACCGCCACCACTGACAATCCGTGGAAATTCCTGCCGAACTTTTTTATCTCGACCCCGCTGAAAAAGGACCAGCTTTCGGTCGGCCTCGGCATCACGACACCCTACGGGCTCTCGAATGAGTGGAAGCCGTCCGGCTCCTTCGCCGATCCAACCGGGCTTCGATACCAGTCGCCGTACTTTGCCGACCTGAAGACGATCAATTTCAATCCCACCGTTTCCGTGCGTGCCGGTGAACGACTCACATTCGGCGTGGGGCTCAATGTGATGTGGTCACAATTGACCCTGAAACAATTCTACCCGTGGGCGGCATTTCCCGGCAGCACCGGCGCCGAGCAGGACGGCATCGCAAGACTCAAGGGCGACGGCACGGGCGTCGGTATCAACATGGGCCTGACCTGGCAGATGACGGAGCGTCAACGGCTCGCCATCACCTATCGCTCCCCGGTGACCGTGAATTACGGCGGCCAGCTCGACATCAACAACGTCACGCCGACCGCCGCGTTCCTCGGTGCTGCGACGAACAGCGATTTCAGCACCCGCATCACATTCCCCACGACCGTCGCCGTCGGCTACGGCGTCCAGATCACGGATAAATTCCGGGTCGAGAGCGATGTGGAATGGATCCAGTTCTCGAAGTTCAAGTCGCTCAATCTCGACGTGGGGCGCAATGCGTTCCTGTTTCCGAGCACGTCGATCCCGCAGGATTGGAAGGACACGTTCACCGCCGGTATCGCGGGCGAGTGGAAATTCGCTCCGGGCTGGACGATGCGCGGTGGCTATCAGTTCTACCAAAGCCCGGTGCCGGATCGGACGTTTTCGCCGACGATTCCGGATGCGGACCAGAACGTCCTGACCGTCGGACTCAGCTATCAGACCGGCCAGCACACTTTCGATCTCGGTTACGGCGCGGACTTCTACGCGCCGCGCACTATCACCAACGATCAGAACGCGGCGTTCAACGGAACGTACAAGAACACTGTGCACCTGTTCGCGTTATCCTACCGTTACAATTTCCGCTGAGCTGCGCTGAGCGCGGCGAGCAATATTGTGCGGCGTTTCCCGCGATGATGCGTCGCGGCGGCGCAGGGTGAGGTGGAGGATTTCGGCGGGAGCCTGGATGCGGACGGGGAACCAGTTTCCGACTCCATTGGAAACCACGAGCGCGCCGCCGGGACGTGTGTAGAGCCCGCTCCAGTATCGGTACATCAGCGGGCCGGGGCCGATGCGATCGGTGAGCATGAGCTGGCCGCCATGGGTGTGGCCGGCGAGCGTGAGGGGAATGTCGCCGGCGAAATCCCACGCATGCGGATGGTGCGCGAGGAGCAGTGGCCATGCAGCGGGATCGCGGCGGGCGATGAGGGCGCGGATGTTTTCATCCATCCCGCCTGGGCTGTGCGTCCACGGGATGCCGAGGATCTGCATCTTCTGCCCGCGGATGGTCGTCGCCGCCAGGTCGCCGAGCAGGAGCGGCAGGCCGCCGCGTTCGGATTCGCGTCGGAAAGCCCGGGCGTCTTCGAACAGATCGTGGTTGCCCTCGCAGGCGGCGATGACGTGGCGTGCGCGCAGGGAGCGGACGATATCGAGGGCGGCAGGGAGATCGCGCAGGGAGTGATTGATGAAGTCGCCCGTCAGCGCGATCACGTCAGCGTTGAGGTGGTTTGTTTCCTCGACGATCCGTTCGAGCACGCGCCCGCGTGTGAACCGGCCGACGTGGAAGTCCGAAAGGTGGGCGATGGTCAGGCCTTCGAACGCAGGCGGCAGGCCGGCCACGGGGACATCGAGGGAGCGGATGCGGAATCCATCGAGCTGCGTCTCCCCGACTGCGGCTGCGCCGAGCGTGAGCATGGGCGGGGTGAATGCGGCGGCCGCGCCGAGGAATTCGCGGCGCGTGAAGCCGGTGGCGACCGGATTCACACGAGCGGGAGTTTTCCGGATGAGGCTGGCGATTTTCCTGGCGAGCCGCACCAGTCCTTGCGCCGAGCGCAGTGCGAGCCACGGGAGCAGGACGACGAGATGCCAGGCGAGGATCATGGAATTCACCGGGCGTGGGATGGCTTCCTCCAGTGAAACTCCGGTGCGGGACGAAAGAATCGCCACGAGGCCGGCGAACTGCATCGCGCCGAATGAAACGCCAAGCCAGCGCATCCATCGGATCCGCTGCCGGAGCGCATCGCGGCACCAGAGCAGGTCACCGAGCGCCATGAGCGAGAGAAGAATGATGAACGGCATCGAGGCACTTCTCGTCCAGAAATGCGCCGGGGGCAAATCGTCAGGCTCGCGGCTAGGCGTGATTCAATGTGAGTCCAAACGCTGGTTGCCGGCCAAAGCTGAGCGGCGCGTGAGTGCCGCGAGGCTTTGGACTGCGGTGGCTTGACCTAGGCAATACCCACAACTTTTGATCCCTCAAAACGGTGCCTGCGCGAGGTCGCTCGAAAATGTAAAGGACACGCTGGTACGAACGGGTTTCCCTGTATTCCATCCCCGGATGCCAACGCATCCCGCTCCTGTTCACAATGATTCCCACGCGCACCGCCTCGGGGCGCAAAATGAGTTCAAGACCCACGATCTCAGAGACCCGCGCAGGGATCGCCGCTTGAAAATGATCGCCGCCGATTGGCTCGCCCAGCCGGGCGCTTCCATCCCGAAGGCCAGCGGCGGATGGGCCGGGGCCAAGGCCGCCTGCCGGTTTTTCGACAACGACGCCAGCGAACCGGCGGCGGTGCTGGCCGCGCACCGCCAGGCGGTGATCGAACGGGCGCGCGACACGCAGACGCGGAGGCGGCCGGTGAGGATGGTGGCGCGCACCGCCAGGCGGTGATCGAGCGGGCGCGCGGCGAGACCGTGCTGCTCGCGGTGCAGGATACGACGGCTTTGAATTTGAGCACCCATCGGCACCTCGCGCTGAGCCGCGCCGGACGCGGCCCCAGGAGCGCCACCGCGCCCGCCAGCCAATGGCTCTCGGAGCCCGAATGGCAGGCGCTCTGGTGCCACACCCACCGCAGCGCGACCCCGCCCGCCCAGCCGCCGAACACGCGCGAAGCGGTGCGGATGATCGCGCGCCTGGGCGGCTTCCTTGGCCGCAAACACGACGGCAAACCCGGCATGATCGTCCTCTGGCGCGGCCTCCAGCGTCTCCACGCCATCGCCACCGCCTGGGAAATCTTCACCCAAGCCCGGAAAGTTGTGGGTAATGCTTAGGTCAAGCCCCCGCACTCCAAAGCCTGGCGGCACTCACGCGCCGCTCTGCACTCACGCGCCGCTCGGGTTTGGCCGGCTGCCAGCCTTTGGACTCCCATTGAATCGCACCCCGGTGCGACTGCCTGCTCGTGGCGGGCTTGCACGAGCCGGTCGTTCCCTGCGACCATCGAATCGTGGGTCATCGACCGATGTTCCTCCTTCGCCACCAAACGTCATCTCCCCGTCTCCCAATGAAACTCATCCCCCTCATCCTCCTTTGCAGCCTCGCTGCCCGCGCCGACGTCGTGCTCGTGCGGGACGGCAAGGAACCGCTGACCATCTACACTGCGGCGAAGCCCGCTCCGCAGGAACGCGCGGCTGCCACCGAACTCGCCAAGTATCTCGAAAGGCTCAGCGGCACCGCATTCGCCGTGAAGCCGTCGCCATCGCCCGCACCGGACGCGGGAATCTTCATCGGCGCGTCGAATGATGCGCCCGCGACGACTCTCCCACCGGACGCTTTCAAAATCGAAGCCGCTGGCAAAACCGTGCGCCTCACCGGCGGCAGCCCGCAGGCCACGCAATCGGCGGTATTCGCATGGCTCGAAGAACAGCTTGGCTGCCGCTGGTGGACGCATTCCGAGGAAGATCTGCCAGCGGTGCGCGCGACACTTTCCGTCCCCGAGATGAACCGCGTGATCCAGCCGCCATTCGAGATTCACAACGTCTGGAACCGCGAGGCGCAGAGTCCGCTGAATCAATTCGCAGCCAAGGCGCGGACCACCAGTGCGACGCACTTCACCGGCGGGCACACGCTGTATCCGCTGCTGAAGGAATACGGCAGCACACATCCGGAGATTTATCCGCTGAACAAGGACGGCCAGCGCAAGCCGAACGATCTTCATTTCTGCTACATCGCGCCAGGAATCGCCGAGGCGCTGGCAGAGGCACTGGCAAAACAAGTCGAGGCAAAGAAGGGCGAACTGCAAAACACCATCTACTTTGCCGGCATGGGCGACTGGTACGGCGGCATGTGCGAGTGCGAGAAATGCAAGGCCATCTATGAGGAGGAAACGTGGACCGATCCCGATGGCAAAAAGAAGAGCGGCGTCAGCGCAACGCTGCTGCGGATGATCAACAGGACCGCCGAACTGCTCGACAAACGCCATCCCGGCATCCGCGTGGGCACCATGGCCTACATGAGCCTCGAAGCGCCGCCCGCGAAGACGGTGCCGCGGGAGAATGTCGTCATCCGCGTGCCGCGCCTGCGCCATTGCACCGTGCATCCCGCGCGCACGTGCGAGAGCAATGCAAGCTTCGCGCGAAACGTCGAGCGCTGGTGCCAGCTCGCGCCGGGGCGCGTTTACATCTGGGAGTATGCGACCAGTTTCACCCACTTCCTGAATCCCTTTCCCTGCCTGTTCTCGATGGCGGACAACCTCAAGTTCTATCACGAGCAGGGCATCCGCGGCGTGGAGATCCAGGGCAACTACGTGAGTCTGGGAGGCGACATGGCCGCTGTGAAAAACTACGTGTGGCGCAAAGTCTTCGCGCAGCCGCAGCGCGACCCGCATGAGTTGCTGGCGGAATTTTGCAAAGGCTACTTCGGCCCCGCGGGGGATGACATGATTGGCTACGTCGAGGCGCTGGAGAAGTCCGTGGTGGAGCCGAAGATCATTCACGCCGATGAGTTCGCGCAGCCGACGTACCTCACACCCGGGGTGCGGGCAGCGATGGAAAAGCACCGCGACCAGGCGCTCGCCCGGGTGAGAGGAAATGAAACCTTCGAACGGCGCATCCGTGAGACGGCCATCGGGCTGGAAGCCACGCTGCTGTGGAAAGCCGGCCCGCTCGCCGAGGCCGATGGCAGACTGGTCCGCACGGACATCCCCGGCGACTCGCTCGCCCGCGCGCGCGAAATGCTGAAATACATCCGCGGCGCGGGGCCGAATGAATTTCAAAGCGGTCCCGCCTCGCATCTCGCGCTTCAGGCATTGCAGGGCGGTCCGCTGGTCTCGCTCGAACACGGTGCGCTGCGGGTGAAGATGGCCCCATTGATCAATGGGCAGTTGCGGCAGATCACCTGGCAGGGGAGGGACCTCCTGCACGTGGAGTCCAATGCGCGGATAAAGGGATTCCCGTTGTTGGGTGGCAGTTTCGACGGCGCAGGAACCCGGATCATGCAGCTCGAAGGTGAGCCATCGCCGACGAAAGTCCGGATGACTGGCGCCAGCGGCGTCGGTTCATTCGACAGCGCCCCGAAGCAGACGATCTGGAAAAACGTCGAGCTGAGTTCCGAGCGGGCGATTGCCATCACGATGGACGCAACGCAACTGGCCAAGACCGGGAGCAACCAGCGCGGAGCCGCGGTGACGACGGCCTACGCAACCGGCAAACAGCCCGGCGAAGTGCGCTGCGAGTATCAGGACGAGGCTGATCAATGGCACGCACTTGCCCTCTCCGCGGAACAGCCGGAGCAGCCGCTCCCCAAGCTCAAGGCCCTGCGCATCCGCCTGCCCGCGCAGTCCTGCACGGTGCTGGATCGCTACATTTCCCCCGCGGCCACCGGCGGCAAGGTGGTCCTGAATCCCAAGGACGCCACGCTCACCACGACGGTGAACACCACCCCCGTCGATGCCCCGCTGAATGGCGCGACAAGATTCCTGGAGCGGCGGATCGAGATCCTGCCGTGACAGGGAACGTGTGAGCTGCTTGCGGCGAACTGGAAATCGCCGCTCGCAGGGGGAGTGATTGAAATTGAGTCCGAAGTGACAGGGTGCAGATCGCGGCAACCGCAAGGAGGGGTGCTTTGAAAGCGCCCTCTGGCAGCGGTCGCTCCGCGCCGCTGCCAGCTCCGGCGTGGCTACGCAGAAGGATCATCGAGTGTCCCAGATCCCCGGTGCTGCCCACGCCTGTGGCTCGATGCGGCGCGGAGCGACCGCATCGAGAGGGCGCTCTCAAAACGCCCCTCCTTGATTTCGCCACCACGCTTTGTTGGACAGGAAACGAATCACGCCCCCTCGCAGGGCGGACCGTTATTCGTGGTTTCCAAGCGCCCTTTTCCGGGTAAACATCCGCTGAATGCTGAGCATCCGCCTGACCTCGCAGGCCAGGGATGTTCTTCCCGCCAACCATCGAATCGCCGTTCCCATGAAACACAGTCCCGCATCTAAAACCGTTTCCACCCGCAAACACATCCGCCCGCTCGCCGGGCTCATCGCCGGGCTCGTGCTGCTGTCCGCGGCGATGGTGATCGCGCAGGAAAAGGATCCGGCAGCCCCCGCCGAAAAGGCTCTGCAAGCCGGAGGCAACGCCCGCGCCGAGGAGATGCGCGCCCGGGCGCGAGCGAAGATCGATGGGGCGCTGCAGATCCAGGCCGAGGCTGCGCGCATACGGGCGGAGACCCTCGGCGGTGCGGTGAAGGCCGCTGCCGGGGTGGCGGCGAAAGAGGCCGCAAAGCCTGGCGAGAAGGATGCGGCGAAGGGGAATCTCGCAGAGGAGGATGTGGTGCAGGTGGCGCCGGGCGGAAATGTCCGCGTCGAGGTGAACGGCCAAGCCATCGAGATCCAGGGCGGCGCGATTCAGATGAACGGCGGCAACGGAGTGCTTCCGTTCCAGTTTGGCAACGGGCGCGTGCAGATCGGCGGGGGCGCGGTCGGGGTGGCAAACGCCAATGCCGGAGCCGCCAAGCCATCCGGGCCTTCGATGATTTTCACCCCGGCGTTCCCCTTTCATCCACTGCCGAACCCGGAGACGTGGAAGTTCGCGAAGACCGGCTACCTCGGCCTGCGTCTCGACGGGCCGGCACAGGACGCCGGGGCGGAACCGAAACCCGCCGGTGCAAAGAAGGATGGGGTGACGGTCAACTCGGTCGCGGAGGGTTCGCCGTCGGAGAAGGCGGGTGTGCAGGGGGGCGACCGCGTGATGAAATTCGACGGCAAGGAAGTCGGCGACGCCGATGAGTTGCGCGGGATGATCCGGGCCGCGCGTGCCGGGACCATCGTGAAGCTGGCGGTGAAGCGCGGCGACAAGGATATCGAACTGAAAGCGGAACTCGCGGTGAACCCGTTCGAGATCGCCCAGGCGGCGCAGGCGCAGGGCATCCGGGTGTTCGGCAACCGCGAACCGCAGGCGGTGCCGGGCGTGGTGACTTTCGCCGGCCGCAACAGCGCCGCGAACACACGCACGGCGTCCGGCACAGCAGGCAGCGCGGACAAGGACATCATCCGCCTGCGCGACGGGAACCGCTTCACCGGCAGCATCACGGGCTTCGACCCGGCGCGCGGGGTCATCTTCGAGCGCAGCGGCGCGGCCACGCTCGAACTGATCGAGGATGGCATCGAGAACATCGCATTTGCCGACCGCACGAAGGGCGCGGAGCAGATGAACAAGGCGACGCTCCAGCTTCTCGACGGGAGCTGGTTTTCCGGCGAGTCACTGACCATGGACGGCGGAAAAATCACCCTCGCCCTGAATGAGGCCGCGCGGCTGGAATTCCCGCGCGGGCAGGCGCAGTCGATCACCCTTTCCGACGGCACCGCCCCGCAAATCTACGAGGGACCGGGCAGCCTCGCAGGGTGGTCTTCCGGGCGCAACGGTGGCGGGCAATGGGTGTACGCGGATGGCTGGCTCCGCTGCGTGAACAACGGCGCGATCGGGCGCGACTTCGGCCAGATGCCGGATCCGATCGACCTGTCGTTTGAGGTGAACTATCCGCCGCACATGCAGCACTTCAGCGTGACGCTCTTCTCGCCGGGCATCAACCAGAGCGGACCCGGCACGCTGACGCTGCAATTCGGCCCGAACCAGATCAGCGGGAATCATTTCGACGGGAAGCGCACCAACCAGTACCGGGCAGACCTTCCGCAGCCGAAGTTCGGGGGCGCGATGAAGGCCGAGACGCGCAGCTTCCGCATCCTCGTGGATCGCGTCGAGGGCCGCGCGCTGATCTACTCGGATGGCGAGAAGCGCGCCGAGTGGAAGCTCTCCAAGGTGAAAGCCGCGGACATGCCGAAGACCGGCGGCACCTTTTCCATCACGTCGCAGGTCTTCACCCCGGAGCACAAGTTCGGCCTCGGGAAAGTCCGCGTCATGCCGTGGGACGGCAAGGAGCCCGGCAAAGGCGGCGGACCCGCGGAGCTGATCGCCGACCGCGTGCTCACCTCGGCGCGCACGACGACGGACGGGGAGATCGAGCGCATCACCGAGAAGGAGGTGCAGATTGCCGGACAGCCCGCGGTCGCGCGGCAGGGCACGGTCTTCATGCGCTTCACGCCGCGGGTGAAACCGGACGCACTGCCGAAATCCGCAGGCACGGTGCGGCTGCGCAATGGCAGCGAATTCACCGTCACCTCGGTGAAAGGCGAGGGTGGGACGCTCACCGTCACGACACGCTTCGGCTCGCAGTTCACACTGCCGCTGGAGGCGTTCGATGAACTTTCCCTGCTCCCGCGCGACGGCGATCCGCAGGATCCGGCGAAGGAACTCGACCTTCTCACGCTCACCGATGCCACGCAGCTCAAGGGCACGCTCGTCACCCCCGTCGCCGACGGGAAGCTCCAGTGGAAGATCGCCGCGTCACGCGAGCCGCTCACCTTCGGGGAGAAAGACGTCGCAGGCGTGTTCCTTTCGCAAACGCGCAAACCGGACGAAGCTGCGGCGCTGAGCGGCACCGCCGTCATCCGTCTGGCAAACGGCGACTGGCTGCCCGGCGAGATCATCTCGCTCGACGACCGCCGCATCGTCGTAAAAAATAGCCTCGCCCATGACCTCGCATTTTCCGCGGAGTCCCTGCGGAGCATCTTCCTGTCGCAGGACGTCATCGCGAGCATGGCCGACGGTTCGACCGGGAGCGAGCTGTGGAGCAAGGGTCGCATCCGAAACGGATACGGCATGAACACCGTCAACTTCATCGGGATGCAATCGTCCAGCGCGCGGACGCAGCAGGCGAACGGCTGGGTGTATCACGACGGGAGCTACATCGTGCCGAAAGGCAGGGGCAGTGGAGGTGGGCTCTCAAAAAAATGGCCCGCGTACGCTGGCAACTACGCGATCCACTTTGAGATCGAGGGCAGCAATCGCTCGAACAGCTTCAACGTCCAGATCATGAACTCCAGGCAGGAGCAGACGTTCTCCCTGTACTCCTATGGCGGAGGACAGATGCAAGGCCACTACCAGGGCCGCGGGGCGGACGCGGCGCGCGGCGGCGGCATGAAACAATTCCAGTTCCAGGACAAGGTCCTCGCCAACGCAGCGAAGATCGAGGTGACGCTCGTCCTCGACCGCAACGCACGGGCGTTCCGCGCATTCGTCAACGGCAAGGAAGCTGGGAAGATCGTCTTCAAGCCGGAGCAGGTGCAGGCGGCATTCGACCTCGCGAGTGTGAACATCACGCCGTCATTCGGCGGCGGCGGTGACCGCGCGTCTCGCGTCGCCAACCTCTGGATCGGCCCGTGGGAGGGTGCCGGACCGCAGACCGCCGACCCCGCCGGCGAGAAGCCGAACGACGGTGCAAATCCCGCCGGCAGCGCCGAACCCAGGCCGGTCATCCATCTTGCAAATGGCGACGAATTCTCCGGCAAACTCCTCGCCCTGACCGCCGACGAATTGAAGGCCGACTCGGAAGCTGGCCCGCTCGAACTCCCGCGCGACCGCGTGGCCTGGGTGCGCTTCCCCGGTGCCGCGCCGAACAACGGCGGCCACTACCCGCGCCTGCGCTTCCATGATCGTGGTGTTCTGTCGGTGACGGATCTCGTCGTGGACGCGGAGAAGGTGAAGTGCAGGACGCTGCAAGGCCAGGCGATCGAGTTCCCGCTCAGCGTGGTGAAGGAAGTCGTCTGGCGTCCGGTGCCATAGTCCGCTGCCGCTCCATCCCGCCGCCGCGCGCGGATTTCTCCCATCAACTGCATCGGGCGGAAATTGCCTGCACTTCTCACACTCAAGGCATGTGATGCGACAGGGTATTGCGCCGCCTGGACTGCAAGCCTGCGAAGCGGGCGGCGTTCCCGTAGCGTGGCTCTCCCGAGCTGCGCCGCAGTGAGCGCCGGCACGGATCAGCTCGGGAGAGCGACGCTACAAACGCGGCCTGCCTGCGGAGTGGGAGAGATGCGGAAATGGCCTGCATTTCTCACACTCTCGGAGAAAGCGACGGGATCGTGTTGCAGAGGCCGCTCGTGGAGTGATGAGTTATTAGTGATTAGTTCTCCGGGCGGTGGCGCAACTAATCACTAATTACTCATCACTTTCCTCGCATCGACTGTGAGAAATGCAGGATAGCGCCGCAGCTCCTGCCCGTTTGCCCGCCGTCACACGCCGTTGGTTGCGGCCCGCGATGACTGAGCTTCAAACCGTGAATGGAGGTCCGCGGAAAGCACGGAAAGACACGGAAGGCAGATGCATCCGCCGTTACCAC
>Ga0105048_10016685_pt1 | contig 11344 bp, 8 predicted proteins | sample MAT05_FD_78382 | JGI IMG/M metagenome (GOLD analysis project Ga0105048, IMG submission 78382) | Freshwater microbial communities from Lake Fryxell liftoff mats and glacier meltwater in Antarctica - MAT-05 | ecosystem: Environmental > Aquatic > Freshwater > Ice > Liftoff microbial mat | place...
TGAGCCGCCTGCACCGTGGCCGTCGAATGCTTAGGGAGTTGCTGGCCGACTACGCGCGCGACCGAGGAATCATCGCGCCAACGACCACGGGGAGTACGACATGACCGATTGCGGTTGCGAAAAGGCGAAGGCTGAACTCGAGGAGTATCTTCACCACGAGGTAAGCGCCGAAGACTTCGCCGACATTACTGAGCACCTCGGAAACTGTGACGACTGCAGTGACGAGCATCTCGTCGGTATTACCCTGACCCACAAGATGCAGAAGGCCTGCAAGGAGACCGCGCCCGCCGAGCTTCGCGCCGCGATCCTCTCAAGACTCGAGAAAGACTGAACCGCAGACCCAAGAGCTTGCGCGCGCTCCGATGCACTATCCGGGCTCACGGTAACTGGAGCGCTACGGCAGCGTAAGTGCCTTTGCGATCAGGTCAAGCTGCTCTTGCGCACTCCTCTTCGACGAACCGGTGGCCGGCGACGCTGATGCCGGTCGCGACGCGACTTTGATCGTGCGACCCTTTAAATGCTTGGCCAGCTCAAGACAAATGAACGGCCAAGCGCCCTGATTCTCCGGCTCGTCCTGCGTCCAGACGATATCCGCGTTCGGATACTGCTCAAGAACGCCGTTGACCTCCGAGATTGGAAGCGGATAGAACTGCTCCATCCGCACGACCGCCACTGACTTCTCCTGGCGTTTTTCGAGTTCAGCGAGAATGTCGTAGTAAATCTTTCCGGCTGTCAGGAGAACTCGCTTGATTGCGCCCTTCTCGGTCACCGTCGGATCATCGAGGATCGGCTCGAATCGACCGGTAGTGAATTCCCGGACCTCGCTCGTCGCGCCCCGCAACCGCAACATCGCCTTCGGCGTAAATACGATGAGCGGGCGCCGCGGCCGAGCGTACGCTTGCCGACGCAACAGGTGGAAGTACGACGCTGGCGTAGAGGGTCGTGCGACGGTCATATTGTTCTCAGCACAGAGTTGCAGATAACGCTCGATGCGCGCTGAGGAGTGATCTGGACCTTGGCCCTCGTAACCGTGCGGCAGCAGCAGCACAACACTCGAGCGCTGACCCCACTTCTGCTCGGCACTTGAGATGAATTCGTCAATGACGATCTGGGCGCCGTTTCCGAAGTCGCCGAACTGGGCTTCCCACAGCACAAGTGCGTCCGCGCGCTCGACCGAGTACCCGTATTCGAAGCCCACGGCCGCGTACTCGCTCAAGAGGGAGTCGTAAATCCAGAATCGCGCCTGGCCTTCGGCAACATTGGCCAAGGGCAGCCATTCCTGACCGTTCTCACGGTCGTGCAATACCGCGTGCCGTTGTACGAAGGTGCCGCGCCGTGTGTCCTGTCCCGCCATCCGCACCGGGGTGCCCTCCAGAAGTACGGAGCCGAGCGCGAGCAACTCTCCGAAGCCCCAGTCAATCGAGCCGTTGCGACTCATTTCCACGCGTTTCTTCAGCATCGCCTGGAGCTTGCTATGCACGGTGAATCCCACCGGGGGGTTGTCGTGGGCATCCCCAATCAGGTGGATGACTGAGAGATTGACTCCTGTCGAGTCCAGTTCACCCACTCTGTCATCTTGCTGGGAGTCTGGTCGCTCAAGGTCGGCTACCGCGTTTCCGTCTTGCACAATAATCGGCATCGAGCCTGTCTGGGCGGCGTGCGTTTCGGCAAACGCCCGTTCAAGTCGGTCCTGGAAGTCGAGGTGGCTCGCTTCGTACTCTTCTTGCGTAATGTCGCCGCGGCCGACGAGAGCCTCCGTGTAGAGCGTGCGCACCGAGCGCTTCGCCTCGATGAGGTTGTACATGAGCGGCTGCGTCATTGAAGGGTCGTCACCCTCGTTGTGCCCGCGCCGGCGATAGCAGACCAGATCGATCACGACGTCGCGGTGGAAACGCTGGCGATACGCGAAAGCGAATTCCGCGACGCGAACGACTGCCTCCGGATCGTCACCGTTGACGTGCAGAATTGGCGCTTGGATTGTCTTGGCGACATCCGTCGAGTAGTTCGAGGTGTGCGCCTCGGCTGGTGGCGTCGTGAAGCCGACCTGATTATTGATATTGACGTGAATCGTGCCGCCGGTACGGTACGCCCGCAGTTGCGACATCTGCAGGATCTCGACCACGATGCCTTGACCTGACATCGCGGCATCGCCATGCACCATGATCGGCAAAACGGTGAATGAGCCGATCGGTCGGCGATCCTGTTTGGCGCGTACGATTCCTTCGAGCACACCGTCGACTGCCTCGAGGTGCGAGGGGTTTGCCGCGAGGTACACCGGGATCTTCTTGCCGCTGAGGCTCGTGAAAGTGCCTTCCGTGCCGAGGTGGTACTTGACGTCTCCTGAACCTTGGACGCTGCGCGGATCCTGCGTCCCCTCGAACTCGCGGAAGATCTGACCGTAGGTTTTTCCGGCGATGTTGGTGAGAACGTTGAGCCGCCCGCGGTGCGCCATGCCAATAGCGACCTCTTCGAGTTCAGCTTCAGCCGCACTTTGTGCGACCGAATCGAGCAGCGCCACGAGGGACTCACCGCCTTCGAGGCTAAAGCGCTTCTGTCCAACGTATTTAGTTTGCAGGAAGGTCTCGAACGCTTCCGCCTCGTTGAGCTTGCCGAGAATTCGCAGCTGCATGTCGTGGTCGGGTTTGGTGTATTTCTGCTCGACGTGATCCTGAATCCAGCGACGTTGTACCGGGTCTTGAATGTGCATGTACTCGATGCCGATTGTGCGGCAGTACGAGTCGCGCAGAATGCCGAGAATGTCGCGCAGGAGGGCGGACCGCTTGCCGCCAAAACCGCCAGTCACAAACTCTCGGTCCAGATCCCAGAAGGTGAGACCGTGGCTGGAAATGTCGACGTCTGGATGCGAGCGCTGACGATACTCAAGCGGGTCGATGTCAGCCATGAGATGACCGCGAACTCGGAATGCGTTAATGAGTTCCTGCACGCGCGCGGTTTTATCAATGTTGTCAGCGACATCCACGGAGATATCGGCAGCCCAATGGATCGGAACATATGGAATTCGCAGCGCCGCAAAGATGCCCTCGTAGAAGCCATGCTCGCCGATGAGACGCTCGTGGATTTTCTTGAGGAACTCACCAGAACCAGCCCCTTGGATGACACGGTGGTCGTAGGTGCTTGTCAGGGTTACGGTCTTGCCGATGGCGAGTTCTGCAAGGGTGCGAGAGCTCGCGCCCTGAAATTCGGCGGGGTACTCGAGTGCCCCGGCCCCTACGATGCAGCCGGCCCCGCGCATGAGTCGCGGAACCGAGTGCTCAGTTCCAATGCCACCAGGGTTGGTGAGCGAGATCGTGTTCCCTGCGTAGTCCTCGGCGGTGAGTTTTCCCAGCCGACCGCGAGCCACAACATCCTCGTAGGCGGTATGAAACTCTCCGAAACCCATCGTCTCGGCGCGCTTGACGCCTGGTACAACGAGCGAACGCGTGCCATCAGGCTTCGGGATGTCGATCGCGATGCCGAGGTTGACATGTGCCGGTGTGACGACTGACGGCTTGCCGTCGACCTCGTCATAGTAGACGTTCTGACTCGGGTGCTCCTTGAGGGTCTGAACGATCGCCCACGCAATGAGGTGCGTGAATGAGACCTTGCCGCCTCGCGCACGCTTGAGATGGTTGTTGATAACGATGCGGTTGTCGATCATCAGCTTGGCTGGAATCGTTCGCACGCTTGTCGCGGTCGGCACCGTCAGGCTTGCATCCATGTTGGCTGCGAGGCTCTTGGCTTGGCCTTTGAGGGTTGCGACGGTGTTGTCCGTCGCCGGCACGACTACCGCCGCGGCGATTGGTATCGGGGTTGTGGCTGGAGCATCCGCGGGAATTGGTTGCGGCTTGGCCTGCAGCGATGTGGTCTTGGCGATGGGCTGGCTGCCGGTAGGGGGCGTCGGGTTCTCGGGCGCCGCCGTTACAACAGGCGCTTCGCTCGGCATTTGATCCACCGTCGAGTGGTAGGTCTCCAGGAACGGCCACCATGCCTGATCCACCAGGTTCTTGTCTTTGAGATACAACTCGTGCATCTCGTCTACCAGCCACTCGTTCGCTCCGAACTCGCCAGAGGAGTCTCCCTCTGGCGCAATTCCGGTCACTTGGCTTGACACAACCGATCGCCCACTTTCGCATCTGATGGTCCCGATTGTTGGTGCGAGCACACCTGGGCGCACACCGCTTATAAGAGTAATCCCTTTGCTGAACGACCCGTGGTCGTGTTGAACCCGCGCTAGCGTTGAATGCATGCGCTTCTACGAGACGTCCCCCTCTCACGACCTCACATACTCCGACGTCTTTCTCGTACCGAGCCGATCTGCGGTTGCCAGCCGATTGGATGTCTCGCTTGCCCCCCGCGACGGCACAGCAGCGACCGTTCCGTTGGTGTCAGCAAACATGAACTCCGTCACGGGGCCTCGATTGGCAGCGACACTTGCCCGTCGCGGGGGTCTCGGCGTGCTTCCGCAGGACCTCGACATCGCCGGGCTCACCGCTTCGATCCGTTGGGTGAAGGACCAGCCGGTGGGGATAGACGCGCCCGTGAGCTTGGTCGTCACTGAGTCGGTCGCAACAGCACGCAGTCTTGTGCCGGCGATCGCCGGTTACGGAATCGTTGTTGAGGATGCTGAAGGAAACCACCTCGGGGTTATCGAGGCCGAGCGCCTTGCCGGCGCCTTGGCGGCCGCACCGCTCGGTGACCTGCTCCGACCCCAACAATCGAAGTTTGAGATTGCGGAGGTCGCTGACGGGCGTGCAGCGTTTGACGCTCTTGTCGATCGCGAACTCGAGTTCGCGCCGGTCTTTGACGGTGCTCGCTTGGTTGGCACGATCAGCCGCACTGGCGCGTTACGGTCAACGCTCTACACGCCAGCAGTGGATCGTGACGGTCAACTCATCGTCGCCGCTGCGGTCGGCATCAATGGGGATGTCGCTGGCAAAGCCCGAGCGATCGTGGACGCGGGCGCCGACGTCATTGTCGTCGACACCGCTCACGGGCACCAAGACGCCATGATGCTGGCGCTCGAGACCGTCAGCGCACTCGGACTTGGCGTTCCCATTGTCGCCGGCAACGTCGTGACCGCGGACGCTGTTCGCGATCTCGTCTCGGCAGGCGCCGAAATCATCAAGGTCGGAGTCGGGCCCGGCGCGATGTGCACAACTCGCATGATGACGGCGGTTGGTCGCCCTCAGTTCTCTGCTGTGCTCGAGACTGCAGAGACCGCGCGTTCGCTCGGTGTTCACGTCTGGGCGGATGGCGGGGTGCGCTACCCGCGTGATGTAGCGCTCGCGCTCGCGGCGGGAGCGGCCTCCGTCATGATCGGCTCTTGGTTCGCTGGCACCATCGAGGGCCCTGGCACGCTCGCTATTGACGACAATGGGCGAAGCTACAAGGAGAGCTGGGGGATGGCATCAACGAAAGCTGTTCGAGAGCGTTTCGACGGCCTCAGCCCATACGAGCTCGCCAAGAAGACGCTCTTCGCGGAGGGAATCTCGAGTTCGAAAATCTACCTCGATCCGCTGAGGCCATCAGTGGAGGACCTCATCGACATGATCACCTCCGGTGTTCGCAGCTCGCTGAGCTACGCGGGAGCGACGAGTCTGGCCGAGTTTCACGATCGCGCGCTCGTCGGTATCCAATCGGCGGCCGGCTACGAAGAGGGCAAAGCGCTTCCTGTGAGCTGGTAGTTCGATCTTTTCTCGCGCCAGCAACTCACGCTTCTCGGGTTTGGTTCGTTACACTCGGTCGAATCATGGACGACCCTCCCTCTCGACGCTGTGTCGGCGGTCGGCATGTCTGAGCTGGCGCTGTTTGCCATCGGGCTGGCACTGACTGTCGGCACTGGTCTATTCGTCGCATCCGAGTTCGCACTGGTCAATCTCGACCGCTCGGATCTCGAGGTGCGGCAAGGTCGCGGGGAGCGCAGGCTTGGGCCGGTCATCTCGGCACTGAAGAAAACCTCGACCCACCTTTCGAGCGCGCAACTCGGCATCACCCTGACCACTCTCCTTGCCGGGTACACGCTCGAGCCAGCGTTCAGTTCTTGGTTGTCTGTGCCGCTTGGAGCAATCCTTCCGCCAGTCGTCGTGCCGGTGATCGCGGTGATTCTTGCCGTCACAGTCGCGACGCTGTTGTCGATGATTATTGGTGAGCTCGTACCGAAGAACTTCGCGCTCGCACTGCCTCGCGCGACCGGGAAGGTCGTCGTGCCTTTTCAGATCGTCTTTACGACCGTCTTCAAGCCAGCCGTGCTGCTGCTGAACAATACTGCCAACGCGGTCCTCCGCGGCATCGGAATCGAACCGAAAGAGGAGCTTTCTGGCGCTAGAACGGCCGAGGAACTCGCCTCTCTCGTGCGACGGTCCGCTCAGCAGGGCAGCCTCGACCGCGACACCGCAACGTTGCTTGCCAGGACTCTGGCGTTCTCGGACCACACGGCGCAGGATGTCATGACACCGCGCCCGAGAGTAGCGAGCGTCGACAGGACGGATGTCGCACAGGACGTTATCGATCTGGCTCGGCGCACCGGTTTCTCTCGTTTTCCAGTGATCGATGACTCTATCGACGACGTGGTCGGCATCGTGCACATCAAGCAAGCGGTCGCGGTGCCTCGAGACAAGCGCACCGAGGTACCGGTCTCGGCGCTGCAGTTCGAGGCGTTGCGGGTTCCCGAGACTATGAAGCTCGATTCCCTCTTGGCCGAACTGCGTGCTCGCGGTTACCAAATGGCGGTCGTGGTTGACGAGTACGGCGGCACCGCCGGGGTCGCGACACTCGAGGATCTCGTTGAAGAGCTGGTCGGGGAGGTATCCGACGAACACGATCGCACGAAAGCCGATGTTGTGCGTTCACGCGACTGGTTCACGTTCCCGGGCATCCTTCGGCCGGATGAACTCCTTGAGCGCACCGGTGTCGTCGTGCCCGAAGATGGACCGTACGAGACGGTGGCCGGTTGGCTCATGAGTGAACTGGGGCGGCTGCCAACGGTTGGAGACGCCCTGGAGACTGAAGCAGGAGTCTTCAGGATCGAGCGACTCGATGGACGGCGCATCGACCGGGTGCGGTACACGCCGAATCCGGTCGAGAGAGTATTAACCGAGAGCGGTGACGCACGGTGAACGAGGACCTGCAGGGCCTCATTTGGTTGGTCGTTCTCCTCATCGTTAACGCCTTCTTCGTAGGGGCCGAGTTTGCTGTCATCTCCGCTCGACGCTCACAAATCGAACCGCGGGCGGAGGCCGGATCTCGATCAGCCAAGACCGCGCTGTGGGCGATGGAAAACGCGACGCTCATGCTCGCAACCTGCCAACTCGGCATCACCGTGTGCTCGCTGCTGATTCTGAACGTGTCTGAGCCAGCCATCCACCACCTGCTCGAAATTCCGCTTCTTCTCACCGGCTGGTCCGTCGAGGTTGTGAGCACGATAGCGTTCATCTTGGCGCTCTTGATCGTCACGTTCCTTCACGTAGTTTTTGGTGAGATGGTTCCGAAGAACATTTCATTCTCGCTACCTGACCGCGCCGCGCTTGTTCTGGCTCCGCCGCTAGTAGCGATTGCGACTGTCATCCGACCGATTATCTTGGCGCTCAACGGCATCGCGAATAGCATCCTGCGATCGTTCGGGGTCGAGCCAAAGAGTGAGGCAACGAGCGTATATACGCTCGACGAGGTCGTTACGATCGTCGCGCAGTCGACTCGCGAAGGTGTGCTCACTGATCATTCCGGCGCGCTCAACGCAGCCTTCGAATTCACATCGAAGACGGTGAACGACGTAGCCCTTGGTATGGCTTCGCTTGTGACGCTGCCAGAGGACGCGACACCGGCAGACGTGGAGCGCGCTGTCGCCCAGCGCGGGTTCTCCCGCTACATCCTTGTCAACGAATCAGGCGATCCGACCGGGTACCTGCACCTCAAGGATGTGATCGACCTCGACGACGATGAGTTCACCGAGCCCGTACCGCCGAAGCGCATCCGGCAGCTGATCTCGATCTTCTGCGGCACCGATCTTGAGGATGCCCTTGCGACCATGCGCCGCTCGGGAGTGCACGTCGCCCGATCCTTCGACGAGAACGGCGCCACCCGCGGAGTGCTCTTCCTCGAGGACATTATCGAAGAGCTCGTCGGCGAAGTGAACGACGCAACTCGCAAGAGCTGAGCCAGACGATCTACCTAACCCAGTCGGTAGCGAGCCCGTAGGTACTGGGGCGGGTAGTAGTCGAGTTCCACCCCGAGCTCGGCCGCTGCTCGCCACGCGAAGTGCGGCTCGCGCATCATCTGCCGCCCCATCATGATCGCGTCAGCGTCGCCGCGCGCCACGATGTCCTCTGCCTGCTGCGCCGTGGTGATGAGCCCTACGGCGTTGACCGGCACCTCCGCTTCACGATGGATCTGCGCCGCGAACGGCACTTGGTACCCGGGACCCACTGGGATGCTGACGCCGGACATCAAGCCACCGGTCGAGATATCGAAGAGGTCAGCACCGGCATCTCGAGCCCAGCCGGCGACAGTAGCGGTCTGCTCGACGTCCCAACTTTGAGGAGTCTCGAGCTCACCGCTCTTGTGCGCTTCATCAGCCCAGTCGGTCGCCGAGAATCGCACAAAGATCGGGACGGTCTCACCAACCGCCGTTCTGACCGCGGCCACGATCTCGAGCAACAGTCGCGCTCGATTCTCGAGGCTCCCGCCGTACCGGTCGGTTCGCGTGTTCGCAAGCGGCGACAGGAATTCGTGCAGGAGGTAGCCGTGGGCCGCGTGCACTTCGAGAACTTGGAAGCCCGCCTCAACCGCTCGCAGCGCCGCCGCTCGAAACTGCTCGATGATGTCCGCGATCTCGTTGAGTGTCAGCTCCCGCGGCGTGTCGTAACCTTCGAACGCGATCGGACTCGGAGCGACCGATTGCCAGCCGCCGTCCTCTGGCGGCATTGTTCCTTCGAGTGCGGCCCATGGCCGCCACGTCGAGGCCTTCCGGCCGGCGTGCGCGAGCTGAACTCCAGCCACGGCGCCCTGCCCTCGCACAAAGCTGACGATGCGAGCCCATGCGTTGCGCTGCTCGCCGTTCCACAGGCCAGTGTCCTCCGAAGAGATGCGGCCGATGTCGCTCACGGCCGTTGCCTCGGTCATGACGAGACCCGCGCCGCCGATCGCGAAAGAACCGAGGTGGGCCAAATGCCAGTCGGTCGGCACCCCGTCGCCATTCTCAACCGAGTATTGGCACAACGGCGAGACCCACAATCGATTGCGGAAGGTGGTTCCCCTGATCCGAAGCGGGGCGAAGAGCGCAGACATCAGCACTCCATTAGCAGGGTGTCGCCATCAGGACTCTGCCAGCGAGTGCAGGAACGCCGCCAATCCAGCGACACTCGTAAAGTGGTGGGCCGCGATGCCGAGGGCCGCCGCGGCATCCGTATTCATTGCCTTGTTGTCAATGAACACCATTTCATCTATCGAGATCCCGAGTTCGCCTGCTACTTCGCGGTAAATGGCCGGATCTGGCTTGACCAAATTCATCTCAGCGCTCACAAAGACGCGCTCGAAGTATTGCCCGAGCGGCGAGAAACGAAAGCCGCTGGCGAAATCGAAGCCCGCGTTCGACAGAATCGCCATGCGGGTGCCGCCAGTGTGCAGGGCATCGATCAGCTCGAGGGTTCCCGGCTCCAGACTCCACCAACTTCGAAAGTCTGCGATCCAGAGCTCGTGCACGGTCGCGGGTGCCCACCGGGTTCCAAGGTCGGATGCCACGAGCTGCCAATATTCGGAAACGCTAGTGGTCCCTTGGTCGAGTCCGTCTCGGTGACTCCAATAGCTATCCCAGAACGGTCCAGCTGGCGTGTTGGCGATTGCCAGGAGCACCGAGCGGTCAATCGCGCTCGGCGATCGCGAGATCACCTCCCCATAATCGAAGACGACAACGCGGTTTCGGATGCTGATGCTCACGTGCCCAAACTATCTTGAGTCACATGGCCGAATTCACTGAATGGACCATCGCAGATGCAGCGCGACACATTGCGGTGCCGAGCGAACAGGATGACAAGTACAGCCGAGGGGTACTCGGCGTCATCACCGGGTCGGTGGAGTATCCCGGTGCTGCGGTTATCGGCGTTGAGGCCGCCCTGCGCACCGGCGTCGGGATGGTTCGCTATCTCGGGCCGTCGACGGTGGGGCAGCTCGTACTGCAGCGCAGGCCGGAAGCGGTCTGTGCTGCTGGCCGTGTGCAGGCATGGCTCATCGGTTCTGGGATCGACGCAGACGACACGAGCGAGACGACGGATGCCGCGATCATTGCCGCCCTGCACCAGCCGGTGCCGATTGTGCTCGATGGCGCCAGCGTGCGGCGTCACGCCGAGTCCGCTGGGCCGGTCGTGATCACGCCGCATGTTCGTGAGCTGGCGATACTCATGGCCGTCGATGCGGAAGTGATTGCAGCGGATCCCGCGCGTGCTGCCCGCGACACGGCAGACCGGCTCGGGGTTACCGTGCTGTTGAAAGGTCACAGCACATGGGTCGCGGCGCCCGACATTCTGTTCCGGGTGCGGCAGGCACCGACCTGGCTAGCAACTGCCGGTGCTGGCGACGCTCTCGGTGGCATCCTCGGTGCGCTCGTCGCTACCCACGCCGCGCAGGCCAAGACAGAATCGAGGCAACTGGCGGAGCTAGCGGCAACCGCGGCGCTCGTCCATGGGCTTGCCGCAACCAGCGCAAGCGCTGGCGGCCCGTTTACGATTCTTGACCTGTGCCGTGCGCTTCCAGCGACGGTGGCAGACTTGCTGAGCAACGAACGCGGCCGCTGAATTGCCTAACCGGCCGTGAACCGACCGAGAAACTCGCGCGTTCTCGATTCCCTTGGCGAACCGAAGAGCTGTGACGGCGGTCCTTCCTCGACGACGATACCGCGGTCCAGGAACACCACCCGGTCTGCGACATCGCGGGCAAAGGCCATTTCGTGGGTGGCCATGATGATGGTCGTGCCGTCAGTCTTCAGTTCGCGAACCAGGTCAAGAACCTCCGTGACAAGCTCCGGGTCGAGCGCGCTCGTGATCTCGTCCAGCAGCAACAGCTCAGGGTTCGTTGCGATCGCTCTCACAATTGCCGCGCGTTGTTGCTGACCGCCAGAAAGCCGATCCGGGAACGACTTCGCCTGGTCGGCGAGTCCAATGCGCGAGAGCAATTCAAGCCCGCGCGCCTCGGCCGCGCCGCGATCGACGCCCAGCACATGGCGCGAAGCCAACGTGACGTTGTCGAGCACCGAGAGATGCGGAAAAAGGTTGAAACTCTGAAAGACCATCCCAATGCGAGCGCGAACAGCGTCGTGCTTCAGTTGAGGGTCTGTTATATCCACGTCGCGAAGCCA
>Ga0105048_10016686_pt1 | contig 11344 bp, 8 predicted proteins | sample MAT05_FD_78382 | JGI IMG/M metagenome (GOLD analysis project Ga0105048, IMG submission 78382) | Freshwater microbial communities from Lake Fryxell liftoff mats and glacier meltwater in Antarctica - MAT-05 | ecosystem: Environmental > Aquatic > Freshwater > Ice > Liftoff microbial mat | place...
AGGCAAAAAGCCAACGCGCTACGGATGTTCTGCGTCGATGGGTGAAGGCACTTGGCCCGCGTCGACCAGGCCGGACAGTTCCAGCTGCATCAAGACCATGCTCAACAACGCGGGCACAGAAGGTCTGGCGGCCTCGACCACAAAGTGCGCCGTGCGCCGGTACAGCGGGTCGCGTTCGCGGTACAGCTCGCGCAACTTGCGCAGGGGGTCGGCCACTTGCAACAGCGGCCGGTGTTGGTCGTTGCGCAGTCGGCGCGACAACTCTTCGGGAGAAGACCGCAGATAGAACACATGGCTGCGTGAATGCAGCGCGTTGCGGCTGGAGGGCCGCAGCACTGCGCCACCGCCGGTGGCCAACACCACCGAAGTCAAGGCCGTCATCTCGTCAACGACGTCTTGTTCAACGTCCCGAAACGCCTCTTCGCCGTGCTGCGCAAAGTAGTCCCGAATCGGCATGCCGATGCGGCGTTCGATCTGGTTGTCGGTGTCGACAAACCTCAAGCCCAACTGCCGCGCCAGGTGGCGCCCGACTGTGGACTTGCCACAGCCGGGCATGCCGACGAGGGACAACTTCAGGGGCACGCCCTTTGGGTACCCGGCAGGTTGGTGGCAGAAATGAACTGTGACACCGTGGTTGCCAGACCGCTGGGAGAGGTGAACACGAGGGTGACAGTGCCGTTGACCGTCTCTGTATCAAACTCGTACCTGATCGCAACACTGCTTGGCGCAGTGGTGCTCGGCACGGGCGAACCACCAACCACGGTGGCAGTCAGGCCTGTTGTGGCGGATGCAGTTACTGTCGTCCCAGCGGCCAGAGGGTTGAAGGCCACAGCGTTCGCATCAGCTGCAAAAAACGCCAGTACTCCGGCTCTATTTCCGCCGCCAAGGTAAATGGAAGTAGACCCAATATCAAAGTACAGCGCCGTTCTAGGCGTTCCGTTGCTGTCGTAAGCGGGCACCAGCACATTTGAGTTCGGGATGATCATTGACCGGCCAACTGGACAGCTCAGCGACGCACTCACGGACGCGCCGCTGGGCAGAGATGTGCCCCACACTGGACGCGCGGAAGAGCTCGAGAAGATCGTCTCAGCCGCTCGGCGCACATAACTACGGCCCCAAAGCCCCGTGCAGGTGTTTGTCCGGTTTGGGATGGACCGGTCGGTTGCCAAGAGCGGGGATATGGAGGACGCGCAGGCGAGCGTGCCAGTCGGCGTTTGGGCAAAGAATTGGTTGACAGCCGAACCAAAGAAGCCATTGAAGAGACGGTCCAGATACGGATCGCCGACGTCCTGGAACAACTCGCCTGGGGTGCCGACCGTATAAACGTTGTTGCCATCGGCGTCCAAGAATGATTTCTCTCCCAGTGCGTAGGCCAGCACAGTCACGCGGCCGTCGGCAGGTCGCGGCGAAGAACTCTGAAAAGAAGCAACAGCATTCGACAGGCCGTTGGTGGTCGTGGCCGTGAACCGGATAGGCTGAATCTGGCCGCCTTCGGTCACGAAATTGATTGCTGTGCCGTCCGGTACTGGGTTGCCCAGGCGATCCGACGCGATGATGGTGTAAGTGTTGTTCGTCCCATCAATGTCGAGCGCTTCAATATTGGAAGTCCGTTGGGCCAGCGAGAAGTTCAGTTGCGATGGCAAGCCCACTGCTATGCCCAAGGTGCTGGACACAGTCGAAATCGGCACACCAGCCACTGTCATGCTGGCTTGAATCCGTACCGGCGTCGGCACGGTGCCAGAGTTGACGCGGATCACGACGTTGCCGTTGGAATCGGTCTGTTTGGTCAGCGGGAAGTCACTGGCGCTGCCAAGTCCATCTACCAACAAGCCGCCCGCAAGTGTCGTCGGTGCAATCTGCACACTTTGCCCACGAACACCATTTCCTCCTGCGTCTTGCACGCGGAAGGTGACGGTCGAGTTCTCAACGTAGCCAGAGCCCCTGAGGAAGATGGTGGTGGGCGCCGCTGAGATGAAAGAAATGCTGGCGACCGTTGGCGCTGTCAGGTTGAGCTGCAAAGCACGCGTCGAGCTTGACCCTACGACAGACGCCTGAAGGGCGTCACGTAGATTCGCTCCGCAGCCGTTGTCGCGGAAGGTAAAGGTAGCGCTGCCGTTGCTGGTGGTCGCGGTCGGCGGAGTCAGAGTTGCAAGTCCTTGACTGACACAGGCAGAAGAAATCGAAATGTTCACCGGTATGCCGGTCGTTCCGCCCGCGAGCCCAACAGTCAAGGTGGTCTGGCCGTAAGGTGACAAGGCTGTCGCTCCAACGTCAGCGGAGAACGTGGCGATAGTGACGTCTGTTGCTGTGAGTTGAAACCCTGCTGTAGCCGTCAGGGCGGTACCGGAAACCGTGCTCGCGGCAACAACTGAATCGGCGCCGTTGGTGCTTTGAGTTGCAGGCAGCAGAGTAACTGTGGCAACGCCAGACGCGTTGGTCAGCGCACTGGTGGCGCTGAACCTCCCGAGATTTCCGGGCGTTGTGAACTGCACAACCTGGCCAGGTATCCCAGCACCGGCTGCTGTCTGCACTGTTGCGATAACCGTGGCGGGGGAAGCTGCCGTGACGGTAACCGGCGCCACGCTGACAGTAATCGTCGGTGGTTTCGGTACGGTCACACCACCCCCACCGCTCCCACCGCCTCCGCCGCCGCTGCCACCACCGAAGGGAGTTGAGCCTTCAGTGCCGCCCCCACCGCCGCAAGCAGTCAAAACCAGCAGGGCGCTTACAGAAAGCCAACGTTGAAGAGTTCTCATGGGGGATGTCCTGCGTCAGTCCATTGCGCCAGGCGCGTGAAGGCAATGCGGGTTCGCGTTGAGCGAAGCTTTTGAAGCTAGCGCGCAGCCGAACGGTCGGTGACGATCTTGGGGGTGATGAAGACCAGGAGTTCCGTCTTGCTGGTGCTGCGCACCCTGTTCTGGAACAACAGGCCGAGGTAGGGGATATCACCCAGCAGCGGCACCTTGTTGACCTGGGTGCGTTCGTCCTGGGTGTAGATGCCACCGATCACCACGGTGCCGCCGTTTTCCACCAGCACCTGGGTCTTGACTTGTTTGGTGTTGATGGCCGGGCCGGCTGCGGTGAGCGCGCCGCGGCTGTCTTTGTTGACTTCCACATCCAGGATGACGTTGCCCTCAGGCGTGATCTGCGGCGTGACTTCCAGGCGAAGGCTGGCCTTCTTGAACTGGATGGACGTGGCGCCGCTGGACGTTGCCTGCTGGTACGGAATTTCTTCACCCTGTTCGATGCGCGCCTTCGTCTGGTCGGCCGTGATGACACGAGGGCTGGAGACCACGTTGCCTTTGCCTTCAGCTTCCAGCGCGGAGAGTTCCAGGTTCAGGAAACGGTTGGCTGTGGCCCCGAACAACGACAGCGCAAACGTGGCCGCAGAGGCTCCACCCAAGGTGCTGACGTTGGCCGGCAGATTGACAAAGCTGGTTTGGTCAAAGCTGGGTTGAGCAGAAATCTGCCCGGTTTGGTAGCCAATGGCGTTGTAGTTGCCACCCGGCACGATGTAGTTGCTGCCACCCACGCCGTACCCAGGAATACCGCCGCGCACGCCGCGCAGGTCGGTGCCGCCGAGCTTGACGCCCAGAGACCGCCCAAAGCTGTCATCAGCCTCGACGATGCGCGCTTCGATCAGCACTTGGCGCACAGGGATGTCGATCTTCAATATGAGGCTTTGGATTTCCTCTAGCTTGCTCGGTATGTCTGATACGAAGAGCTGGTTGGTCTTCGGCTCGGCGACCGCTGTCCCACGCAAAGAAAGCGTTCGAGACGTCGTTGACCCACCTGTTGCAGCGGAAGCGCTAGAAATACCGGATGACGAACCGCCGCCATTCAAAAGGTTGCTGACGTCCTCGGCCCTGCGGTAGTTAAGTTGGAACGACTGGGTGCGCGTCGGCTCGAGTTCGGCCACCTTTTTCTTCGCCTCTAGCTCGATCTGTTCCCTGTTGTTGAGCTCGTCTTTGGGGGCTATCCACAGCACGTTGCCGTTCTTGCGCACTCCCAAGCCCTTGGCCTGCATGATGATGTCCAGCGCCTGGTCCCAAGGCACGTCTTTCAGCCGCAGCGTGACGTTGCCGGTGACGGTGTCGCTGGTGACGACGTTGAAGTTGGTGAAGTCGGCGATCACCTGCAACAGCGCGCGCACTTCGATGTTCTGGAAGTTCAGGCTGAGCTTTTCGCCCTGGAAGCCCGCCCCTTGGGTCAGCTTGTTGGGGTCGATCTTGAGTGGCCGCACTTCCAGCACGAACTGGTTGTCACTCTGGTAGGCGCTGTGTTCCCAGGCGCCGGAAGGTTCAATCACCATGCGCACCCGGTCACCAGCCTGGAAGGTGGAAATGGTGCGCACCGGGGTGCCGAAGTCGGTGACGTCCAGGCGGCGGCGCAAGGCGTCGGGCAGCGTGCTGCGCAGGAATTCCAGCACCAGGGTCTGGCCCTGCTGACGAATGTCCACACCCACCTGGGTGCTGGGCAACGTGACAACCACCCGGCCCGAGCCGTCGGTACCGCGACGGAAGTCGATGTCGCGCAGGCCTTGCGGTGAAGCGTTTTGCGCCGACGCAAAACTGGGGATTGGGGTTGGCGCAGCACCAGGAGTGACTGACGGTGCTGCGGCAGCAGCGGGTGCAGCCGCTGCCACGACCGCTGCTTCAGGCGCGCCGCCGCCCACGTCCAACACCAACAACAAGGCATTGCCTTGCAGCTGTGCGCGGTAGCCCGAGGCTTGTTTCAGGTTCAACACCAGGCGTGTGCGCTCCCCGGCCTGGGCGATGTTGACCGAGCGCAGGTTGCCCTGGTTGATCTCGACACTGTTGCGACCCACGGCATTGCCGACGCCCGGCAAGTCGATCGCAATGCGCGGCGGCGACTGGATCGAGAAGCCCGCGGGCAGGCTGGTCAAGGCTTGTGAGAGCTCGATGCGAACAACTTCCGTACCGGCTTGCTGGTTGGTGGTGATGGACTGGATGGCGTTCTGCGCCCAGGCGACCATGGGCAGGGACATCAACAAGGATGCGGCCGTGGCAGACGCCGCAAGGCCGGCAAACCCAGCTCGGCAATGGGACCATAGCGACATGGGTCGGTTCTCCTGAAGGGGTGTCATCGCGCGCGCTCTTGCAGTTGCAGCGTGGCAGGTCTTTCGATCCACTCGCCTGCGGCGTCTTGAACGATCTCGCGCAAAGTGACTTCGGTCTCGCTCACGCGGGTGACACGGCCATAGTTCTGGCCCAGGTAGTCACCCAGCTTGACTTGGTACAACAGGTTGTCCACACGCAGCAGCGCAAACGGCCGACCGGTGCGGGCCACGCTGCCCACCATGCTCATGCTGTCCAACGGAAACGACTCGAGCGGTTCCTTGCGGCGGTTCAACTCGGTGGCCAGCAGCGAATTGGGCTGCCGCGCTTCCTGCTTCAGCGCCACTGTCAGCTTCTGGGTGCTGTACGGGTCGACTCCCTGGACCGACAGGTAAGGCTGCGGGTCGAATTTTTTCGGGGCTTGCAGCGGTGCAACGTTCGGCTTGGCCTCGCGACGTTGTTGCTCCATCCATTGCTGAAGCTCAGTGGTGTCGGTGCTGCAGCCAGCCAGACCCGCTGCCGCAGCCGTCACCACCACGCCCAAGTGCCGCCTCACAAGTGTCCTCATGGCCAGGCTCATGGTTTGGCTGCCGGTGCCGCTTTGGCCTTGGCGTTGCGCTGCTCAGCCACCTCGGTTGCGTCCAGATAACGGTAGGTGTGAGCCGTGGCGTCCATCGCCAACACACCGTTGCTGTCCTTGATCGCCACGGGTGTGATCGACAGGTTCTGCAAGGTGACGATGCGCGACAGGTTGGCCACGTCAGCCGCGAAGGTGCCGATGTCGTGGTAGCGCCCGCTCACGCGAATGGTGATGGGCAGTTCGGCGTAGTAGTCCTTGACCTGCACCTGGCCGGGCTTGAACAACTCGAACTGCAAGCCGCGACCCAGGCCCGCCTGGTTGATGTCCGACAGCAGCGCGTCCATCTCGGCTTTGCCAGGCAGCTGCTTCTCGAGCTGGGTCACGTATTCCTGAACCTGAAGCTTCTGCTTGCGCAGTTCGGTCAAGTTGACGGCCTGCGCCAGTCGGTTCTTGTACTGGTCTTTCAAGCCCGGCTCGCGGGCCCGTTCTGACTCCAGCTGTTCGTTGGCACCCGACACCACGACAAACCAGGCCAGACCCACCACGGCCAGGGCAGCCAACACCCAGGCCACGATCTTGGGCAGCAGCGGCCATTGGCCAGGTTCCTTGAAGTCCAGGCCACGGAATTGCGCGCTGGCCTGCTCGACCGTGTTGCCGAACTGGAAGTTGAGGACTGATGCCTTGGTCGCCATGGTGCTGCGTGCTTTCGCCGACTAGGCCTTTTTGTCGCTTGGCGGCGCGGCGGCCGGTGCCGGTGCCGCCGGGGCTGCGCCAGCCGGAGCCGAAGCGCCCACCCCAGGCGCGCTGGCTTGCGGGCGCTTGAGGGTGACGCGCATCGAGAAGTCGAACAACCGGCGTTGTTCGCGATTGGCCGGCGTGAGCGTGGCCACCTTGCTCTCGATGAGTTCAGGCTTCTCGAGCCAACGCGAGCTGTAGTTGGTGTTGCGCAGGAATTCAGAAATGCGCTCGTTGGTCTGCGCCACACCCGTGATCGACACCACCTGCCCGACTTGCTTGATCGACGTCAGGTAGACACCTTCGGGCGTTTGTTTGACGAGTTCGTCGAGCAGGTAAATTGGCGTGTTGCGGTCGGTTTGCAGGTCTTCGACAGCCTTCTGGCGGGCACGCAAGGCGTCGATCTCCTGCCGCAGGGTGGCGATGTCCTTGATCTGCGAGTCCAGCCGCGTGATCTCAGCCTGCAAAAACTGGTTGCGCGCTTCCTGCGCGCCGGTCAACTGCTGCAGCACCGTGAACCAGATCAGCGCAATCGCAGCGCCCACCAGCGCAAAAGCGCCCAGGCTGACGAAGAAGGCACGCTTGCGCAGGCGACGTTTTTCGTCGCGGTGCGGCAGCAGGTTGATCAAGATCACTGCAAGAACCTCCGCATCGCCAAGCCGCACGCGGTCAGGTAAGACGGCGCTTCACGGCGCACGCGGGTTTCACGGACAGCCGAGCCCAATTGCATGTTGTCAAAGGGGTTGACGACGCTGGAGGCAAAACCGGTGAGGTCGGTGACACGGTCTTTCAGGCCGGGCAAGGTGGCAGTGCCTCCGGCCAGCATCACGTAGTGCACCTTGTGGTGGGGCGTGCTGGTGAAGAAGTACTGCAGGGCACGGCCGATTTCCTGCGACAGGCTGTCGACAAAGGGTGCCAGGATGGCGGTGTCGTAGTCCTCGGGCAGGTCGCCCGACAGCTTTTTGGTCTCGGCTTCTTCGAACGAAAAGCCGTATTGCCGGGAGATCAGCTGGGTCAACTGCGAACCACCAAACGCCTGGTCGCGGTCGTACAGCATGTCGTCGTCACGCAGCACCTTGAGGCTGGTGGTGTCGGCGCCGATTTCAAACAACGCCACCAGGGCGTCGCGGCCTTCGTTGGGCAGCGCCGAGATGACCCGGCCCATGGCCATGCGCGAGGCGTGTGACTCGATGTCCAGCACCACGGGTTTCAAGCCAGCGGCCTCGGCCAGGCCTTGGCGGTCCTGCACGCGGTCTTTGCGGCTGGCGGCAATCAATACCTCTACGTCACCGGGTGAGGTGGGGCTGGGGCCCACCACGCAGAAGTCCAGACTGACCTCGTCCAGCGAAAACGGAATGTATTGGTTGGCCTCGGACTCGACCTGCAGTTCCATCTCTTCTTCGCGCAGGCCGGCGGGCAGCATGATCTTCTTGGTGATGACGGCCGACTGCGGCATGGCCAGGACGACTTGTTTCGTGCGGGTGCCGCTCTTGGCAACCACGCGCTTGACGGCGTCGGCGACTTCGTCGAACTTCTCGATCTGCCCGTCGGTGATCCAGCCCTTCTCGAACGGCTCCGAGGCAAAACGCTCCAGCACAAATTCGCCGCTCGCGGTCTGACCCAGTTCCACCAGCTTGACGCTTGACGAACTGATGTCCAGACCAATCATCGGCTGATGTTTTCGACCCAACAATGTTTCAAAAAAACTCAAATCAGTCGCTCCCAGCCACTGGGTCAAGGTGCAGACACCCGCCCCAGGACTTGTTAAGAAGTCATTTAGATGCTAGCAGCAAAGGTCTTGTGATCCCGTGAAGAACGGCCACTTCCACCGGCCAGTTCTCGGCCTGGGGGCTTTGAACATTTGGTGGCTGAGCCACAGCCGGGGTCGCTGCTCTGGTTGGCCGAACTTTCGGACAGAATCGTCTGACCGTGAACAACCGCGACGACAGCCACAGCAACGGCCCCAGCGACGACGGCGGCCGCCCCGCCCGCCCCCGCAGGCCGAGTGCTGTCGCACCGGCTTGGTTGCGCAGCCTGGGGTCGACGCTGCTGTGGCTGGCAGGCCTGGCCGGCGCGGCTGGCGCGGCGCTGCTGTTGTTGATCGGGCTGGCCTTGGCCCTGGCTTACCCCAACTTGCCGGAAATCAGCAGCCTCACCGACTACCGCCCCAAGCTGCCGTTGCGGGTGTATTCAGCTGATGGCCTGCTGATTGGCGAGTTCGGTGAGGAGCGCCGAACCTTCACGCCGATCGCCAAGATTCCGCAGGTCATGAAGGACGCCGTGCTGGCCGCCGAGGACACACGTTTCTATCAGCATGGGGGTGTCGATTACCGCGGCATGGTGCGCGCGGCGCTTGAGAACCTGCGAGACGCGCGCAGCCAGGGCGCCTCGACCATCACCATGCAGGTGGCGCGCAACTTCTACCTGTCGACCGAGAAGACCTTCACCCGCAAGATCTACGAGATATTGCTCGCCCTGAAGATCGAAAGTCGCCTGTCCAAAGACGCGATCCTTGAGCTCTACATGAACCAGATTTTTCTGGGTCAGCGCGCCAACGGCTTTGCGGCGGCGGCGGAAATCTACTTCGGCAAGAACCTCAAGGACGTGACGGTGGCCGAGGCCGCCATGCTGGCCGGCTTGCCCAAGGCGCCGTCGGCCTACAACCCCATTGCCAACCCCAGACGCGCCACCCTGCGCCAGCGCTACATCATCGACCGCATGTTCGAAACAGGCTTCATTACCGAAGCCCAGCACGAAGAGGCCTTGGCCCAGGTGTTGCGTTACCGCACGCAGACCGAGACGGCCGTGCATGCTGAATTTGTGGCCGAAACCGCGCGCCAGCTGGTCTACGCACAGTACGGGGACGAGGCCTACACGCGGGGCCTGCGGGTCTACCTGAGCGTCAACGCCACTGACCAGATGGTGGCCTACAAGGCACTGCGCAAGGGTCTGATGGACTACGAATTGCGCCAGGTCTACCGCGGCCCCGAGGCCTATGTGGACCTGCCAGCCAACGCAGCGCTGCTGGACGCCCGCGTGGCCGAGGCGCTGAGCGAGCACGCCGACAACGAAGACCTGCGCGCAGCCGTGGTGCTGGAGGCGTCGGCGCGCAAGGTGGTGGCCATGTTGCAGTCCGGTGACACCGTCACGGTCAGCGGTGAAGGCCTGCGGCCCGTGACTTCGGGTTTGTCAGACAAGGCCGGCCCGAAGGTGCAGATTCGCCGCGGCGCGGTGGTCCGCGCCTACCGCACCCCGGCCTTCAACAAGGGCGACTGGACGTTGACCCAACTGCCGGAGGTGGAAGGCGCCATGGTTGCGCTGGATCCGCGCACCGGTGCCGTGCGCGCCCTGGTCGGCGGTTTCGACTTCGGCAAGAACAAGTTCAACCACGTGACGCAGGCTTGGCGCCAGCCGGGTTCGAGCTTCAAGCCCTTCATCTATTCAGCAGCGTTGGAAAAAGGTTTCACGCCGACCACGGTCGTCAACGACGCACCCTTGTTTTTTGACGCCGGCACGACCGGTAGTCAACCCTGGGAGCCGAAGAACTACGACGGCAAGTTCGACGGTCCGATGCCGCTGCACACCGCGATGGCCAAGTCCAAGAACATGGTTTCGATCCGCGTGCTCAGGTCCACCGGCACCGAGTTCGCACAAGGCTGGTTGGAAAACTTCGGCTTTGATAGGGACAAACACCCGGCCTACCTGACCATGGCCTTGGGTGCCGGTTCGGTCACGCCCATGCAGATGGCCACGGCGTACGGCGTCTTTGCCAATGGCGGCTTTCGGGTGACGCCACAACTCATCACGCGCATCACCGACAACAGCGGCAAGGTGCTGCAAGCCAGCCAGCCGCCAGTTCTGGACGACAGCATGCGCTCACTGAGCGAGCGCAACGCCTTTGTCATGAGCACCTTGTTGCAAGAGGTGACGCGCTCGGGCACGGCAGCGCGCGCGCAGGCTACGCTGCGCCGGCCTGACGTTTATGGCAAGACCGGCACCACGAACGATTCGCTGGATGCCTGGTTTGCGGGCTATCACCCCAGCGTGGTGGCTGTCGTGTGGATCGGTTTCGACAACCCCAAGAAACTGGGCGACCGCGAAACGGGTGGCGGGCTGGCGTTGCCGGTCTGGATCGACTACATGACCTTCGCGCTCAAGGGCGTGCCGGTGCAAGAACTCACGCCGCCAGCCGGCGTCACGCAGTCGGGGACCTATTGGATGTTTGAAGAGTTCGGCAACGGCCGCGGCATCAGCAGCGTGGGCCTGGAGGACACCGTGCCGCAACCGCCCAGCAGCGAAGAGCGCAACAGCATCCTGGACTTGTTCAGGCGCTGAGTGGAGCCCCTCGACAGCGGGGTACCGCTGTCGGTCCCCCGAGGGGATGGGCCGGACCCTCTGCCGGGGGAGGGCGCTCAAAAGTTCAGTGGCTGGCCTGCCTGCAGACTGGCGTGGGCCGACAGCACCGCTACAAACTCACTGTCGTCCTTGGTGTCGCGCCAGGCGCCACCCAGCCAGCGGTAGTGAAAGCCACCACCGCGGGTGGCCAGCCACAGTTCGTGCAGAGGCGGCTGGGTGTTGATCACGATCTTGCTGCCGCCAGGGAAACTCAACTCCAGCAGGCCGCCGGTGCGGTTCGTGTCGATGTCGATCACATCGTCCTGCAGCCAACGGTCGGCGGTGGCTTCAATGCGCCCGAGCAAGACCTGGGTGGCTTGCTGGTATTCAGCATCGCTGAGACTGTCAAAAACGGCGTCGGTCATGGACGTGCTCACTAGAATCTTGCGGATGATTTCATCGATCGAAAAGAGTGTAGCGGCGGGGCTGGTGTTGTTCTTGGTAACCACTCTTGTGATGACCTTGCTAACCGGTTGCGGACAAAAGGGCCCACTGACCTTGCCGCCGCCAGCAGCTGCTGCACCCGCCGCCGCGGCATCGGCCGCCAAATGAAGCC
>Ga0105048_10016687_pt1 | contig 11342 bp, 11 predicted proteins | sample MAT05_FD_78382 | JGI IMG/M metagenome (GOLD analysis project Ga0105048, IMG submission 78382) | Freshwater microbial communities from Lake Fryxell liftoff mats and glacier meltwater in Antarctica - MAT-05 | ecosystem: Environmental > Aquatic > Freshwater > Ice > Liftoff microbial mat | place...
ACCATGTGCTGCTCGTCGCCAGCGAGAACGGCAGCATCTTCGCCGACCCCATCGCCACCAATCAGCTGGTGCTGTACTCGACCACCGGCGAGGTTCCCGAGCGCGTTGCCGCCCGGCTCGGGCTGTCCAGTGCCGGCGCAGCCAGCAGCGGTGTCTCGGCGTCGCTCGACCCGAACACCGGCGCGCTCACCATCTCGGTAACGAGCAGTGCTGCGGCCGACGTGGTGAGTCGAGCCGACACCATCGCCGAGGAGCTCAAGACGTATCTCGCCGAGCAGCAGGACGAGGAGCAGGAAGACCGCCTCACCGCGCTGCTCGCCCGAGCGCAGCAGCTCGAGGAGGACATCGCCGACCTCGAGCGGGCCGCCGCCGCCAACCCCGGCGACCGGGTCATCGCCTCGCAGCTCGACGCCCTCAGCCGCCAGTACAGCGTGGTCTTCGAGCAGCAGTTCGAGCAGCAGTACGGCGACGACTTCAACACCAACAACCGGCTCGTGCTCACCACCTTGCAGTCGGCTGTTGCCTACTCCCAGGAGGCCGCGGCCGGGGGCCTTGGCGCACCCAAGAGCCGCCCCACCCGCGGCGCACTCGGCCTCGCGCTGGGCGGCGTGGTCGGCGCCGGCGTGGCCCTGATGCTCAGCCGGCTCGACCGCCGCATCCGGTCGCGGGCGCAGGCCGAGCTGCTGTACGGCGGCCAGGTCAGCGTGGTCATCCCCGATGTCGGCGGCGCCGGCGACGGCCTTGCGGTGCGGCCCGACCGGCACGACCAGCTCAGCGACGCCTACCGCACTCTGCGCAGCATGCTCAGCTTCGCCGAGGCCGCCGAGCGCGAACCCGGCGTCGCTCAGCGAGCAAGCATCACCCTGGTCGTGTCGCCCGGCTCCGGCGACGGCAAGACGTCCATCGCAGCCAACCTCGCGGCTTCGCTGGTGGAGACCAACAATCGCACGATCGCGGTCAACACCGACTTCCGTCGGCCCACCCTGGCCCGTCGGCTGCTCGGCGAAACGCCTGAGCCCCTGCCCTACGCCGTGGAAGACCTCGGCATGGTGCCCGCCCGCCAGCTGCTGCGGCGCACGCCCATCACCAACCTCGTGCTGCTCGACCTGTCGGGCATCGATGCGCCACCCGGAACGCTCGCTCGTGCCACCACCCGCCTGCTCGGGCAGCTGTCCGACATCGCCGACTCCATCGTGGTCGACTCGTCACCCGTCGGCGCCACCGCCGAGGTGCTCGAGCTGCTGCCTTTCGCCGACCACGTCGTCGTCGCCATTCGCCTCGACCACACGCTCACCTCCGCCACCCAACGCACCATGCAGCTACTGCGCTCGCTCAGCACCGGCACCCTCCACCTCGTGGTCGTCGGAGAGAACATCGAGCGCTCGCCCTACTACGAGTACGGCAACCCCACCGGCAAGCGCTTGAAGCGCACCAAGCAACGAACCGGCAAGTAGTCATGCGGCTGCAGTCGCTGCGCCTCGACCCTGCCCGCTACCGCCACTTCGACCTGCTCATCGTCGGAGCCGGGCTGGCCTACCTGCTGTTTGCGGCGTGGGCCATGACCCGACTGCGCTACGACGTGTGGGGCGCGCTGTTGGCAATGCCACTCATCGCTGCCGTGATGGTGCCGATCATCCACTTCACGTTCCGCGAGCAACCCACGCTGGCCCGCATCGCCTACGCGGGGCTGGCGGCGAAAGCCTGCGGCACCTTCGCCCGCTACTGGGTCGCGTTCGATGCCTACGGCGGCGCCGCCGACGCGCAGGCATACCACGACTTCGGCCGCATCTACGGCGAGAAGCTGCGCACCGGCGAGGTGCCGCCGTGGGGCCTCATTCCCCACGGACAGGGCACGCGCTTCATCGAGCACCTCACCGGCGCCGTCTACTCGCTCACCGGGGCGAGCAAGCTGAGCGGGTTCATGTGGTTCTCAGCCCTCGGTTTCGGCGGCGTGTTGCTGTGCATCAAGGCGGCCATCATCGCCGCGCCCACGCTGTCCATCGAGCGCTACGCACTCCTGTGCTGCTTCTCCCCCAGCCTGGTGTTCTGGCCGTCGTCGGTCGGCAAGGAAGCGTGGATGAGCCTGTCACTGGGCCTGCTCGTGTACGGCGCGGCGCGGCTGTTCGCCACCGCTCAGTTCCTGCGGCCACTCGCGTGGACCGCCGCCGGAGCCGTCGGTGCGCTGGTGGTGCGGCCACACATCGCGGCCGTCTGGTTGGGCGCCGCGGTGGCGGCCGCCGTGTGGAGCGTGGTGGGCACACGCACCGGCCGCTCGAACAGTCGCGCCGTGGGAGCGATGGTGCTGGCCGCCGGCGTCGTGGGGCTCGTGCTCGTGGGTCGCATCGCGCTGCAGTTCCTCGGCCAGGACGACGAAGCCGTATCGCTCACCTCTCAGCTCAACAACGCCTTCGACCTCACGCTACGGCGCACTGCCGGCGGCGGCAGCGAGTTCGTGCCGCCCTCGGTGGCCAGCCCGCTCGACTACCCGATGGCCGTGTTGCGCACGCTCACCCGCCCCCTGCCATACGAAGTCACGGGGCTCAGTACGCTGCTACCCGCGCTCGAAACCACCGCCGTCATCCTGCTGGCGCTGTTCGGGTTCCGCCGGCTGATGTCGTTGCCGGGCATGCTGCGGCGCAGTCCGTTCGTCGTGCTGCAGGTGCTCGTCGTCATCATGGGTGCGCTGGCCTACACCAGCTTCTCCAACCTCGCCATCCTCGTTCGCCAACGGTCGCTACTGATGCCGTCGCTGCTGTTCGTGCTGTGCCTTCCGCCGCTCGCCCCACCCGACCGACGATGAGCCAGCCGTTGCGCGTACTCACCGTCTGCTCCTACAACCGCGCTCGCTCCGTCATGGCCGAACTGTTGTTGCGCCGCGAGCTGGCCATCGCCGGCGTCGACGCGCACGTGGTGGGCGCCGGATTCGCCGCCGGTGGCCAACCGCCGTCGGCCGACACCATCGTTGCGCTGCGCACGATGGGGCTCGATGCACGCAGCATGTCGAGCACCCGCGTCGCCGAGCAGATGGTGGTCGATGCCGACCTCGTGCTCACCGCCGAACGGTTGCACGCGGTGCGCCTCGTGGAAGGCAACTGCGACCTGCTGGCAACGGTCTTCACGCTGCCCGAGTTCGCACATCTGGCCGCGCTCTCCGGCCCGCGCCGGGGCCGCCCGATGGCCGAGTGGTTGGCGGTGGTGGGCGACGGTCGCACGCATGCGACGTTCCTGGCCGCGCACCCGCCCGAGGTGGTCGACCCGGCGGGGCAGCCGCCAGGCACGTTCGCTGCCACCGCCGCGCTCATCCAGGGCTGGAGCCGCACCGTGGCGCAACTGCTGTGAACGCCCGCCGCGTGGTGCGCAGCGCAGCGGCCGTTGCCGACCGCTTGCTGCCCACCCCCGAGGGACTGGTCGTGCTCATCTACCACCGAGTCGGAGGCGATTCCGATTCCGCGGTCGACCTGCCCACCGACACCTTCCGCGCACAGATGGAGCTGCTCGCGCAGTGGGGCACGGTGCTGCCGCTGCACCAGGCAGTCGGCGCGCTGCGACGCGGCGAGCGCCCCACCGGCGTGGTGATCACGTTCGACGATGGCGCCGCCGACTTCTGCACCACCGCCGTGCCCATCATGCGCAACCTGCAACTGCCCTCCACGCTGTACCTCGTCACCAGCGCGCCCGACACCGGTTCACTGCCGTGGGGCGTGCCGGCAGCCTCGTGGGGCGCGCTGCGTGAAGCCACCGCCGACGGCCTGGTCGACGTGCAGTCGCACACGCATCGCCACACGCTCCTGCACCACACCACCGCGACCGCTGCTGCCGACGAGCTCGACCGCTCGATCGATGCGATCAGCCAGCAGCTCGGTGCCGCTCCGGTGCACTTCGCCTACCCGAAGGCGGTGCCTGGCAATCGAGCGGCTCGCGCCGCCGTGGCAGCACGGTTCCAGAGTGCCGCCCTCGCCGGGCATCGGGTGAACACAGCTGCGAGCCAGCTGCAGCGCCTGGGCCGAGTGCCAATCTTGCGCGCCGACAGCACCTCCACCTTCGCAGTGAAGGCCGGCGGCGGGTTGCGAGTGGAAGGCATCGCTCGTCACCTGTACGGCCGCGTTCGCTATCGGTCGTCCGTCACATGAACGGCAGACACATGGACGACAGACACATGAACGGCATCACATGAACGGCATCGCATGAACGGCGGCGCCATGCCCGTGCGTCCGAAGGTGGTGCATCTCACCACCACCGACATGAGCCTCGATTGGCTGCTGGCCCCGCAGCTGCAGGCGTTCGCCGCCGCCGGCTTCGAGGTGGTGGGCATGTCGGCCGCAGGCCCCCACCTGCCGCACCTGACGGAACTGGGCATCCGTCATGTGCCGGTGCCGTCACTCACGCGCACGCCCAGCCCGGCGGCCGATGTGCGCGCGCTGCTGGAGCTGCGGCGGCTGCTGCGCGACGAACGGCCCGACGTGCTGCACACGCACAACCCCAAGCCCGGTGTGCTCGGCCGCATCGCCGGTCGCCTGGCTCGCGTGCCGGTGGTGGTGAACACGCAGCATGGGCTGTACGCGCAGCCCACCGATCGCCTGCGCCGCCGGCTGCCGGTGTACGCACTCGAGCGCATCGCCGCCGCGTTCGGTCACCACGAGCTCGTACAGAACCCGGAAGACGTCACCACGCTCGTACGCACGCTGCGAGTGCCGCAGCGCAAGGTCACCCTGCTGGGCAACGGCATCGACCTCTCCCGCTTCACCGGCGACCGCCGCGACCGTGAGGCCGTCCGTGCCGAGTGGGGTGTCGCTGCCGACCAGGTGGTGGTCGGCGTGGTCGGGCGGCTCGTCGCCGAGAAGGGCATTGCCGAGATCGTGGCCGCCGCTGGCCTGCTGCGCGATCGCGGCGTCGACGCCACCATCGTCGTGGTGGGGCCCACCGAGCCCGACAAGCGCGATGGCCTCACCGAGCACGCCCTCGACGAGGCGCGCTCCAACGGCATCGTCTTCGTCGGCCGCCGCGACGACATGCCCCGCTGCTATGCCGCCTTCGACGTGTTCCTCACCGCCACGCATCGCGAAGGCTTCCCGCGCGCCGCCATGGAGGCATCCGCCAGCGGCCTGCCGATCGTGGCCACCGACATCCGCGGCTGTCGACAGGTGGTGACCCACGAACGAACCGGGCTACTCGTGCCCGTGCGCAACCCGGTCGCCCTCGCCGACGCCGTGCACCGACTCGTCGACGACCCGGCGCTGCGCTCGCGGCTGGGTGCCGCCGCCAGCTCGAAGGCCGTTGCCGAGTTCGACCAGCAGCGCGTCATCGACATCACCCTGGCCACCTACCGACGCCTGCTGGCCGCCACCCGCCGCTGAGCCAGCCCACCCGCACCATCCGAGGCTTTCCTCCATCCGAGGTTTTCCTCCGGGAAATCAACGCGGAAAACCTCGAAGGGGGGTCGAAGGGGGCCGCCGGGGACGGCAGCGACTGGCTACAGCACCTCGCCGCTGAACGGCAGGCCGCGCAGCAAGCCCTTCGCGTCGAACACGAGCGACGACGACTGGGCCACCGTCTCGGGCACGAACGATGGGTGATCGACCATGACTACCACGATGTCGGCGGCAGCGAGCTCGTCGGCCGAGAACGGCACCAGCGGGTACGGCAGCGAGGCCACGGTCACAGGGGCGACATGCGGGTCGCACACCACCACCTCGGCATGCGCCGCAGCCAGGCGCGCGGCCAGCGGTATGGTGGGGCTCTCCCGCCAGTCCGAGGTGCCCGCCTTGTAGGCCAACCCGAGCAGCAGCACCCGGCTGCCAGCGAGCGGCTTGCGTTGGCCGTCGAGCAGCGCGCTGATGCGCTCGAACACGTGCAACGGCATTGCCTCGTTGATGTCGTTGGCCAGCTCGACGAATTCGAACTTGCGACCCACGTGCTGCTCGACTCGCCACGACAGGTACGACGGGTCGACGGGTAGGCAGTGGCCCCCCACGCCGGGCCCGGGCGTGAACTTCATGAAGCCGAACGGCTTGGTCGACGCGGCGTCGATGACTCTCCAGATGTCGACACCCAGCTGCCGAGCGAACATGGCCATCTCGTTGACCAGCGCGATGTTGACGTGCCGAAATGTGTTCTCGAGCAGCTTGGTCATCTCCGCCTCAGCGGTGGTGGCGACCGGCACCGTGCGCTCGACGATGCGGTCGTAGAACGCGGTGACCGCGGCCAGCGACGCCTCGTTGACGCCCGACACCACCTTCGGCGTGTTGATCAACGTGTACTGCTGATTCCCCGGGTCGATGCGCTCGGGTGAGTAACCGAGGTGGTAGTCGACGCCCGCTCGCAGCCCGCTCTCGGCGTCGAGGATGGGGCCGACGAGTTCCTCGGTGGTGCCCGGGTAGGTGGTGCTCTCGAGCACCACGGTCGCGCCGGGCCGCAGGTGCGGGCCCAGCGTGCGCGCCGCCTGCTCGACCGCCGACAGATCGGGCTTACCGTCGTGCAGCGGCGTGGGCACGCTGACGATGGCCACGTCGAAACCCACCAGGTCGGCAGGGTCGCTGGTCGGCAGGAACCCGGCGGCCAGCGCGGCGGCCAACTCGTCGTCATGCACGTCACCGACGTAGCTGCGCCCAGCGCGCAGCTCGGCCACGCGCTCGTTCGCCACGTCGAAGCCCACCACACGGAAACCCTGTTGCACCGCGCGCATGGCGAGCGGCAGCCCCACGTAGCCCTGTCCGATGACGGCCAGCACCTGGCTCGGCGCGGTCATTGCTGCTGCAGTTCGTTCATCGTGACTCCATCTGCGTGGTCGACACCGCTGCGGCCCAGCACCAGCGGCACCGTTCGCAGCAGCACGACGAGATCTGTGCGCAGCGAGCGTTCGTCGACGTAACGGACGTCGAACGCGAGGCGCTGCGGCCAGTCGATCGCGTTGCGCCCCGCCACCTGTGCCAGCCCCGTGATGCCCGGCTTCACCAGCATCCGCCGCCGCTGTTCGGGCGTGAACCTGGGCAGGTAGTGCACGGGCAGCGGGCGCGGGCCCACCAAGGTGATCTGGCCGCGCAGCAGGTTGATCAGCGATGGCAGCTCGTCGAGACTGGTGCTGCGAAGGAACCGGCCCAACCGACCGAGGCGTTCGTGGTCGAACTCGGGCCCGTCTCGCCCCGCCCGTGGCGCGTGCATCGAGCGAAACTTGAGCAGCCGAAACGGCTGCTCGTTGCGCCCGAGGCGCAACTGCGAGAACAGCACCGGGCTGCCCATCCGCAGTCGGATGACGAGCGCGACCAGCACCAGCAGGGGTGCAGCCAACACCAGCCCCACCGTGGCGACGGCGACGTCGACGGCGCGCCGTACGACGTCGGCAGCACCGGCGGACGCCGAGCCCGGCGATGTCATGGCCATACCGCTGCAGGAACACCGACCACTGTGACGCCAGCGGGCACATCGCGCACGACCACCGCGCCACCACCTACTACGGCATCGTCGCCGACCTGCAGCCCCGGCAGCACGGTGGAGCCGATGCCCACGAGCGCGCGGGCGCCGATCGACACCGAGCCACCCAGCGACACACCGACGGACACGTGCGCGAAGGCACCCACCACGTTGTCGTGGTCGACCGAACAGCGCGTGTTGAGCACCGCACCGCGACCCACGACGGCGGCGGCGTTCACGACCGCGCCAGCGAGCACCGCGGCGCCGTCGCCAACCTGCGCTGACGGCGACACCATCGCGAAACGGCTGATGGCGGTGGCCAGCGGCAGCGACGCTCGGCCGCACTCGCCCGCCAGTCGCTCGCGCGTCGCGTTGTCACCCACGGCCACGAACGCGTGCGTTGCGCCTACGGAACTCGCGACGCCGACCAGGTCGTCGGTGCGCCCGAGCACCGGGCGCGGCAAGCCCACTGCCCCCACCCCATCGGCGCTGACACACCCGAGCACCTCGTAGCCGCCATCGAGCAATGCTTCGATGCAGACGCGGGCGTGCCCACCGGCACCCACAACCAGCACGCGCGGAGCACTTCTCGATCCCATCGCGGCCGACTGTAGCGGTGCTACCCCTGCCGCCCACGGAAGCCGCAAACTGAGCATGCGCACCGTTTCAAGAGTTGTGCACGATGCGTGACGGTCCCGAAATCGGGGAGGCCTCGGAAGTACGATTCCGCCATCAGCGAGAACACACCTCCAGTGGGCAGTCGCCTCACCGACAGCCTCGAACTGGCGCGCTACGACGACTGGTTGCGCACGGGGCTCATCACCGCCAGCGACGCGCTCTGCTGGCCGTTGGCCGTCGCCTTCACCGCCGCGGTCGAGGAGTGGCCCATCACCGACCGGGCTGTGGCTCTGGTCGCACTCGTCGGCATGGTCGCCCAGATCGCCATCGGGTTCGCCACCGGCCTCTACCGGCGTCGCTTTCAGCCGTTCGGCTTCGAAGAGATCGGCGTCACCGGTATCACGGTCGGCTGGCCGGGGTCACCGCCATGGTGGCCGACCAGCTGTTCAGCGCCCAGCCCTTCGGCCACCGCGCCGTGTGGGCCACGGCTGCCGCAGGTTCGCTCGTACTCACCTTGCGCTACGTGCGCCGGCTGCGGGTGTGGGTGGTGCGGTCGCGTCGCGCCCGTCACCGCATGCCCGTCATCATCCTCGGCGCCGGCGAGGGCGCTGGCCGCGTCGTCCGCGCCATGCTGTCGTCGCCGGTCAGCAACTACCGCCCCGTCGCCCTTCTCGACGACGACCCCAGCAAGCGCGGGCTGCGGCTGATGGGCGTGCGCGTGATGGGCACGTTCGCCGACGTCGATCGCGTGGTTCGCCAACTGCGCGCCGAAGCCGTCGTGGTCGCCATTCCTTCCGCGTCCGCCGAATTGCTCGGCCGGCTGCATCGGGCTGCGCAGCAAGCGCAAGTGCAAACCCTGTTGCTGCCGCCGGTGCAGCAACTGGTGGGAACCGGCTCCACTGCTGAGCTCCGCAAGTACACCGACGAAGACGTGCTCCGTCGCCGGATGGTCACCATCGACATGGAAGCCGTCAGTCGGCTCATTGCCGGACGCCGCGTGTTGGTCACCGGTGCGGGCGGGTCCATCGGCTCGGAACTGTCGCGCCAGATCGCCCAGCTCGGCCCGCAGGCGCTGGTGCTCCTCGACCGCGACGATTCGCTCTTGCACGCCTTGCAGGGTTCGCTCGCCGACGAGCCGGCGGTGTTCCCCGTGCTTGCGGACGTCCGCGACACCGAGCGGCTCGACGAGGTGTTCTCGGTCTATCGACCCGAGGTGGTCTTCCACGCCGCGGCGCTCAAGCACGTGCCCGCCCTCGAGTCGGCGCCCGACGAAGGCTGGAAGACCAACGTGCTCGGCACTCGCAACGTGCTCGTCGCGGCCGAGGCCCATGGAGTCGAGCGGTTCGTCAACATCAGCACCGACAAGGCAGCCGACCCGGTCAACGTGCTGGGTCGCACCAAGCGCTTGGCCGAGCAACTCACCGCTGCTGTCGCCGCCCGCACCGGGCACGGCTACGTGTCGGTGCGCTTCGGCAACGTCATCGGCAGTCGCGGCTCGGTGATGGAGACCTTCGAAACCCAGATCGGCGCCGGTGGCCCCGTCACGGTCACCCACCCCGAGGTCACTCGCTTCTTCATGGCGGTGCGCGAAGCCGTACGGCTCACGCTGCAGGCAGCCACCATGGGCGCCCCCGGCGAAGTACTCGTGCTCGATATGGGCACGCCCGTGAAAATCGCCGACGTGGCCCGCCAACTCATCGAGCAATCCGGCAAGAACATCGAGATCCGCTACACGGGGTTGCGCCCCGGAGAGAAGCTCCACGAGGTGCTGTTGTCGCTCGGCGAAGTAGGCACCCGGCCGCATCACCCGCTCATCGACCACGTGCAGGTGCCTGCCACCTGGCCACAGCTACCCGCGCACTACGACCCCGAAGCCGTCGAGGCCATGGTCACAACCCCGCCCGACAGCTATGCTGGCCGCTGAGCTTCGGCCTAGAGGAGGAAACCACGTGAAGCAACGCCTACTCGCTGCGTTCCTCTTGCTGTGCACGGTCGTTGGCCTCGGCCTTGTCGGCAATGCTGCGCCGGCCCACGCGTACCCGCCGGGCTGCGCCACCGTGGCCACCGATGCGTCCAGCTACGCGCCCGGCGGCACGGTCACCATCACCGCCGTCGGCACCCCCGACGATGCCGGCAGCCTGGTCACTTTCACCATCACGCTGCAGGGCAGCGGCCCCGAGAGCACGTCCATCATCGTCACCGCCGTCGCCAACGCCCAAGGCGTCGCCATCGTCACCATCACCGCACCGTCGGCCTTGGGCACATACACCGTGTCCATCACCAATATCACCTGCGGCGACGTCAGTTCGTCGTTCGAAGTCGACACCGTCACCTCCAGCACCACCATCCCCGGTGTGCCACCGGGCCTGCCTCGCGCCGGTGCCGACCCGCAGAACTGGCTCTACTCGGCCGCCATCGTGGTGTTCACCGGGTTCGGCTTGTGGCTGGTGGCCCGCCGCCGCCGTCACCAGCGCACGGCAACTCACTCGTAGTCGCCTCAGCCCACCGAGGCAAGGCCGTAGCGCTCGTGGCGCACACGGTTCACCTCGGCGACCATCGCCGCGAACAGCGGCCAGTTGCGCTCCGGCACCACACCGCCGAGGACGCCGCCGTAGCTGCCGGCCATGATACGCAACACCTTCACGCCCTTGCGGCCGTCCTCGAGGCGCATCTCGACCAACTGCGCGACGTGCCAGCGATCGCCGCCCCGCGAGAACGCTTCGACCACCAGCCCGTCGAACGTGATTGGAAACTCCTCAGTCCAGCACTCCATCAACATCGACGAATCGTCGCACACCAGGGTCCATTTGGCGAGAGGCGCGCAGCCAGTTTCACTGAGTGACGAGTCGGTCTCGCTGACCGTTTCATCAGCTGCACTGTCTGCTGCATCAGTAAGTAGCAACGGGCGCGCGGGGTGGTTAGTGTCGCATCGCTTTGTGCCGGAAGTACCGGCCGAAAGGAAACGATCTCACTTTCCACTCCGTCTCGAAAGGACGCAGCGATGAACACTCTGAGCACCAACGTGGTTGCCAGCCAGTCAGAATTCAGCAACAACGGCCGCAAGGGCATCTCGTACGACTGGCACAGCCTGTACGCAGCCGCTGAAGCTGCCACCCTTGACTGCGAGCACGCTGCGCTCGAGCCCGCGCTGGCCGAGTGACTCGAGTCCCTTCACGGGTACTGGTGCTGGGTTGCGGGTCGGTTGCCCAATGCACCGTCCCGCTGCTGCTACGAGATCTCGAGATCGACCCTTCCCGGGTCACCATCGTTGACTTCGTCGACAACCGCGAGCGCGTGGCTTCGGCCATCGCCGCCGG
>Ga0105048_10016688_pt1 | contig 11342 bp, 10 predicted proteins | sample MAT05_FD_78382 | JGI IMG/M metagenome (GOLD analysis project Ga0105048, IMG submission 78382) | Freshwater microbial communities from Lake Fryxell liftoff mats and glacier meltwater in Antarctica - MAT-05 | ecosystem: Environmental > Aquatic > Freshwater > Ice > Liftoff microbial mat | place...
GTGCCGCCGATCCGATGTATTGTCACACTGGAGGAATAACGCGATGAAGAGGTTTCAAGGGAGAATACCATTGGTAAACACCTTCGGAAAAGCGTCTCTACATCCAGTCGACGGCACACCCTTGCGATCTGCTTTCGCCCCGTCCCATCTATGGCGCTTCAATCCCACCTGTGCTGAAGCTTTCGGCTTGGAAGGTCCTTCGGGCTCCACAGTTACTTTCGTCCACGTTCCATGCAGATCTCGTCACCGACGGCAGATCTTACTCTATAAATTTGCTTCGCGAGAAAGTCGGCGACCGCGTTGATCATCCGAGCGCTGGATGACCTGCCCGAACCAACTGCTGGTCTGCGAGGCAAAGATGCGGTCCGGGTTCACCGGCGAACCCTTCAGATGATACATCTCCCAGCCCGCGAAGTGCGGGCCGCTCACCTGCCACTGTTCCCGCCCGCCATCGGCGGTGAGGATGAATGCACCTTTTTTGGTGCCACCGAGGACGCGGACGCTGCTCATGGGATGAACCGGGCAATGATGGACTTGGTTTCAAGCACACGACGAATGAAGTCCGTCGATCAGGACATTGGATGGAAACTTTCTTTCGCGGGCCGCTAGTTGCGCAGACCGGCGAATGCCGTTCGCCCGACCCACAGGAGGTAGAGCGCGAGCAGAACGAGCACGATGATCATCGGCTCGAACAGGCCGGTGCCTTTCGCGAGGAAAATGTGGTAGGCGAGAATGTTCAGGATGATCGGGCCGAGCACGAGCAACCCAAAGTTCCGCGTGCGCGGAATGGCGACGAGAATGCCGCCGAGCAGCTCGCACACTTTGACGAATGTCAGGTATCCCGTGGGAGCGAACACTGCCATGAACTGCTCCGCCTCCGGCGTCGGAGGTTTCGGCATCTTTTCCGGTGGCATGAGATGAAACAGCACCATGACGGACGACATGATGAAGAGAAGTCCAAGAAGGATGCCGGCGATGGTGGGTGCGTATTTCATGTGGGATAGGGCTGGAGATGTTTCGGCAAACCTTCGCAGGCAGGCGTTGCGCTGGACGTATCACATTGTGCGTCAATTCTTGCCCGCCTTTTCGATCACCGACTTCAAGTTGGCAAAGCCCTGCTCGAACTGGCCGCCAACCATCTTGTCGCAATTCATCACGAGACCCGCGGCCTTGCCGACGAAGTTGTTTTTGCCCGACATCGTCCATGTGACCTGCGTGGCGGCGCCCTCGGGCTTGAAGGTGAACTCGGTGCTGTTCGTCGCGGCAAACGGTTTGGTGAAGACGAGGTTCATCACGATCCGCTCGGCTGGCTTGCTCTCGGTGATCGTCATGTTCCCCTCGCCCACTTCGTTGTTCCCCGCCCAGCCAAATTCCGCCCCGACGCCGGCGGCCGGCCCTTCGAAGGTGGCCTTCGCATTCGGGTCGAGCTTTGCCCACGGCGACCAGTCCTGCCACTTGTGCATGTCATTGATGTGGGAAAAGACAACATCGGGTGCCGCCGGAATGACGGCTGCACGGGTGATGCTGAAATCGGCCGGCTGGAAGGCGACGACGCCGACGAGCACGACGACGAGGATGGCGAGGACGAGGAGAATTTTCTTAAGCATGGGAGTGGTTGATTGCGGGCTGGAGTAGTGAAACCGCGGACACTTTGCGACTTCGGAGATGGCAGTCACGAATTCATTTGCTGTGCCGATTCGAGCTAGTCCATCGGGCCGGAAGCCGTCTATGGTCGCGCCCTCATGAAGTCTCTCGACGCCAAGATCGCTGACATCCGGAACAATCCTTCGGGGAGCAAGGCGTTCATCATCGCCGATGCGAAGGATGCCGACATGGCGTTTGGCATCACCGCGCCGGGGCAGAAGCGACCGCTAAATCCCGAGCGCGTGCTGAAGTCGGAATTTCACTGGAAGACACTCGAGGAATACCGCGAGCAGATCCGCGCCGTCGTCCGGCAAGGGCTGGTGGACATCATGCTCATGTCGGCCTCGAACGTGGAGCAACTCGCGATGCGGGAGCAGTTGTTCGAGAGTTCGCACATCACCCCGGCGGCACGGGCGAATGATGCGACGGACATCTGGGTCATCCGCGGCGCGGGCTACATCAAGGAACCGTCGCGGCCATTCCGCAGCGCGACGCTCGATCACATCAAGTGCGGCGAGGTGGACTGCGACCCCGATGCGCCCACGACCGGCGCGGACCTCGGGCTTTACTCGGTCACGTTCACGAACAACTTCGAGCGCGACTACGAGACGCTGCATGCGTTCAAGGAATTCCGCGAAGAGGCGGAGCGGAAAAATTTCCGCTACTTCCTCGAGGTGTTCGACCCGAACGTCGAGACCGGCATCGCACCGGACAAGCTCGATGGGTTCATCAATGACCACATCATCCGCAGCCTCGCCGGAGTCACGGCAAAGGGACGCCCGCTCTTTCTGAAGATCGCCTGGCGCGGACCGCGAGCGATGGAGGAACTCGCCGCCTACGACTCGCAACTCATCGTCGGCATCCTCGGCGGCGGCGCGGGCACGACGTACGATGCCTTCAAGCTGATCGCCGATGCGCAAAAGCACGGTGCCCGCGTGGCGCTCTTCGGCCGGAAGATCAATCACGCGGAGAACCCGCTCGCATTCATCGAAATGCTGCGGCGGATTGTCGAGGGCGCGATTTCGCCCGAGGAGGCGGTGAAGGCGTATCACGGCGTCCTGCAGAGCCTCGGCATTCCGGCGCACCGCTCGCTCGCGGAAGACATGACCCTGACCTCCGCCGCCACGAGCTACGGCGGATCGGGCGGTTCAAAGAAGACCATCACCAAGCCTGATGGCGCTCCGGCAAGCGCGGATTCCAAGACCAGTTCGGGGCGCGTCGCCGAGCAACTCGCGCGCATCCGCCAACGATTTGGCGGATAGCCCGTCCCCGCCCTTCGCACTCGCACACTCCCCTTCCCTCTCACCATGAAGCCCACTCCATTCCTCGCCACACTCTCCCTGCTCATCACCATCCACTGCGTCGCACTTGCCGCGAAGATCGAACTCGTCGCCGGCGGCGGGACGAAAGTCGCGGACGCACCGGCCACGGAGTGTGCGCTCCGCGAACCTTTCGGCGTCGAATTCCTGCCGGACGGAACGATGGCGATCATCGAAATGGTCTCCGGCAACCGCCTGCTCCGCGTGGACAAAACCGGGCGCCTTGCCGTCATCGCGGGAACTGGCGAAAAAGGCTCCGGCGGCGACGGCGGGCCCGCAAAAGCGGCGCAGTTCAACGGCGTCCACAACATTGCCGTGACTCCCCCGGGCGAGATCTACCTGTCGGATGCTTTCAATTTTCGCATCCGCAAGATCGACGGCCACACCGGCAAGATCACGACCATCGGAGGCACGGGGAAGAAGGGCTTCAGCGGCGACGGTGGCCCTGCCGACAAGGCGGATTTTTCCATCACGATCCAGATCGCGCTCGATCCCGCAGGGAAGCACCTCTACGCCGCCGACATCGACAACCGCCGCATCCGCCGCATCACGCTGGCGACGGGCATCGTCGAGACGGTCGCCGGAAATGGCAAATCCGGCGTGCCGGCGGACGGCTCGGCGGCGAAGGATTCCCCACTCAGCGACCCGCGTGCGGTCGTCGCGGCTGCGGATGGATCATTCTACATCCTCGAACGTGGCGGGAACGCGCTGAGGTTCGTCGATGCCGCCGGGAAGATTCGCACTGTCGCCGGCGGTAAAAAGGGACCCGCAGCCGAAGGCGGCCCTGCCTTGGAAGCGACGATGAACGGCCCCAAGCACCTCTGCCTGGATCGCGACGGCACCGTGATCATCGCGGATGCGGAGAATCACGTCGTACTGCGCTACGACCCGACGAGCGCGCGGATCACCCGCATCGCCGGCACGGGGAAGAAGGGTGCGGCGGGCATCGGCGGCGATCCGCTGGCCTGCGAACTCGCGCGGCCACACGGCGTCACGATTGGCCCGGATGGGCTGCTCTACATCACCGACAGCTACAACAACCGCGTGCTGCGGATCGTGCCGTAGGGCCCAATGCCTTTCAGATATTCCCGCCCACACCCGGAGGCGAACCTCCGGCAGTGGGCAGTGGGGCGGGCGACTCGCCTGCCTGAGTCTCTTCCGGCGACTCGCCGGAAGAAAGCAACGCCGGGGGTTGCGCTACGGACAAACTTTCCCCGGCGCAGGTCCTTGAGAGCGGCAGCCGCTGCGAACGAGCTACTCTGGGAGCCGCAGGGAACGAGCTGCCCTGGGGGAAATACATCCCTGGCACACCACACACCGTCGCTTCTTCCGGCGAGTCGCCGGAAGAGACTCAGGCAGGCGAGTCGCCCACCCCACTGTCGGCGAATCGCCGGAAGAGACTGGGGCAGGCGAGTCGCCCACCCCGCCTCCGCCCATCCTGCCACGCCGACGGGTCGTCGGCTCCACACCGGCCGGCCTACGCCACCATCTGGCGGATCTCCTCGCGGAGCTTCTTGCTCGTCTCAATCGTCTGTTCGAGCAGATTGGAGACCGTCGGCCTGGCACGGGCACGAATGAAGATCTGGTAGCTGAAGAGCCCACGCATGAATGGGAAAAGAATCAGCGCGCTGTTGATGAGCATCAGCACCCTGCTCAGCAGCCCGTTTCCGAGCGCCCGCGGAATCGGTGCGGGAATGCCGACGATCTCGATGACATTGTAGCCCGTCTGTTCGATGAGCTCCTTCAGCGAACGGAAGGTGAACAGGCGGGTATGCGTGCGATCGAGAATCCCTTTCCGACCATAGTTGAACTGGCCGATCAGCAGCATGAATCGAGTGACGACGAAGGCGATGTTGGCCGTCGTAAGGACAATCTCCGGGCGCTTGTGAATCGCATTTCCCCGGAGCATCTCCATGAAGCCCTCCGGGTCCTTCAAGTGTTCGATGATGTCGAGCAGGAACACCTGGTCGAACTCGGACACATCCACCGGACAGGGCTCGGCTTCGATCGTCCATTTCTTGTATTCGAGATTCTTCAGGCCCTTGTTCGACGGCGGGTATTGGTCGAGGCCGACAACTTGCCCGGCCTTCTGCGCCATCAGTTCCGAGACGTATCCCCGCCCGCAACCGACATCGAGGACGCGTGAATCCGGTTTCACCGCGGCAAACGCCATCGTGTGCGAGGATCGAAAGCCGAGCTTCAAATCATAGGTCTCCTCCACGGGCGCGATGTCGAACTTGCGATCGTAGAGGAGACTCCTGCTGTGAAGCTTCGCGCGGATGGTCGTCTTGAACACGTCCCACGCGTACTTCAGGCCGTTCACGTGGCAGATTTCGTCGCCGTAGAATGTGGGGATGGGCAGTTCGACGATCTTCAACCCGGCGTAGTAGAGCTGGATGATGATGTCGGTATCGAAGTGGAAGTCGTTCGGGTTTCGCTCGAATGGAATGCGCCGCAGTGCGGCTACCGAATAGAGCCGGTAGCCGCTGTGAAACTCACTGAGGTTCGACCCAAGCACGAGGTTCTGGAAACCGGTGAGCACCTGGTTGCCGATCCATTTGTAGACCGGCATCCCGCCGGCGAGGGCATCGTGCTTGCGGAGCATGCGGGAGCCGAAGACCGCATCCGCCTCGCCTTTGACCAGCGGTTCGAGCAAATCGGGAAGCTTCTCAGGAGCGTACTGGCCGTCGCCGTGGACCAGCGCGACGATGTCGAAGCCATTGTTGATCGCGTAGCGATAGCCGAGCTTCTGGTTGCCGCCGTAGCCCTGGTTTTCCGGGGTGCGGAGAATCGTGACGCGCAAATTGCCTTCGTGATCCTCGTGCTTCATGCCCGTCGCAAAGGTGCGGTCTTTCGATGAATCATCGATGATCAGCACCTCGACTCCCGGTCTGTGCAGAGACTCAGGAATGCGGTTAAGGACGCTGCTGATCGTCTTCTCCGCGTTGTAGGCGACTATGAAAATGAGGACGCGTTTCTGCGTCATTTGGGACGGCTCGGACATGGTTGGGCGCAGATACGATAGCCAATCCGACGGCCTGGTCGAGCTTTCGCGCGGGGAAGTCTGCGACGCGTCCGTGATTAGAAGTGAGTCCAGATGGAGGAGCGGGCCGGGGTGCGCGAGCGTGGCGGCAGCGCCGTGGACTGCGGCTGCTTGCTGCCGTTGTGGGGAGGCGGCAGCTTGCTGCCCGTGGCGCGGAGCCAGAGCGCGCGCCGCAATTTGCTCCGCACCGCACGCAGCAAGCTGCGCCCCCCGGCAAAAGCGGCGGCCAGCCGCCGCAGCCCACGGCCTTGCGGCTCTCATGCGCCGCACGCACATGGTCGCCAACCATCCATGGACTCACTTTCAATCACACCCCCGCGACTCGTGCCGGCGGCTTCAGGCCGTCTTGATGACCCGGACCAGGCGCAGGAGGTCCGCAGGAACGGTCTCGTAGAGCGGCAACGAAGGATTTGTCGCGAAAATCATGTACTGGCGAAACTCGTAACCGCAGAGCGCAATCACCGCAATCGTGGTCGCCAGCCATTGCCGATGCCCGAAGCACGCACACACCTGCCAGATCATGCAGAATGCCGCCGCTCGCAGCGGCAGTTCCCATATGGACGCATAGCGGAGATTCATGGCGTGGGGGACATTGCACATGATCAGGTAGCTCGCGGCGACGAAGACCGAAAAGAAGGCCAGTTCCTTTTTCCGCGGCACCACCGCGAAGAGAGCGCCCAGCGCCAGAATCAGCACGATCGGGCTGACGATCATCAAATCGAGCAGATAGCGATACCATGGTCCGTCGCCGGTGAGTCGTGCATACGCGAGGTTCTGCGCCTTGCCGACGAGCGTCTGGTACACCTCGATGAATGGCTGGATGCCGCCAGCCAGCGCGACAAGCAGCGCCACGCCGAGGAGCGGCCCCGCGATGCTGAGGAGGATGAAGCGCAACGTCACTGACCCGAAGGCGAGCCAGCGGTTCGCGAGGACGACGGCGGCAAGGGCGCAGTAAACGAAGAACGCGTTCTCTTTCGTGAGCACCATCAGCGCGAGACAGATCGTATGCGCGACCAGCCACGGAACGCTGCGGGGATCGCGCAGGCACTCCCATGTCGTCCAGATGCACATGACGGCCCAGAAGGTGAAGAAGCCATCGATGAGCGCATGCTGGCTGAAGTGAATCTGCAGCGGATCAAACGCCATCAGCGCGAGCACGCCGAGACCCACGCCCATTCCGAGCATCCGCATGGCAAAGACGCCGCCCGCGACCATGAGCAGGATGGAAAAAAGACACGCCACCCGATGCAGGGACGCGAGCGCCGGGTCGCGGTGATCCGGGTCCAGCGAGCGATCGTCCGTCATTCCCGCCACGTTCATCTCGGCGAGCGGAAGCGGCGGCGCGGCACCGAACTGCACGCACTTCCACAGCCACGACGTGTAGATGTAAAGGAACCGCGTGGGCGGCAATTCGCATTCCGTTTCGCGCGGGCTCTGGGTCTTCAGGAAGAACTCCACCAGACCGGGCATCGCCGCGGCCCCCGAACCATTCACTTTCAAGGCATAGCCTTTCATCGACATGTCCCGCTGAAAAACGCCGGCCACCTGTTCACCGCCATCCATCAGATTCACGTAACGGCGATACAGGATCTCGTCGTAACCGGTCCGCCGGAAAGCCGCGGAATCGGTGATACGAACGGCGGCACCCACGATCGCGATGAGTGCGAAGAGGATCCAGAAAGCGCGCGGAGTCAGGACAGGGGCAGCCGCGCGAGGCTGTGCAGGGGCATGCATGGTTGGGTTGGTTACAGATTCGACATAGCAAGCTCCCTGCCTGAAGCGGCGAGGAAGCGGAAATTTTTTCCGCTGCCGGGAACGAATTTTCCCGGTACGCCGGGTCATCCGATTTGCATAGCCTTGATGCTACGGCGCGTGACTGGAAAGTGGCGCAGCTCTCCAGAGCTGCGCGGGTGGATCCGCAGGTGAAACCTCGAGATGCGCAGCTCTGGAGAGCGACGCCACGCGACCCCATCGCCGCCTCGTTCATTCAGGCAATCAGGCTGCATAAGTCGTATCAGACCGGGTCAGCGGTCAGGGATTGCCTCCGCCAATGTCGGGCCAATGCTGCCCAGCCGAAGACAAGAAGCATGGCGATTCCCGCAAGCCGCAAACCGAGGTCCATGCTCGCGGGTTCGTAGCGGAATTCGATATTGCCGACGCCCGCGGGTGCGACCACACCCCGCACCGCGTGGTTGGTGACTAGGATCGGAACCTCGCGGTCATTGAGATACGCATGCCAGCCCTTGTCCCATAAGTCTGTGAGGACCACCAAACCCGGCGTCCCCATATCCACGGAAACGGAAATCTGTCTTGGAATCTCTTTCACGATCGTAGCCGTGCCGGCGCAGGATTCCGGCAGCGAAACTGGTTCCTCCACATACGCCACATCTCGCGGCGAGAATGTCTCGCCGGACATTTTCTCCAGCCGCTTCTCGCCGTCAGGCTCCGTCTCGACACGCTTGGGCACGAAGACGCGCGGCAGCGCAGCAGGATTGGTCAGCGCCCAGTAGTCTGTTCCGGAAAACGACGGCTGAATATTCTCCGGCGGCGATCCACGGAAGATCACGTGCCGCACATTGAGCATGTCCAGAATCGGGTGGAGCCGCACATTTCCCTCACCCAAAGGCTGAACCTTCGGGAGCATGTATTGGGTCATCGCAGCGCGCAGCACCGGGCTGTTCTCCGCCTTCGCGCGGAGGACCAAGTGGACCATCCGCGCCGGATCGACGCCATCGTACCCGCGAACTTCGTGAAGGCCCGCAGGCCGGTTGAGACTCGGGTAGAGACAGCCATGACCGATCACCCGTCCGGGTTCCGCTTTGGCGATCTCGTCCAGCATCGGAACCCGCGGGTAATACATCCACGGCTCGCATTGCGAATTGAAGCCGTAACCGAAGCGGAGCAGTTCACCGACCATGAGCACCCCGAGCGCGGGGCCTGCCCAGCGCGAAAGCCTGTTGCGAAAGATCACCAGCAGCCACGCGGCGATCCCGAGCGCCGACAGGACCGTCGCGACATAGTACGTCCGGAAAAAGGTGTTCTGGACGGCATCGAGTCCGGCCTGATCCTTGATGTTCCGAAAGGCCTGCCCGCTCTTGAGAAGCTCCGCGAGTTGGCTCCTGACCGGCTCCGGCAGGACCGCAGTCCGATAGCAACACCAGACCATCAGAACGGCGAGGACACCGACCGGAAGAAAACTCCACCGTCCATCGGGACGCAGACCACGCCAAAGGACATCCATCCCGACCGCAGCCAGCGCAAGGATGGCGAAGCTGGTCGCGAATACGAGCCGGTTGAACGACATCATGTTCATCCCCGGCAGTCGCATCAGATCCACGACCCCCGGCACGTTGAGACCCCAACTCAGTCCCAGAAAACCGATCCCCAGCCAGAACCAGTTCATCGAACGGTGTCGCCGGCTGCGCCAGGCCAATGGGGCCGCGACGAGAGTCGCCAGCAACCCGGCGTACGCACCGGCGGAACTTTCCGGATGATGGCCTGCGACCAGACGCAGACTCCCCTGCTGCGTCGTCCCGTACACCTCCGGGATGATCACCGGGACCAGCTCGGCAACACCGACCGGCGGACGCTCCTCGGAACCCTGGCTCCGCGCGACCATCCGCGCTCCCGTCCGCGAATACTCCAGCAGCGGGAGCATCATCGGCAGCGTCATGAGAATGCCGAGCGCCCATCCGGCGCCGACCGCAAGAAAGGACGAAGCCGAGCGTGGCCTCCACCATTTCTCTTTATGATGATCCAGATGGCACCACACCGCGAACAGGCCGCAGACGAGAAGAACCTGCCCGGCAACATCCGGCGCCGCGCTGATGATCGTGACGCAAGTAAGCGGCGCCAGCAGCGGCCCACCCCAACTCCGCGGCTTGCGAATGCCCTGGTCCACGCACAGCAGCAGCCACGGCAGACACGCCGCCACAGGTGGAGAACCGCATCCCTGCCAGATGATGAAGGTCCCGCTGATCGGAAAGCACCACGCGGCAATCGCTGCCGGCCAGAAACCGACATGCAGGGCGCGCCGGAAAAATGCATGCGCCCCGACGCCGGCAAATATCGACAGGATGACCTGCGACCACGCCAGCACCACGGGTGACGCGATCAGGTAGTTCAGAAACCACGCCGGGCAGAGCGGAAGCCGGTAACTCGGAGCGCCGCAATACTCGTAGGGAGACCAAATCGGGAGCCTGCCCTCGCGGAGTTCAGCCAGCGCAAACTGGCGCGCCGGCTCCGCGCCGCAGATGAGATCGGACAGGACCGGGTCGTGCGTCACCACTTTCTCCACGTCGGGCGTCCTGGGGAGGTAGGATCCTGGCGCTGCGAGGATATCGACGGGGAGCAGGATCTTCCATCCGAGCAGCGACGGCCCGTAGAGGATGACCTGCGTGAAAAAAATCCCCGCAATGACCAGCAACAGTCTCCCGATGCTTTCGCGGACCCTCCTGCGATGAGACGGCACAGTCGCATCGAAGGTTGGTTCCTCCACTGGATGCTCCATGATCATCGCAGCAGACTACGTTGGCGGGCTGACAGCTTCACTGGTACGGACATCGCAACAGTAACAGATTCCGTGCCCTCTCACACTGCGCTCCCGCTCCCCCACAAAGACCCGCATTCCCGAAAACGAATCCTCCGCACTGGCTGCCGTGTAGCGGACGCCCCCGGGTTCACCACCCATCGTCCAGCAACTCCTCCGAAGATAAATGCCTCTTCATCCGTTTCCGACAAGGACCATCCCCACGCGGGTGGGGAGAACATACTCTCATCAAAGAGCCTATGCAAGATATACGGACCATCCCCACGCGGGTGGGGAGAACGTTCACGGGCGGAGGGGCAGGATAGTCATGCGCGGACCATCCCCACGCGGGTGGGGAGAACGTGTCCGGAGCCCTGACCGCGCAGCGCACTCTCGGACCATCCCCACGCGGGTGGGGAGAACCGCATGGCGCTGCGCCCGCTCCATCCTCGCGTCGGACCATCCCCACGCGGGTGGGGAGAACCAATTCCATCCCGATCACACCGACGGGCTTGCCGGACCATCCCCACGCGGGTGGGGAGAACAGGAAACAAGTGGATCGGAAATTCCCGAAGATCGGACCATCCCCACGCGGGTGGGGAGAACACTCTCATTTTTTCCCGAACAGCGCGAGGTGCCGGACCATCCCCACGCGGGTGGGGAGAACGAGTACGCACCATACGCGTTTGGCGGGCGGTGCGGACCATCCCCACGCGGGTGGGGAGAACCGTTGGTGCGGTCTGGTTGGCGTCGTCGTGGTCGGACCATCCCCACGCGGGTGGGGAGAACCGATAGGGTAGTCCATCGA
>Ga0105048_10016689_pt1 | contig 11341 bp, 17 predicted proteins | sample MAT05_FD_78382 | JGI IMG/M metagenome (GOLD analysis project Ga0105048, IMG submission 78382) | Freshwater microbial communities from Lake Fryxell liftoff mats and glacier meltwater in Antarctica - MAT-05 | ecosystem: Environmental > Aquatic > Freshwater > Ice > Liftoff microbial mat | place...
CGGAGTAGCGCACGCCCTTGCCCTTGTACGGCTCGGGCGGGCGATAGCTGCGCACCTCAGCGGCCACCTGGCCGACCACCTGCTTGTCGATCCCCTTGATCAGGATCTCGGTCTGGGTCGGTGTGGTGACCGTGACGCCCTTGGGCATCTGATGCACGACGGGATGGGAGAATCCGAGCGTCAGGTTGAGCTTGTCGCCCTGGGCCTGGGCGCGATATCCAACGCCGACCAATTGCAGCTTGCGCTCGAACCCCTTGGTCACACCAGTCACCATGTTCGACACCAGCGCGCGCAACGTGCCCGACATCGCGGCAGCCGCGGTGGAATCGTTCTGCACCTTGATCAGGAGGTGATCGCCTTCCTGAGCAACGCTGACCCCGCCGGTCACCGCCTGCATGGCCGTGCCCAGAGGCCCCTTGACACTGATCGAGTCCGGCGCGATGGCGACTTCGACGCCAGCGGGCACAGGGACCGGAGATTTACCGATTCGAGACATTTGACAACTCCGTCCGTACTGCGCGGGTTAGTGAACGACGCACAGGACTTCGCCACCGATCCCGTGCTGGCGCGCCTGGCGATCAGTCATCACGCCCTTGGACGTGGAGACGATCGCAACGCCCAGGTTGTTCATCACACGCGGGAGGTCCTGGCTGCCACGGTAAACGCGCAGTCCAGGTCGGCTCACCCGCTCGATCTTCTCGATTACAGGTTCGCCAGCGTAGTAGCGAAGCGCGATGTCGAGCACCGGCTTGCCTTCATTCGGACGCACCGCGAAATTGTCGATATAGCCTTCATCCTTCAGGACTTTGGCGATCGATACCTTCAGCTTGCTCGAGGGCATCTCGACGGACGTCTTCTCCGCCATCTGCGCGTTGCGAATACGCGTCAGCATGTCGGCGATCGGATCACTCATGCTCATACGAAAGCTCCTACCAGCTTGCCTTGGTCACGCCCGGAACCTCTCCGCGCATGGCGATTTCACGCAGCTTGTTGCGGCCCAGGCCGAACTTGCTGTACACGCCGCGCGGACGTCCGGTGAGCGAACACCGGTTACGCACACGGACCGGCGAGGCATCCCGCGGAAGCCGCTGCAGCTTCTCACGGGCAGCCATGCGATCCTCGTCGGACAGTTGCGGATCGCGCGCCTGCGCGACCAGCTCCTTGCGCCTGGCCGCGAACTTCGCCACGGTCTCGATGCGCTTCTGGTTGCGATTGATCAGGGACTGCTTTGCCATCTCTTGGACCTCAGTTCCGGAACGGAAAGTTGAAAGCAGCCAGCAGCGCACGCCCTTCTTCGTCCGAACGCGCAGTGGTGGTGATCGTGATGTTCATGCCGCGCACCGCGTCGACCTTGTCGTAGTCGATCTCGGGAAAAATGATCTGCTCGCGCACACCCATGTTGTAGTTGCCGCGACCATCGAACGCCTTGCCCGAAATACCGCGGAAGTCGCGCACCCGCGGCAGCGCAATCGACACCAGACGGTCGATGAATTCGTACATCCGCTCGCCGCGCAGAGTGACCATGCATCCGATCGGATAGCCTTCGCGAATCTTGAAGCCGGCGATCGACTTGCGCGACTTGGTGCTCACCGGCTTCTGGCCGGCAATCTTCTGCATGTCCCCGATCGCGTTCTCGAGGATCTTCTTGTCGGCGACCGCCTCCCCCACGCCCATGTTGAGCGTGACCTTCAGGATGCGCGGCACCTGCATCGTGGATTTGTACCCGAACTTGGTCGTCAGTTCGGGAACGATCTTCTCGCGGTAGTGCTCTTTCAACCGGGCCATTTTTCAGCAACCTCTTGGGGGACAGACCACACTGCAGCGGTGGTCGGGAATGATCTCTATGCGCTTACCAGCTCGCCGTTGGACTTGAAGAAACGAACCTTGCGTCCGTCCTCGAGCACGCGGAATCCGACGCGATCGGCTTTCTTGGTCCCCGGGTTGTAGACCGCGACGTTGGAAGCGTTGATCGGCAGTTCCATCTCGACGATACCGCCAGTCGTGCCCTTCATCGGGTTGGGCTTCTGGTGCTTCTTGACCTTGTTGATGCCTTCGACGACGACATGCTCTGCGAGCACCTTCAACACGGTGCCGCGCTTGCCGCGATCGCGGCCGGTCAGCACCATGACGTCGTCACCCTTCTTGATCTTGTTCATCGCTGCATCTCCTGGCGGCCGGCCCCTGAAGCGGGCACTGGTCGGGATACTTGTTCGGTGGTAACTGCTCGATCGGCCGGATACGGCCCTAGATCACTTCCGGCGCGAGCGAGACGATCTTCATGAACTTCTCGGTGCGCAACTCGCGGGTGACCGGTCCGAAAATGCGAGTCCCGATCGGCTCGAGCTTGGCGTTGAGCAATACGGCTGCGTTCTTGTCAAAGCGCACCCGCGATCCGTCCTGGCGGCGCACACCGTGCGCGGTGCGAACGACAACGGCGCTGTAGACCTCGCCCTTCTTGACCCGTCCGCGCGGTGCGGCATCCTTGATGGTGACCTTGATAACGTCGCCAATGCCGGCGTAGCGCCGCTTGGAACCGCCGAGCACCTTGATGCACATCACTGACCGTGCACCGGTGTTGTCGGCCACTTCGAGGACCGACTGCATCTGGATCATCTGCTTCTCCTGTCCACCAACCGGGGCACCGTCAACGCACAGCATCAGCTGCACTGACCGCCGGCACCCGTAACTCCGGCGCCGAGGCGATGCCCGACTAAATTCCATTGATCAGTAAAGCTACGTTCCAACTTCTACCGCAGGCCACGCCGCAGGTTGCACGACGTCTGTTGACCTTGCGGCCAGTCTTGGACCCCGTTCAACGGGGAGAACTACCCGGCAACCCCAGCCCTGAGGGACTCACGCTGCCGGTACCTGAGTCGACGCGGCACTTTTGCTGACGCGCAACGCACCGAATTCAGGACAGCCGTAAAGTATGCGCCTAAAGCCGGGAAATGCCAAGGAAAATGAAAAAACCTCAGGCGGTCCGTGCGCGCTCGACCAGCTTGGACACTTTCCAAGCCTTGGTCTTGGAAACCGGACGGGTCTCGGCGATCTCGACCAGGTCGCCTTCCTTGACGTCGTTGGTCTCGTCGTGCGCGTGGTACTTCTTGGAACGCACCATCACCTTGCCGTAGAGCGGGTGCTTCACCTTGCGCTCGACAAGCACGGTGACCGTCTTGTTCATCTTGTCACTGACCACACGCCCGGTGAGGACACGCGCGGTGGACGATTCAACTTCGGTCATGGGAACTGTCCCTGGAATTGGTTTCAGGCCTTGCCGGACGGCTTGGCGGCGGCAGCGAACCCGGCAGCGCTGGAAAGTTCCGTAGCCACCGTGCGAACCCGCGCGATGTCACGTTTCACCTTGCGCAGTTCGCTCGACTTGCCGAGCTGCTGGGTCGCATGCTGCATGCGCAGGCTGAACTGCGCGCGCAGGAGGCTGTTCACCTCTGACGCCAGCTCGGCTTGCGTGCGTTGACGCAGTTCTTTAGCTTTCATCTCGATCAACCCCCAACCTGGCGCGCAACGAACGTCGTGCGCAAAGGAAGCTTCGCCGAAGCCAGGCGGAACGCCTCGCGTGCCAGCGCCTCGTCCACCCCGTCCATCTCATAGAGCATCTTGCCAGGCTGGATCTCGGCGACGAAGTACTCAGGATTGCCCTTGCCGTTACCCATGCGCACCTCGGCAGGCTTCTGCGAGATCGGCTTGTCCGGGAAGATGCGGATCCAGATACGGCCACCACGCTTGATGTGCCGGGTCATCGCTCGCCGCGCAGCCTCGATCTGCCGAGCGGTCAGTCGGCCACGGTCAAGTGCCTTCAGACCGAATTCACCGAAACTGACCTTGTTGCCACGGGTCGCGATACCGCGGTTGCGGCCTTTTTGCTGCTTACGGTATTTGCTTCTAGCTGGCTGCAGCATTTCTCACTCCGGACTTGCGTGGCTTGCGTTCGGGCTCGATCGAGGGTGCCGGTGCAACTTCCGGGGCCACCTCGTTCTTGCCGAGCACATCGCCTTTGTAGACCCAGACCTTGATGCCGATCACACCATAGGTCGTCTTGGCTTCGGATACGCCGTACTCGATATTCGCGCGCAGCGTGTGCAGCGGCACACGCCCCTCGCGGTACCACTCCCGCCGCGCGATCTCGATGCCGTTCAATCGCCCCGAGCTCATGATCTTGATGCCCTGGGCACCCAGACGCATCGCGTTCTGCATCGCACGCTTCATCGCGCGGCGGAACATGATCCGCTTTTCGAGCTGGGAGGAGATCGAGTCGGCTATCAGCTGCGCGTCGAGTTCCGGCTTGCGTATCTCTTCTATGTTCACGTGTACGTTCTGCACACCCATGAACTTGCGCAGAGCGCTGCGCAGCGCCTCGATATCCTCGCCCTTCTTGCCGATGACCACACCAGGGCGCGCACTGTAGATCGTGATCTTGGCGTCACGTGCCGGACGCTCGATCAACACCCGGCCGACTGCCGCATGCGCGAGCTTCTTTTTGAGGAACTCGCGTACCTTGATGTCTTCGGCCAGCATGCCGGCGAAGTTCTTGTGATTGGCGTACCAGCGCGACGTCCAGTGACGCTGGACACCGAGCCGAAACCCGATCGGATGAATCTTCTGTCCCATGAATGCCCTCTTCGCCTCGTCTGTCTGTCGGTGAGTCCGGAGCAGTGCGTCCGGAGCGGTGTGTCTGGAGCAGTGCGTCCGGAGTTGAGCGCCGACTACTTGCCGTCGCCCACTGCCAGATAGACGTGGCAGGTCGGTTTGGTGATGCCGGAGGCGCGCCCCTTGGCGCGCGGCATGAAACGCTTGAGACTCGTTCCACGCTCGACGTGAATCAGTGTGACCTTCAACTCGTCGATATCGGCTGCGTCGTTGTGCTCGGCATTGGCAATCGCCGACTCCAGTACTTTCTTCAGAATCGCAGCGCCCTTCTTCGGGCTGAACGTAAGCAGGTTCAGCGCGCGCTCGACCGGAAGGCCGCGGATCTGGTCTGCGACCAGCCTGCCCTTCTGCGCCGAGAGGCGAACGCCGCGCAATGTGGCTCGGGTTTGCATGTCTGGCTCCCTGTTACTTGCCCGGGCCCTTGGCGGCCTTGCGGTCGCCAGAGTGGCCCTTGAACGTGCGGGTGTGCGCGAATTCGCCCAGCTTGTGACCAACCATGTTCTCGGACACGAACACCGGGATATGCTGCCGGCCGTTGTGAACCGCGATGGTGAGGCCGACGAAGTCGGGAAGAATCGTCGAGCGCCGGGACCAGGTCTTGATCGGCCGCTTGTCGTTGTTTGCGCGTGCGTGCTCCACCTTGCCGAACAGGTGATGATCGACGAAGGGGCCCTTCTTTACCGAACGTGCCATCTCGCATTACCCCTTGGTCGAGTTGCGCCGCCGCACGATCATGCTGCTCGTGCGCTTGTTCTTGCGGGTCTTGTAGCCTTTGGTGAGCTGACCCCATGGGCTGACCGGATGCCGGCCAGCAGCAGTCTTGCCCTCGCCGCCCCCATGCGGGTGATCGACCGGGTTCATCGCCACCCCGCGCACCGTCGGACGTACGCCGCGCCAACGCATCGCGCCGGCCTTGCCGATCGAACGCAGGTTGTGCTCTTCGTTGCCAACCTCGCCGATGGTCGCACGGCAGTCGACATGCACCTTGCGAATCTCGCCGGAGCGAAGGCGAAGCTGCGCGTAGCTGCTTTCGCGCGCAAGCAACTGCACCGAAGCGCCGGCCGAGCGTGCCATCTGCGCGCCCTTGCCCGGTTGCATCTCGATGCAGTGGATCGTCGTACCTACCGGAATATTGCGGATCGGCAGCGCGTTACCTGCCTTGATCGGCGCCTCGGAGCCGCTGATCAGCTTCGTGCCGACCGCAACGCCCTTCGGAGCGATGATGTAACGACGTTCGCCATCGACATAACAGAGCAGCGCGATGTTGGCGCTTCGGTTCGGGTCGTACTCTAGCCGCTCCACCTTCGCCTCGATACCGTCCTTGTTGCGGCGGAAATCGATCACGCGATAGTGCTGCTTGTGCCCACCACCCTTGTGACGGGTGGTGATGTGGCCCTTGCTGTTGCGGCCAGCGGTATGACTCTGCTTCTCGAGCAGAGGCGCGAACGGCTCGCCCTTGTGAAGGTCGGGATTGACGACCTTGACGACAGCGCGCCGCCCGGCGGAAGTGGGTTTTACCTTGACCAGCATGTTAGCGAGCCTCCAGACCGGCGAAAGTGATTTCCTGGCCTTCCTTGATGCGCACGTAGGCCTTCTTCCAGTTGCGCCGATGGCCGACGAAACGGCCGAACCGCTTTTCCTTGCCGTCGTAGTTCATCGTTTGCACAGACACGACTTCGATCTTCTTCTCCTTGGTGCTGAACATCATCTCGACCGCGGCCTTGATTTCAGGCTTGGTCGCGTTCTTCACCACTTCGAAGACGATCTGGTTGTGCTTGTCGGCAACCATGGTGCTTTTCTCGGACACCATCGGTGCCAGCAGAATCTGCATCAGGCGCTGCTCACGGGTAGCGGGAATGCTCACTTGAGGATCTCCTCGAGGCGGGCGACTGCGTTCCGGGTGAACAGCACGTTGGTGAACTGCAGCAGCGAAAGTGGATCGGTCTGCTCGACCCGCAGCACGCCGACGTTGGGCAGGTTGCGGGCGGACAGGAAAAGGTTTTCGTCCAGCAGGTCGGTCACGATCAGCACATCGTCGAAGCCCATGCCCTTGATCTTGTCGGAAAGCATCCGGGTCTTGGGCGCGTCGACCGTGAACGTGTCCACGACCGACAGACGATCCTCGCGTGCCAGTTGCGACAGGATGGCTGCCACACCGGCGCGATACATCTTGCGATTGACCTTCTGGGTGAAGTTCTCGTCGGTCTGCGACGCGAAAATCCTGCCGCCCCCGCGCCACAACGGGCTGGAAGCGCGACCAGCGCGGGCACGACCAGTGCCCTTCTGGCGCCACGGCTTCTTGGTGCTTTTGTTGACGTCGCTGCGTTCTTTCTGGGCACGGGTGCCCTGGCGTCCGTTCGCCTGATAGGCGATCACGACCTGATGCACCAGCGCCTCGTTGTACTCGCGACCGAACAACTGATCGCTTGCGGCCAGCGTAGAGGTCGACTTGCCCTGTGCGTCGATAAGCTTCAGTTCCATCAGGCACCCGCCTTGACCGCAGCGCGGACGATCAGGTGGCCACCTTTGGAGCCGGGGACTGCACCCTTGATCAGCAGGAGCTGGCGCTCCTTGTCGATACGCACGATCACCAGGTTCTGGGTGGTGCGGCGAGCATCGCCAAGATGGCCGGCCATGCGCTCGCCCGGAAACACCCGGCCCGGATCCTGGTTCTGCCCAATGGAACCCGCGCTGTTATGCGACAACGAATTGCCATGACTCGCCCGGTTGGAAGAGAAATGGTGGCGCTTGATGGCCCCGGTGAATCCCTTGCCGATGGTCGTGCCGGAAACGTCTACCCGCTGGCCGACCTTGAACACGTCCACATCCACGGTGGCACCCGCCTTCAGTGCCTCGCCTGCCGGCTCGGCAAGGCGAAACTCGCGAAGCGCGGTCCCGGCCTGCACGCCAGCCTTGGCGAAATGGCCTGCTGCAGGTTTGATCACGCGGCTGGCCCGACGCTCGCCAAAGGCGACTTGAACCGCAGAGTAGCCGTCCACCTCGGGCGTCTTGACCTGGGCGATCCGGTTGTTTGAAACATCGACCACCGTGACGGGAACAGAATCACCGTCGTCGGTGAAGATGCGAGTCATGCCGACCTTGCGGCCGACCAGTCCGATACTCATTGTCGTTCTCCGTATGCCGGTTACGATTGACCGGCGGGTTTTGGTGTTGCGTCTTCAGTTGCGGTCTTCAGTTACCAGGTTCAGTTGCAGCGTTCACAGCGTACTCAGGCGCCTTGTTCAGGCACACCTGCGCATGACCGGCCTCGCCGATCTGCGCGACAGCACACTGCTACAGCTTGATCTCGACGTCTACGCCTGCAGGCAGGTCGAGCTTCATCAGCGCGTCCACAGTCTTGTCGGTAGGGTCGATGATATCCATCAGGCGAAGGTGAGTGCGAATCTCGAACTGATCGCGCGAGGTCTTGTTGACATGCGGCGAACGCAGCAGGTCGAAGCGTTCGATCCGCGTGGGCAGCGGCACCGGGCCCTTGACCACCGCACCGGTTCGCTTGGCGGTATCGACGATCTCGATCGCGGACTGGTCGATCAGCTTGTAGTCGAAAGCCTTGAGGCGGATTCTGATTTTCTGTTTTGACATTGTCTCTACTCGATGACTTTGGCGACGACACCCGCGCCGACGGTTCTGCCACCTTCGCGAATGGCGAAGCGCAGCCCCTCTTCCATCGCGATGGGCTGGATCAGCGTCACCGTGATCGAAATGTTGTCCCCCGGCATCACCATCTCCGTGCCCTCGGGCAGGTCGATCGAACCGGTCACATCCGTCGTGCGGAAGTAGAACTGCGGACGATAGCCGTTGAAGAACGGCGTGTGGCGACCGCCCTCCTCCTTCGACAGCACATAGATCTCGGCGGTGAACTTCGTGTGCGGCAGGATCGAGCCCGGCTTGGACAGCACCTGCCCACGCTCAACCTCCTCACGCTTGGTGCCGCGCAGCAGCACCCCGACGTTGTCCCCGGCCTGACCCTGATCGAGCAACTTGCGGAACATCTCGACACCGGTGCACACCGTCTTCAACGTCGCCTTCAGTCCCACGATCTCCAGCTCGTCGCCAACCTTCACGATTCCGCGCTCGATACGACCGGTCACCACCGTGCCACGACCCGAAATCGAGAACACATCCTCCACCGGCATCAGGAACGTGCCGTCGATCGCCCGCTCGGGCGTCGGAATGTAGCTGTCCAGGGCTGCGGCCAGCTTGATTATCGCCCCCTCGCCCATGTCGCTCTTGTCACCTTCCATCGCCTTCAACGCCGAGCCGATCACGATCGGAGTGTCGTCACCCGGAAAATCGTATTTCGACAGCAGCTCGCGTACCTCCATCTCGACGAGCTCCAGAAGCTCGGCGTCATCAACCATGTCCGCCTTGTTCATGAACACGATGATGTACGGCACACCCACCTGGCGCGCCAGCAGAATGTGCTCGCGCGTCTGAGGCATCGGGCCGTCGGCCGCCGACACCACCAGAATCGCGCCGTCCATCTGCGCCGCACCCGTGATCATGTTCTTCACGTAGTCGGCATGACCAGGACAGTCGACATGCGCATAGTGACGGTTCTCCGTCTCGTACTCCACATGCGCCGTGTTGATCGTGATCCCGCGCGCCTTCTCCTCCGGCGCCGAGTCGATCTGCGCGTAGCTCTTCGCCTCGCCACCGAACTTGCGCGACAGAATCGTCGTGATCGCCGCCGTCAGCGTCGTCTTCCCGTGATCCACGTGCCCGATCGTCCCCACGTTCACGTGCGGCTTCGTGCGTTCGAATTTTCCTTTGGCCATGACTCGATCTTCCTAGCTGTATTGTTCGGAGCGTTGTTCGGACCGTTGTGCGGACCGTTAAGCGAACCGTCGGGCGACGATGACGCTCACTTCTTGTTGATGATCGCTTCGGCGACGTTACGTGGCGCCTCGGTGTAATGCTTGAATTCCATCGTGTAGGTCGCCCGTCCCTGAGACAGCGAACGCAGCGTCGTCGAGTAACCGAACATCTCGGCGAGCGGCACTTCAGCCTTGATCACCTTGATGCCACCGATCATGTCCTCCATGCCCTGCACGATGCCGCGCCGGCCGGAAAGATCGCCCATCACGTTACCCATGTAGTCTTCCGGCGTCTCGACCTCGACCGACATCATCGGCTCGAGCAACACCGGATTCGCCTTGCGCATCGCATCCTTGAAGGCCATCGAAGCGGCCATGCGGAATGCGTTTTCGTTCGAGTCCACGTCGTGGTAGGAACCGTCGAACAGCGTCACCTTGACGTCCACCACCGGGTAGCCGGCGAGCACGCCGTTGGGCAGCGTCTCCAGCAGACCCTTGTTGACGGCCGGAATGAATTCGCGCGGCACTGAACCGCCCTTGATTGCATCAACGAACTCGAAGCCCTTGCCTGCCTCGTTCGGCTCGAGCTTGATCCAGACATGGCCATACTGGCCACGGCCGCCGGACTGCTTGACGAACTTGCCTTCCTGCTCGACCGACTTCTTGACCGCTTCGCGGTAGGCCACCTGCGGCGCACCGACGTTCGCCTCGACGCTGAACTCGCGGCGCATGCGATCGACGATGATCTCCAGGTGCAGCTCACCCATGCCAGAGATGATCGTCTGGCCAGTCTCTTCATCACTGCGCACCCGGAAAGAGGGGTCTTCCTGCGCCAGACGGCCAAGCGCGATGCCCATCTTCTCCTGGTCGGCCTTGGTCTTGGGCTCGACCGCAACATGGATCACCGGCTCCGGGAAGATCATCTTTTCGAGCGTGATGATGTTGTCCGGATTGCACAGCGTGTCGCCGGTGGTCGCGTCCTTCAGACCGACCGCCGCAGCGATATCGCCTGCGCGCACTTCCTTGATCTCTTCCCGCTGATTCGCGTGCATCTGAAGGATCCGGCCGATGCGTTCCTTGCGATCCTTGATCGGGTTGTAGATGCTGTCGCCGGTGTTGACCACCCCTGAATACACCCGAAAGAAGATCAGCTGACCGACATAGGGGTCGGTCATGATCTTGAACGCGAGCGCGGCGAACGGCGCATCATCCGAAGCCGGTCGGGTGATTTCCTTCCCGTGGTAATCCTCGCCGGTGATCGGCTTCACTTCGGTGGGCGCCGGCAGGTAGTCGAGCACGCCGTCGAGCATGGCCTGCACGCCCTTGTTCTTGAACGCGGAGCCGCACAGCATCGGCACGATCTCGCTGCTGATCGTGCGTGCGCGCAGCCCTGCCTTGACGTCTTCCTCGGAGAGGTCACCCTCTTCGAGGTACTTGTTCATCAGTTCCTCGGACGACTCGGCCGCAGCTTCGAGCATCTTCTCGCGCCACTCCGCAGCCGTATCCATCAACTCGGCCGGTATCTCGGCGAGCTCGAACTTCATGCCCTGCGAAGCATCGTCCCAGAAGATCGCCTTCATGCGAACCAGATCGACGACACCCTTGAAGCCTTCTTCCGCGCCGATCGGAATCTGGATCGGAATCGGGTTGGCCATCAGGCGGGAACGCATCTGGTCATGCACCTTGAAGAAGTTCGCGCCGGTGCGATCCATCTTGTTGACGAACGCCAATCGCGGAACCTTGTACTTGTTCGCCTGCCGCCAGACAGTCTCGGACTGCGGCTGCACACCGCCGACTGCGCAATAGACCATGCACGCGCCATCGAGCACGCGCATCGA
>Ga0105048_10016692_pt1 | contig 11340 bp, 9 predicted proteins | sample MAT05_FD_78382 | JGI IMG/M metagenome (GOLD analysis project Ga0105048, IMG submission 78382) | Freshwater microbial communities from Lake Fryxell liftoff mats and glacier meltwater in Antarctica - MAT-05 | ecosystem: Environmental > Aquatic > Freshwater > Ice > Liftoff microbial mat | place...
CCGCCGAGCGGGAGTTCACTCAGAAGGGTTTCGGCGCCACGCGCATCAGCGACATCTGCTCGGAGGCTGGGGTCGCCAAGGGGCTGTTCTACTGGTACTTCCCCACCAAGGCCTCGCTGTTCGGTGAGCTGGTGCGCACCATGCGGCTGCAACTGCGCCGCGCACAAGCGGCCGCGATGCACCCCGACGCCAGCCCGGTGATGCGCATCCGCCAGGGGGCCGAGGCCAGTGTGCGGTTCATGGCCGAACACCAGCCGTACTTCGCGCTGCTGGATGTGGAGCGCACCGACGACTCGCTCGCCGAGGTGATGAAGGAAGGCAGCGATGTCTACGCTGCCGACGTGCAGCGGCTCATCCGTGCCGCGCAGGCCGATGGTTCGGTGGCCGACGGCGACCCGACGTTCTTCGTGGTGGGTGTGCTGGGCTCGGTGTCGTCGTTCAGCCACGCACATCGCAGCGGCCGGCTCACCATGCCCATCGACGAGCTCGCCCACTTGGTGGGCGACTGGGTCATGCAAGCATTGACCGGTCGAGCAGTGGCGCCAGCGACGGGTCGCGACGCAGCAGCACCGTGACGAACGCGCGCACCACACGCGGGTCGAAGTGGCGCCCACTGGCAGCAACCACATACGACGCAGCATCGGCCGACGACCAGGCGTGCTTGTACACGCGGGCGCTGATCAGCGCGTCGTACACATCAGCCACTGCCACGATGCGGCCCGACATCGGAATGCTCTCGGCGAGCGCACCGTAGGGGTAGCCGGTGCCGTCCCAGCGCTCGTGGTGGGTCAGCGCCACTTCGGCCGCCAGCTGGACGATTGGCGACGGGCTGCCCGCGAGCAGTTCGGAACCCCGCTCTGTGTGCGTCTTGACCAGCTCGAACTCGGCAGCGGTGAGCGGGCCGGGCTTGAGCAGGATGGTGTCGGGAATGGCGACCTTGCCGAGGTCGTGCAAGCGTGCTGCCTGCTGCAGCCGAGCAGCAAACTCGCAGGTATGGCCCAACTCGACCGCCAGCGCCGCTGCCATCTCGCCCACGCGTACCGGGTGCTCGGCACCTGCGGGGTTGCCCATCTCCGGGAGCGCTGCGATCCGCTGCAACGTCTGCAGCTGAAAGGCCTCCAACTGCTCGGTCCTCGTCGTCACCAGCTGTTCGAGTTCGGTGGTGCGCATGCGCAGGATCTCCGCCTGCTGACGTGCCGCCTCGGTGTCGTGCTGGATCTGTAACGTCTTGATGCGCAGGTCGGTGCCGCGGTTGAACATCTCCTCGTTGAGGGTGTAGCGGGCCTCCTGGTGCGCCAGCGCCTGCTCGAAGCGGCCCATCTCCTTGCACAGGTTGGCGAGCTTCTCGCGCAGGGTGAGCGCCACTTCGGTCATGCCGGCTTGAGCGGCCAGCTCGAGCGCGTCACCCCACTCGCGGAGCGCGTGGTCGCGTAGGTGCTGCGCCACGTAGTACTCGCCGCGAGCCACGCGCACGGTGACGACGCTGCCGGGCGAGAGCGCCACCCGGCGGGCGGTGCGGTCGCGCAGCAACCTGTCAGCCTCGTCGAGACAGCTCGACGAGCGGTCGAGCGCGGAGAGCGCCACGTAGGCGATGGCGAGACGAGCGAGGATCTCGGGTACGAACTCGGGGGCGTGGTCGTTCGCCAGCTCGAGCGCCGATTCGCCGAGGCTCACTGCCAGCAAGTCTTCGTGGCGGTCGGCGCGTACCTTGGCCATGTTGGCAAGGGTGATGGCGTCGAGGTCGGGACGGTCCTGACCCTTGTTGGCCATCAGCGCGGCCTCGTAGGTGACGATTGCGCGATCGGTGTCGCGCAGGCTGTGCTGGATGACGGCCAATGAGTTCAGCAGCATGCCCTCGCTGCTGCGTTCTGACGTGCTGCGGTACAGCTCGAGAGCGGCGACGGCCGAGGCCAGCGCCTCGCTGTAGTTGGCCGCGTGGTACTGCACCGCGGCGATCAGGTTGAGCGCCGAGACCTCGGAGGTGACGGCGCCGCACTGGTGCGCCAGGTCACGAGCTTCGAGCGCAACGGCGAACGCCTCGTTGTTGAGACCGGAGGCGTACGACAGCTCCGACAGCCGGTACAGCGCCTCCGCCTCGTTGTGCGGTTCGTTGCGCGAACGAGCCAGCACTCGGGCCTGCTGCACCAGCGATCGAGCCCGAGCAATGTCGGTCGGCTCCAGATCGCGGGCTTGGTTGAGCAGCGCCTCGATGGTGGACTCGCCACCGCCACCCGTATGGTGAGGCACGGGCATCGTCGATGTCATGCTCACCTTCCTCGAGTGGTCCGATCGCAGCCGCGTCCGCTACTGCACGCTAGGTATCGGCAGGTTTTGTCAAAGGAAGAGTGGAGATTTGGTTCAGCTCCGCGCGCCGCCCGTGGCCCCCGATTTCTCTCGTATCGTGTGGCGAGTGGAGACCATGGGGCGACAGCGCGTCGCTCGCCGCAACCTCGATTCGTCGGCCATCACCGCACTGGCGCCGGTGGTTGCGGTCGCGCCTGTGTGGCTGCTGGCCATCCTGGTCTTCTGGTGGCCGGTGCACCTGGTGTGGAACGTGCCGTTCCTGTGGTTTGCCGGCGGGTATCTGGCGGCCGTCGTGCTGCTGTTCTGGCGCCCTGTGCAGGTATTCGTGCTGGCGCCGCTGCTCGGCGCCCGGCGCCCCACACCCGACCAGCGCGCCGTGCTCGCCCCGGCGTGGAGGCCGGTGCTGCAGGTCAACGACCTGCCCGGCCGGCGCTACGTACTGGCCGTGTTGCCGTCGAACGAGCTGAATGCGTTCGCCTGCGGTGGCCACCTGGTGGTGGTCACGTCGTACGCCATCGAGGCGCTGCCGCGCGACGAGCTCAGCGGTGTGCTCGCCCACGAGCTCAGTCACCACCTCGGCTTTCACACAGTGGCACTCACTGTCGTGCAATGGCTCAGCATCCCGGTGCTGATCCTGGCCCGCGTAGGGTTCTTCCTGCAGAACGTCGCATCGGCGGCCACCACCAGCTACGCCAGCCACTCATCCGCCATCACGGCACTGGGCCGCACGGTGGCAGCCGTGCTCACCGCCGTGTCGTGGGTGTTCCTCAGCGGCCTGCTGCTCAGCAACATGCTGGCCAACATGGTGGGCCGCAACAGCGAGTTCCAGGCCGACCAGCGGGCCGTCACCATGGGCTTCGGCCGGCCGCTGGCCACCGCCCTGCGGCGGTTCGTGGCGGAGTTCGGCGGCGAGCGACCGCACACGTTCCGAGAACGCCTGGCGGCCAGCCACCCCGCAGCGCGCACACGCGTGGCCCGTATCGAGGCGATGCTGCGTACACGCCGCTGAACTCGTGCCTCGTTGCGTAACCTCCCGAGCATGCACAGCGCAATCGATGCAACCGGCCTGGCTCGCCACTTCGGGCAGAAGGTGGCCGTCGCCGGCGTCGACCTGGCCGTGGCCGCTGGCGAGATCTACGGGTTTCTGGGGCCGAACGGCGCCGGCAAGAGCACCACGGTGCGCATGCTCACCACACTGTTGGCACCAACTGGCGGCAGTGCCCGCGTAGCCGGTTACGACGTGGCCAGCGAACCTGAACAGGTGCGACTGCGCATCGGGGTGGCGTTACAGGAAGCGGCGCTCGACGGCAAGCAGACCGGGCGCGAGCTGCTCGACCTGCAGGGTCGGCTGTACGGGTTGTCGTCCGTGGAGCGGAAGCGGCGCGTCGACGAGCTGCTGCAGTTGGTCGACATCGGCGACGCCATCGACCAACGGATCAACACCTACTCGGGCGGCATGAAACGCCGGCTCGACCTGGCGGCCGCGCTCGTCCACCAGCCGGAGGTCGTGTTTCTCGACGAGCCCACCACCGGGCTCGACCCCACCAGCCGTGCTGCCGTGTGGGCGGAGGTGCGCTACCTGAACCAGGAGCTGGGCATCACCATCTTCCTCACCACGCAGTACCTGGAAGAGGCCGACGCCCTGGCGCACCGCGTGGGCATCATCGCCCAGGGGTCGCTGGTGGCCGAGGGCACCCCCAGCGACCTGAAGCGATCCATCGGCAGCGATGTCATCGTCGCCAAGGTGGCTGCAGGCAGCGGGGCACGGATCGAGCAAGTGGTGGCCCAGCTGGCAGTGGTCGAGCGCGTCGAGACGAACGGCGACGAGGCAGTGATGTCGGTGGCCAACGGCGCTGCGGCCATCAGCCCGGTCGCCGTCGCGCTCGCCGAAGCAGGCATCGTGGTAGAGGGGCTGACGCTGCGCACCCCCACCCTCGACGACGTGTTCCTCCACCTCACCGGCGAACGCATGCAGGACGACGCGGCATGAGCGACACCAGCAACCTCAGTGCGCCATTGGCGACCACAGGTCCGCAGCATGGCGAGCGTGTACACCCGCGCAGTGCCGGCTTCTGGGCCGACTGGCGCTCCGTCAGCCGGCGAGCGCTGCGGCTCACCTGGCGCGACCCCGAGGCGTTCGGCCCCGCGCTGGTCATCCCGGTGTTCTTTTTCGTGGTCAACGTCGGCGCGCTGCAGACCTTCGTCGAGAGCAGCTTTCCTCCAGGTTTCGACTACAAGGCGTTCCAGCTGCCGGTGGCAGTGGTGTTCGCGGTCACCGGCATCAGTCGCGCCAACGCGCTGGTCATCGACATCCAGGACGGCTACCTCGACCGCTTGCTGCTCACGCCGGTGCGACGCGGCACGTTGCTGCTGGGGCTGATGACCGCCGACTTCGTGCTCATCGTCGCCCTGGCCACGCCCGTGATGCTGCTGGGGCTGGTGCTGGGCATCTCGGTGGCCACTGGCATCGGGGGCATCGTGCTGTTCGTGCTGCTGGCCGGCCTGTGGGGTCTGGCGTTCACCGGCTTCCCGTACGCCATCGCGTTGCGCACAGGAAACCCGACCGCGGTGAACAACGCGTTCCTGCTGTTCTTCCCATTCGCGTTCCTCACCACTGCCTACCTGCCCGAGGAAGCGATGACCGGCTGGTTGGCCACCGCCACCAAGTTCAACCCCACCACCTACCTGCTCGACGCGATGCGCGCGCTGCTGCAGAGCGGGTGGGAATGGGGTCGCATCGGCCAGGGCGCGCTCGCCATCGCGTGCATGGGTGCGCTGTCGTTCACGCTCGCGTTCCGTGCGTTGCGCGGTCGCGTCAACCGCGCCTGAACAGGCCACCTTCGACGTTCGTGAATTTCTTCACGAATTAGTGCAAGGTCGCCGCAGGTCGGTCATCTCCTTGGCAACAACGCCACACACGGCACCTTCCAAGGAGACACCGACATGAACCGCAACACCCGCACCAACCAGCACCGCACCTTCGCCCGCCTCGCTGCCGCCGTCGGCGCCGGCGTGGTCACCCTCGGCATCGCCGCACCGGCCTTCGCCGAGACCCCCGAGGAGCCCGCCGACGTGCTCGACATCGGTGACGCACCCGAGTGCTTCGACTGGACCTACGACAGCCTCGACTGGAACTTCCTCGAGAACGGCAACAACACGCTGATGTTCCAGATCGGCTACCTCGACGGCGTGAACACCTGCGATGCCGAGTTCGACCTGAAGATCTACACGCTCGCCTCGCCGACCGCTGCCAAGGACGACCCGGGCTCCAGTCTCTACTTCTACGGTGGCTACCCGGTGAGCGTGGTCGAGGATGAGACCGAGAAGTCCGGTCTGTACGACTGGGGCTCTTCCGAACCCGGTGAGTGCAGCGAACTCGAGTTCCTCATCGACAACGTGATCATCGCCAGCGAACGGATCACCGACGACTGTGGCGACCTGCCCATCACGCAGCCCGAACCGCAGCCCGAGCCGGAGAACCCGGACGACTTCACCAGCAATGTGCCGACCGACGACCCGGGCGACGAGCCGGGCAACGGCGGCGAGGGTGGCGAGCTGCCCAGCACCGGCGTCGGTTCTACCGCAGTGGCCGTGCTGGCCGCCGCGCTCACCGGCCTGGGTGGGCTTGCACTGTTCGGCGCTCGGCGCCGCACCGTGGTCGCCTGATCGATCGCACGCTCCCCGCTGTTCCCTCGTCCACGGCGGGCCGCTCACCTGAGCGGCCCGCCGTGTTCGCGTTTTGAGTTGCGGTCGTTACCCTCCCCGGGGTGCAACCCGACTGGATCACCGCCTCGCGTGTGGTGCTCGTCGCGGGCAAGGGTGGTGTCGGGTCCAGCACCGCCGCCGCGGCGCTGGCAGTGCTCGGGGCGCGCAGTGGCCTCGACGTGCTGCTGGTGGCGGTCGACGGCAAGCCCGGCCTCGGGCCGTTGCTGGGCGGCTCGCCGCTCACGGCCACCGAGCAGGTACTCCGCCGCAAACGGGGCGGCGGGCGCGTGCGAGCGCGGTCGATCACGCCGCAGCAGGCGTTTGCCGACTACCTCGATCTGAAGGGCTTCGGTGGCATCCTGCGCCGAGCTGCGTCGGCGGCATCGCTCGACTTGGTGGCCGCCTCCACTCCCGGTATGGAGCACTTGCTGGTGCTGGGCAAGATCAAGGAGCTCGATCGCACGAAGGCAGCCGACCTGATCGTGGTCGACGCTCCCCCGGCCGGCCACGCCGCGCCGTTCCTACGGTCGGCACGGGCGCTGCAGGAGGTCGTGGCCAACGGGCCGGTGCGCCAGCAGGCCGACGAAGTGGCCGAGATGCTGGCCGACCCCTCGCGGGCGCAGGCGCTGCTGGTGACGCTGCCGGAGGAGACGCCGGTGAACGAGCTGATCGAGCTGGCCGGCGAGGTCGAACTCGATCTCGGCCTGGCGCTGGCACCGCTGGTGATCAACTCGTGCTGGGCGCAGCGGCCCGCGCTCTCCCTCGCCGCGGTCACCGCGGCTCGGCGCAGCGAGGTGGTGCTCACCGCTGCCGACAAGCGGGCGCTGCAGTTCACCAACAGGTTCGGCAACGCTCGCATGGCCGTGCAGCACGAGCAACTCGCCCGACTGGCCGCGGCGCTACCCCTGCCGCGCATCGTGCTGCCGCGGTTGCCCACGCCGCGTCTGCTGCCCGAGCACCTCGAGTTGCTGGCCGATGCGATGGGGGTGGTGCCCTCGTGAGCGCTGAGAGCCTGCAGGAGGTGCTCGCGTCGGCGCGGCTGCTGGTCACCTGCGGCCCGGGTGGGGTGGGCAAGACCACCACTGCGGCAGCGTTGGGGCTGTCCGCTGCGGCGGCTGGCCGGCGGGTGGTGGTGGTCACCATCGACCCGGCACGCCGCTTGGCCGACGCCCTCGGCGTCGACGCTGCGAGCAGCAACCAGCCGCACCTCGTGGCCGACGCGGTGAAGGGGCCGGGTTCGTTCTCGGCGCTCATGCTCGACGCCGAGCGCACCTTCGACGACCTCATCCGCGAGCGGGCCGGCGCCGCTGCCGAGCAACTGCTGAACAACCGGGTGTACCGCGGCATCGCCGGCTCGATGGCGGGCGCGCAGGAGTACATGGCCATCGAACGCTTGCATCAGCTCCATCACAGCGGCGAGTTCGACCTGGTGGTCATCGACACGCCCCCCTCGCGCCATGCGATCGACGTGCTGAAGGCACCCGACCGACTGGTGCTGTTCCTCAGCCATCCCATCTACCGAGCACTCACGATGCCGTCGCGGTCGCTGGCCCGCATCACCAACGCAGCGTCGAATGCGTTCCTGTGGACGGTGAAGCGATTGGCCGGGCCCAAGATCGTGGAGGAGATCGTCGAGTTCTTCCGCTCGCTCTCCGGCATGGAGGCTGGGCTGCGCACCCGTGCGGCCGAGATGTCAGCGCTGCTGCGCGACGAGCAGACGGCGTTCGTGCTGGTGTCGAGCCCCCGCGCCGAGGCCATCGACGAGGCGACCTTCCTGGCCGAGGCGCTGGCCGAAGGTGGCTTCCACCTGGGTGGCGTTGTCATCAACATGGTGCATCCGCAGCCACCGCCGCTGTCGGTTGCGCTGGTCGGTGCTCTGGCCGACGGGACGCTCGTCGGCCCGCTCGCCGAACAGGTCGGCTACCACGCCGAGCTCGCCGCGCTGGCCGACGCCGAGCGCGTGGAGCTGCAAACGCTCGTTGCCCTGGCCGGCGACGCCGCGGTGCGCGAAGTGCCGCTACTCGACCACGACGTGCACGACGTGGCGGCGCTCCACGAGCTCGGCTCGCTGCTCATCGGCGACTGAACCTGCGTGCGAGCCGCCGTGCCGCTGGCGGCGAGGTGGCGCGTGGCGACTTCGGTACCGCCAGCGTCTCTGTGCAACAGCTCATCCGCCCTGACCGACGTGGCTTGATGCCGAACTCGCAGCTCACGCTGAGCGCCCTACTGCGATTGCCGTCCACCACCCACCGTTCGAGACCGGCATCTGGTGGATGGACTGCGTCGGTCTACGGGGCATCGCGCTGCTCGAGGCTGTCGTGCGTCGCCACCCACAGGTACGGCACGTCATGTCGGGCCATGCACACCGCCCCACGATGGTTCCGCATCGTGCGGCGACGGGTACTTGTGCGCTGAGTAGCGCGCAGGGCTACCGACCGCACAAGAACCGTTGCCCGCAACGAGGTGGGTGCCAATCGGATCACTCCGTAGGCCAGACGATGCGGTGGGCGATGTCGGCGAACGCCGCTGCGACGGTGGCGAGTGGGTGTACGAGGGCTCCAGTCTGAATCGTGTGGTGCGGTGCTGGACTTCGATCAGCGGTAGTAGCCGACCACGTCGATGATGAATTGTGTCGACGCTCCGACACCACCGCCGACGAACACCGACACTCGCCGTTGCGTGTCGAGCTTGGCCACGCTGGCATTGGCGAGCGACGCCTGCCCGGGCGACCAGTTGATGGCCGACCCGCCGAAGCTGGCGGCGCCGCCGGGCTCGACGGCGAGGAAACCCTGGCCGTCGGTCTGCGTGACCGTGAGGTTGTAGGCGATGGCGGTGGCCCCGATGGGCACCACGTCGTTCAGGGTGACCGCCCCGTTGTTCAGTGCCCGCTTGTCGTCGCAGAAGACAAGACGAGGCGTCCCCCCCACCACCATCAACCCCGTGATTAAGCCCGCCGGGGGGGGAACCCAGCGGCTGTCGTACACGCGGGCGGTGGCAATGGGGTGGAACGAGCCGGCGGTGTCGGCCGCGGCCAGCTTGCGCCAGGTGCCAGGGTTGCCGTCAGCGATGCAGAACCACAGCGTGTTGTTGTTCATGGCCAACTCGCCGGCGCTGTGGCTGCCCGGCACGCCGGGACCGGAAGCGAACCCTGGCGACAAGAACACCTGCGACTTTCCGCCCGTCACGACGAGGGCGTAGCCATTCATGCCGTTGACGCTGGCGTCGACGCCGCGAGCGTTGATTCCGGCTGGCTCGGTGAACGCGTAGACGGCAGTGCCGGCGGAACTATTTCTGGCGTCGATCGACCTGCCGCCCTGGCCGCTGTTGTTCACTCGCAGCGTAGAAACGTCGTTGCTGGAGCTGAGCCGGGTTTCGTCGTCGCCGGCGTTGTTGGATGCCCCGTACTGCATCGCGCCGGTGCCGGCCGCAGCAACACCGGGCTTACCGACCACAGCCGCCGCCGCGCCCAATGCAGCCGCGCCACCCAGCCGCAGCATGTTGCGCCTGGAGGGAAGCTGCTGGCGCAGGGTTTCGATGCGCTGTTCGGCGTCGGCGAGTTGACGCTCCAAGGCGTCAACCTTGTCCACGTGTTCGTCATCCATTGGCGTACCTCCCGTTTCGCGGCGGAGTCTAGCTGAGGCGCCTCCGACGGCTGCCCGAGCCAACCATCCGCCGGTCAGCGGTTCAGCTGAACCGCATCAACTAGACGATGCGCCGTTCGTTGGCCCAAGCGGTGAGATTGGTGGCGGTTGGAGAGAGGACTTCTTGCTCGCGGATGGTGAGCTGATCCAGCTCGGCATCGGCCGGGGCGGGGGCGTCGCCAGAGAACGCGTCGACCACGAATCCAGCGAGCCGTGGCGAGAACACTGCGTCGCCGGCGTGCACTCGCTGGATCGCATCGACCAGCTCGTCGACGGTGATCGTCTTGGTGACATACCCGCGCGCTCCGGCGCGGACCACGGCGATCACGTCGTCGGCGGCGTCGGATACCGACAGCGCCAGGAACCTCGCGGCGAGCTGGCTGTTGACGAGTTCAGTGATGACTGTGTGGCCTCCGCCGCCGGGAAGGTGGACATCGAGCAGCACCACGTCGGGCATAGTGGCGAGGATGACGGCGACGGCGCTGTCACGATCGGCTGCCTCGCCGACGATCGCCACCGCTGGCAACCCGTCTGCATCGACGACGTCAGCGAGGGCCGCGACTGGGTGATCGAGGGTGGCAAGCAACAGACCGTGGAGGTTGCGTTCGGGCCTAGCGGAATGTCGGCGCCGAACATCCGTCAGGAGAACTTGTCGCGAATCACCGTGCGGGATCGAACCCAAGTGGTGACGTTGCGGCCGGACAGTCTGACCATCGAAGCGACGCGATACGACGGCTACGACGTCTTTCGGGAACTGCTGTACCGAGCGTTCGCTGCTGTCGAGGAGCTGCTCGAACCGGACGGCATCTCGCGGCTGGGCCTCCGATGCATCGACGAGATCTCGGTTCCCTCCGGTGACGAACCGACGAACTGGGCCGACTGGGTCCACGGCTCGTTGCTCCCACCTGCCACAGAGTCGCTCACCCCCGCAACATGGACGGGTGCGGTCCAGCACGATGCCGGGCCACAGCGGCGTCTGGTTCTACGGTACGGTCCGGCAGCGCGTGCGCTCCAGGCATGACGTGACGCTACACGTGCGGCTGCCGGCGGGTTTCGAGCCGATGCTGGAGGGCTATTCGACCTGGCGTACTTGGCCGCGCTCACCAAGCGAGTCAGGGTCGGCCTGCTCGTCACCGGGGGTCACCTACCGGCACCCGGGCTGCTGGCGGTGAAGCACCATGCGGTGGATACCGCACAATCGCTTTCGGCGATCGTCGAGTCGGCGCTGTCGCAGTATTTCGACGGCGTTTCGAAAGGTGAGAGGAGCAGCAAGCATGGCGACTGACGGATTCGAGGGCTTCTACGTCGAGACCGGAACTACGGAGCGACCGCTGCGTTCTGGGCGTCGATGGGCTTCAAGAACGCCTTCGAGACCGGCCACGGATCTGGCCAGTGGGAGCACCCCGCTGGCGGGCCGTACGTCTTCATCAACGAACAGCACGAATCGGATCTCACGACACACCCGGTTCTGCGTGTCGCTGATTCCACGACGTTCCAACCCGATCGGCCCGCTGACTTCGCGAAGCCGTTCACGCCAGAACACTGGGGTCGAAGCCTTCGTTCGGTATCCGGGGCAGCACCCACTTCGGCACGATCGCTGGATCTTGTTGAGTCAGGGCTGTGCTGCTACTCGGTCGATGTGAGGGCGGAACAGTTCGACCCATCCGTTGATGAAGTCCTCGTCGGAGAG
>Ga0105048_10016693_pt1 | contig 11340 bp, 11 predicted proteins | sample MAT05_FD_78382 | JGI IMG/M metagenome (GOLD analysis project Ga0105048, IMG submission 78382) | Freshwater microbial communities from Lake Fryxell liftoff mats and glacier meltwater in Antarctica - MAT-05 | ecosystem: Environmental > Aquatic > Freshwater > Ice > Liftoff microbial mat | place...
CTCCAGCGCGTCGACCGCCTCGGCCCGATACAGGTGCACCGAGGCGCAAGCCACGAACAGGTCGGGCGCCGCCTTGGCCAGGCCGGTGACGTAGGCGTTCGGCGTGTAGAACTCGGTCTCGTCTGGCCGGGGCTGGCCGTCTTCGCCGTACGCCTGGTCAAAGGCGAAGAGCAGCAAGCGGCCGTGTGGCTTCTGAGACCGGGTCAGCTCCGCGAGGCGCGCCACGTACTGCTGGTCGGCCTGCGCCTCGTCGGTAATGCCGGCCGCGCCGAGGTAGATGGTGAACTTGAAGTACTCGATGGGGTTGAGCGCCGACTGGAGCCGCTCACCGACCCGGCAACCGGTATCGCCACGACCGAGCCCGACCACGTGCACGTGGCAGTCGAGCACTTGGGCCGGGTCGAGGCCCTGCCAGGCGTGGGCGATCAACGCCTGGGCCTTCTCTGACAGCTCGCCCGAGGGAGCGCTCGGCCGCGACAGGCGCGAGTGGCCGAACCGAAAGCCTCCGAACAGCGCTCCTGCCGAGGCCAACACCACGAGCTTTCGGCGGGTGATTCGCATCGGCTACTTCTACAGCGCGTTTGGCCGCGCCACCCGAGATCAAGACTTCGTACGGCCAGATTGACTTTCGAAAGGCTCAGGCGTGGCGACGCTGTCTTTCAGCGGCGCGAGGGGGCCTCACGGCGCGTACTCCGAGGTAGCCGCACACGAGCCGGTTGATCTCCTTCGCCAACACCTCGTCATCGAGTGTATCGGGGCGAGGCAGCACACCATCGTGGGTCAGGCTGTGAATCGCGTTCGCCAGCACGTGCGTCGCCACGTCGAGGTCGGTCACTGCCAGGCTGGCGCGGTGTCGTTCGAGCAGCAGCCGAACGGCGCGAGAGGCTTGGCACGTACGCTCGCTGAGCAGGTGGTACCGCCCCAGGTGCGGCATCGCTCGCAACGTCTGGCGCATCAACGGGCCTTCTTGTTTCTGAAACGCCAGCACCGCATGAACCATCGCGTCGAGCTCGTCGGCTACCGTCATTGAGGCTGGAGCGTGCGCAAAACGCTCCAACTGAAATGCCAACTCTCGCTTCGATTGGCGTTCGACGATCTCGGCCACCAACGACTCTTTGTCGGGAAAGTATTGGTACAGCGAACCGGGGCTCACCCCAGCCTTCGTCGCCACCTGCTGCATGGTCAGGCCGGCCCACCCCCGGTTGGCCAGAATGCGAGACCCCGCTTCAACCACCGCTTCGACCAGCGCGCGCGACCTCGCTTGCCCCGGTGATTTTCGTGGCTTGAGACGGCTGGGCAGGGGCGAGCTTGGCGTCGCCCGAATGCGAGTGTTGCGCATGACCGGGCAGTCGTAGCTTCACCTTGAAAGGAAGGCACGATGAAACACATCGCAGTCATTGGAGGCACCGGGCACCTCGGCTCCCGAGTGGTCACCGCGCTGAAGCGGCTCCCGAACGTGACGGTTGAAACCGCGTCGCGACACGGTCAACGGCGCCTCGATGTCACCAGGCCCGAAACGTTCACCGCATTGACTGGCGTCGACCTTGTCATCGATTTGAGTGACGCCACCTCCACGCGGCCCGATGCGGTGATTGCGTGGTGTCTTGATCACGGCCTGACGGTCATTGAAGCCACCAGCGACGCGCCGTGCGTCGAACGCTTGTTTCACCAGCACGCCGGCCGCACCACCGGTCGGCTCGTCTTGGAAGGTGGCATTTTCACGGGCGTCAGCAACCAGCTGGCGCGCCACGTCACCTCGAAAGTCGGCCGCGCTGAATCGGTGACGCTCGGCATCGCCTCAAGCCCCCTCAGCGGCGCAGGCACCGGTACCGTCGAACTGATGGTGTGCAGCATGGGCGTGCCTTCGGTGCGCTATGAAAACGGCGTTCGCCACGACACCGCCGGCATCGAGCGCGGCCCGTCGATGGAGTTTGGCGCCGTCACCCGGCCCACCATTCGGGCTTCACTCGCCGAACCCTTTATGGTGCACCAGAGCGCGAAGGTGCCGACCGTCGATGTGTTCTTCGCTCCCAAACCCGGCGTGCTCGCGGTGTCGTTTCGAATGTTGCCGACGTGGCTTTTGGGGCTCAGGGTTTTTCGGGCGTTCATGCGCGCGTACTTCACAGCGCTGCGCCGAGTGGTGTTGCGCCGGGTCACCACGTCCGTTCAGCTCGTCGCTTCAGCCAAGGGCACCGCCGGGCAAGCGAGGGCGCTGGTGGAGAGCTCCGACGGCATGATGGCCGGCGCCTGGGCGCTCGCAGCGATGACCGAGCAAATACTCTCCGATTCGAGCTGGTCGGGCGTGCGTTTCATCGATGACGTGAGCCAACTCAAGCCCACTGTCGAACGCGCCAATGCTCTCGCGCAAACCACGGTTCTTCAACTGACGTAAAAGAGTGGTAGCGAAAACTTACGGCGCGTTGATCGGCATCGACGCCGGCAGGGTCGGCATCGGCAGGTTCTTGAAGTCGGCCAGAATCGCTAGCGCGGCCACCGCGGGTACTTCGCAGTGCCCGATCTGGCTGCCCATGTACGTGCCGCCACCATTCGCGGGGAAGTTCACGCTCGGTGACTGCGAGTAGTCGTAGTCGAAGCAGCTCTGGTTCGGGTAGCAGCGCGGCGCGAGGCCTTCGTAGGGCCCACCCAAGGCACCGTTCGAGCAGTCGTGGCTGGGCGACTGCGAGTGACGAAACTCGATGAAGCGCTCGACGTTGGTCGGCACCCGCATGGTCGCCCCCGGCTGGTATGGGTCCATCACGAAGAGGCGCTTGACGCGGCGGTAGTCGGCATCGACTCGGGTGTCGGTGCTGAGCTTGTCGGCGATCTGCACCGCCGCGATGCCCCCCCACGAGTACCCGAGCAGGTTGACCCGGCAGAAAGTGTCTTGCGTGTTCACCTTGTTGTCGCCGTTGGTGTCGAGCGCGGCGAAGAGCTTCGAGTAAATCGGGCCCTTCGCGTCGACGAGAAAGGTGTTGAAGGTGTTGTAGCAGCTGATCGAGTCGCAGCTTCTGATCACGTTGTGAACCGCCGGGTCGTCGCAAATCACATCGAACGGCTCGTTCGACCCACCGCGATTCGGCGCGCCGGTCAGGCACATCGTCATCTGGCAACCGCCGTCATCGCCCCAGCCGAAGCCGCCATCGCCCGCGCCGAAGATCCACCCTGAGTCGATGGCGCCCGCGTCGGCCCATATGAAGCCGGAGCCCGCGTCGACACCCGCGTCAACGCCTGCATCGCCCCGACCCGCATCGATGAACGCCGTCGGGCGACCAGAATCGACGGTCGTCGAGGGAGGCGCCTCACCACAGCCGACAGCGACCACGGCGAAGGCGATCACAGAACCGAGAAGACGCAGGGGCGCTTGAACCATAGGTAAGGGCGCCTACCACATCACCTGACCTCTCGCGCAAGACCCCCGACGCCAGACTGCGCTGATCAGTCGCTAAGCCATTTAAATCACGCTGATTCTCGAGCTCAGAGAGTGGGCCGAGCGTGTGTCGCACACCCCGCGGGCGGCTTGCGATAAGGCACCCTGGTGCGGCAACGAAAAGGCAACTCAGCAGGCCGGAGCAAGAGTCGGCAATGGCATCAAGTGTCGACGCCCCGGCCCGATACGCCGCATCTGGTGCCGATTCCTCCGCGGGTGAGGTCAGGCCCGGTGCCGCGCTCGACCGTCGCGCCCACCATCGGCCGCTGGTTGTGGACGTGCCGCGAAGGGTTCGAGTCGCACCTGTTCGAAGAGCTCGCCTGGTCGAAGGGCAAGCCCAAGCTGCTCGGGCCCGCGCTGGTCGAGAGCGATGCGGTGCGTGGTGATGCGCCGGTGTTCGCGCGCATGGGCTTTCGGGTCGAGCGTCTGGTCAAGACGCCTGAGGAGGTCGGCTTTCCTTCGGGGCCGGTGCTGGTTCAGGCCTGGGTGCCCGACTCGACGCTGGCCAACGGCTGGAGCAGCGAGGCCGCCGCCTGGGAAGTGAAGCTTCGCGAGGCGCACCCCGATGCCCCCGACAACCCGTGGAAGGCGTGGGAGGCGAACTCGCTGCTCGGGCAAGTGTGTCTGGTGGCGCCGAGGTTGGCGGCGGTGGGGCACGTGCCGGCGCGGCAGGCGCTGTCGATCGCCGCGGGCGGTCGCACCCGCATGAAGCGCACCAGTGAAGCGCCCTCGCGCGCGGCGATGAAGCTCGACGAGGCCATCGAGTGGTACGGCGTTTCTCCTGGCAAAGGCGACCTTTGCGTCGACCTGGGCTCAGCCCCCGGAGGGTGGACCCGCCGGCTGCTCGAGCGCGGCGCGCGGGTGTGGAGCGTCGACCCGGCCAACCTCGCGCCCGACGTGGCCAAGCAAGCCAAGCTCAAGCACTTCAAAGAGAGCGCGTTTCAGTTCGAGCCCTCGTCGCCAGCCGATTGGTTGTTCTGCGACATGGCCTGGAGGCCGCTGGAGGTCGCGCAGATGATCGCCAAGTGGGGCCGCCGCGGTTGGGCCTCGCAGGTCATCTCGAACATCAAGCTGCCGATGAAAGACAAGCTGCCGATGTTGGTGCGGGTGCGCTCGACCCTCGAAGAAGCGGGCTGGGCCCACGTACGAATTCGCCAGCTCTACCACGACCGTGACGAGGTCACGCTCAGCGCACGCAAGAGGTAGCGGTGACAGCGACCACCCCCACTGGAGTGTGGACGCACCGGGCCTTGCTGACGCCCTTCTCGCGCGGCCTCGCGCTGGTGGTGATGCTGGGCTCGCTGATTTTCCCCGTGGGAGGCCTGGGGTTCGACGTGTGCTGGTTGCACGCGATGACCTCGTTGCCCTGCCCGGGCTGCGGCATGACCCGCGCGATCGCCGCCATATCGCAGGGTGACTTCGCGGTGGCCCTCGGCGCGAACCCGTTCGTGCTGTTCGCCTGGCCGGTCTTCTTCGCGCTCGCGTTGCTGGCGGTGTCACCTCGCCGCTGGGTGAAGCAGGTCGAAGCCCGCCTCGACTCGGTCGGGCCCTCGCTCACCCGCGGGTACAAGGTGGTGGCGCTGGCCTTCATCGGTTTCGGCGTGCTGCGGTTCTCGTACTTCTTGCTGATGCGCGAGCCCTTTCCATGAAAGTCGCGGCGGGAGCGGTGTGTGCGCTCCACCCGAGCGCGGCCGCCATCGACGTGTGCACGCGCTGTGGGTCGTTCGTGTGTGAGGTGTGTGAAGAGCTCTCGGTGACCGACGAGGTGTTCTGCACGGCTTGCTACGAGCGGGTGAAGAGCGGCGCTCCGACGCTGCGGTCGCACCTGGGTCGCGGGTTGCTGGCCGGGGCGGTGATGTTGCTGGTGATCGCCTCCGGGGTCGGGGGCTTCACCGTTGCCGTTGGCGTCGGGCTCGGAGTGCCTGGCCTGGTGCTCACCGGTCTGGAGCGCTGGCGGCGCATCACCGTGCCCAAGTGGGTGCTCGCGCTTGGAGTGGTGTACCTGCTGCAGGTGGCGTTGTACCTGGTGTTTGTGGTCTTGCCGCTGTCACTTCAATGAACCACTCACCGACAAAATTTCGAGAGCGGCTTCGATCGCCTGCACCGCAAGCCGATCTTTCGCCCGATTTGCCGTTCGCTTGCTGAGCAATATTCGCTCGAGCGGCAGGACGCGAAGTGAAACACCATCGATTTCGCCCCCTCGAACTCGTCAGCGAAGACGGGCAGGCCCGACATGGCGGTGACGACATCGAGGCGCTCGCTCATGCCCCCGAGCATCGGTGGCTCAGACCGCGTGACCCAGAAACCGCCTGCTCATTTTCGGTGAGTGCCGACGGTACCAAGACGGCCATGCGCAAGCCCCATTCGCAATCTCTCAGAAGGTGTTCGATTCAGGTGCAACAGCTGATGAAACACGTCGCCCGCGTCTCGCCCGAGTTGCGCTCCGAGTCGCGCCGCATGCTCACGCAATGCGAGTAACTTCTCCGCTTCGGCTCGGTGGTGCTGGCTCAGACGAGCCAGCTCTTCTGCCAGCGTAGTGAGCGGCGTCGCCATCAATTGGGCGACCGTAGCAGAAGCTCGTCAGGTCCTCTGGGCACGTCATTCGCCTAGCGGCACAATGGGCTGGTCAGCTCGGGTCGATACTCGAAGTGCATCGTGTCGTAGTGCGCCCAGCGGCCGCCCCAGATGAACCCCTCGGCCTCGAACGCGTCGACGATCTCTTGTGGAATCTTGTTCTTCCAGATCATCGGCTGCCCCTTGAACGTCCACCGCCAGTAGTGCGAGCGCTCGACGTTCACGTCGATGGCGATACCGAACGCGTGGGTCGAGAGGTTCTTCGAGCGCGCGATGCGCCGCCAGATGAACGTGCCGCCGATGTTCTGCAGAAAAGGCATCAACCGCTTGTTGGTCTTCAGCTGTTCTTGCAGCCGCGCCACCACCCGCTTGAGCGCTTCGCCGGCCAGCTCGTGAAACGCATAGCGCTGACTCATGAAGCGAATGCTGGTCATGCGACTCTCGACGGTCTTCCGGTCTGCTCCGTACGTCGAGAGGAAGAGCTGCTCGACCCGCGCGCGACCCGGGTCTTCGATGGCGCCCGCATCGGAGGTGTCGATGGGCACGATGGTGCCGGCTACGTACGGCGGGCGGTAGATGTCAGAGAGCGCGGTGACCTCGAGCTGCTCTGGGTCTCCGGCGTCGGGCACGATCGCGCTCGGCTCGAGCACCCAGGGCAGGTACGAGCCCGCGTCGAGCCGAAGCCCCCAGCCGCCGTCGGGTAGGTGCGCCACCGTGCCCGCGTACCAATTCGGTAAGCAGGCCAGGCCCGCCGGAGGCCCCGCGTCGGCCGCACCCAGCGCGATGATCATCAGAGCTGGGAGCACGGCTACCAACGCGACATCGAGCCGAGGTCAGCGACCTGGGCGAAGCCGACGCGACGGAGCACCGTGCTGGCGACTGCGCTCCGGGTGCCGCTCGCGCAGTAGACGACCACCGGCCGCTGCGGGTCACCCACGGCCGCAGGGTTCGCGGTGAGCTTGGGCAGCGGGAGGTTGATGGCGCCTGGCAGGTGCCCGGCCTCGAACTCCGCAGGGGTGCGCACGTCGAGCAGCAGCGCGCCGGTGTCGACCAACAAGCGCGCTTGCTTGGGGCTGGTCTGCCGCGCCCGCCGAATCGCCCAGAACACGCCGTACACCACTGCCACGCCGACGACGTAAGGCATCAAGTCGCCGCCCCAGGTCATTCGACCACCACCAACTTGCTCCCGTTCTCGACGGCGGTGCCTTCTTTGGCCAGCACCTCGGTGACCTTGCCGGTTTTCGGGCTCTTCAGCTCGTTCTCCATCTTCATCGCTTCGATCACCACCAGCGGCTGGCCCTCGGTGACCTCGTCGCCTACCTTGACGTAGACCCGAACCACCTTGCCGGGCATCGGCGAGACGACGACCTGGGTGCCTTCGATGGTAAAGGTCGCGGCCACCGAGCGCTGCCGAAATTTCTGCTCGTCAACGATGTCGACGCGGGTGACTTGGTTGCGCAGCAACACGCCGACCTCGTCGCCCCGGGTCTCGAACTCGACGTTGTACGACTGCCCGTCAGCCAGCAGCGACATCGCGCCTTGCGGCAGTGAGAGCGCGTGCACTTCGGTGCGCTTGCCATCGAGGGTGACTGCGTAGTGCCCGGCTCCGAGCGGCTCGACGAGCACGTGCTGTGGCTCTTTGTCGCCCGCGTTGAGGTTCTTCGCGAAGTAGGTCGTTTGTTTCGCCATGGCTCAGGCCTTTCTCCACGACTTGCCGCTGCGCCAGGTGCTGCGAACGGGGTGGGCGCTGCCCGGGCCCGGCACCAGCTGCGCGCGAGCCTCGGTGCGTTGGTGGGCGAACACCGCCGCGGCGATCATCGACGCGCGGGTCTTCGTGGGGTCATCGGTGCCGAGCAGCGCCTGATGCTCGCGGCTTAAGAAACCGGTGTCGTAGTCACCCTTCATGAACTCGGGGTGGGTGACGATGTGCTGCAGGTAGCGAATGTTGGTGGTGATGCCCTTGACCACGTACTCGTCGAGCGCTCGCTTGATGCGCAGCAACGCTTCGGCGCGCGTCGGCGCCCAGACCGAGAGCTTGCTGATCATCGGGTCGTAGACGTTGGGCACGGTGTAGCCGGCGTAGACGCCCGAGTCGTCGCGCACGAAGGGCCCGCTCGGCACCCGCAGCGCTTCGATGGTGCCGGGTGAGGGCATGAAGTTGGTCGCGGGGTCTTCGGCGTACACCCGCACCTCGATGGAGTGCCCGCGCGGCGCCACCGGCTCGAGCAACGGCAGCACGCCGCCCTGCGCCACGTGCAGCTGCCAGGCCACCAGGTCGATGCCGGTGACCCACTCGGTGACCGGGTGCTCGACCTGCAACCGGGTGTTCATCTCGAGGAAGTAGAAGTTGCGCGAGCTGTCGACCAGAAATTCGACCGTGCCCGCGCCCACGTAGCCGACCGCCTTGGCTGCCTTGACGGCGACCTCGCCCATCGCCGCGCGCATCTTCGGGGTAAGAATGGGTGACGGGGTCTCTTCGACGACCTTCTGATTTCGCCGCTGCGCGCTGCACTCGCGCTCGTTCAAGTGAATGCAATTGCCGAAGGTGTCGGCGAAGACCTGAATCTCGACGTGGTGTGGTTGATCGAGAAACTTCTCGATGTACACCGCGTCGTTGCCGAAGGCGCTCATCGACTCGCTCTTCGCCGCGCGCCAGGCCGAGTCGAGGTCGGCCTCCTTGTCGATGCGGCGCATGCCCTTGCCGCCGCCGCCGCCGGCCGCCTTGAGCATGATGGGGTAGCCGATTTTCTGCGCAGAGATGCGAGCGTCATCGACGGTGGCGAAGGCCTCGGTGGTGCCGGGCACCACGGGTACGCCGGCTTTGACCATGTTGGCGCGAGCGGTGGTCTTCTCGCCCATCGCCTCCATCGCGGTGGCGGGCGGCCCGATGAAGGTGATGCCCGCCTTGTCGCAGGCCCGCACGAACCTGGGGTTCTCCGAGAGAAACCCGTAGCCGGGGTGAATCGCGTCGGCGCCCGTCTTCTTGGCAGCGGCGAGAATGGTGTCCATCACCAGGTAGCTCTCACGCGAGGGGGGCGGGCCCACCAACACCGCTTCATCGGCGAAGCGGGTGTGGAGCGCGGAGCGATCGGCCTCCGAGTAGACCGCGACGGTCTTGAGGCCCAGCTCCCGACAGGTGCGCATCACGCGAATCGCGATTTCGCCGCGGTTCGCGACCAGAACCTTTTTCAGACGAGCCATGCGGCGCGATGTAGCAGGGCGCCTGCGGGGCGTGTGGCACATTTGCGAATGTTCATCGCGAACGGAGCGGCGACCGAGGCCAAGGTGAAATTGCCGTCGCCTCTGAAGCTGGGCGGTGCACCCAGAGTCGTGGAGTCGAAGTCGGTGAAGGGTCTCAAGCCAGGCTTCTTCGTCATCGCCTCGGTGCAAAAAAATCAGGCAAGAGAGTGAGGGTCGATGACCCCGACGGCCTGCTGAAGTGGCTCGGCGACGCTCGCGCCATGGTGACCTTCGACAGCCTCGAAGACCTGAACTCCAAGAAGAGAACGCTCCAGGCCACTCATGCAGTGCGACCAGGTCATTCATGCCCCGCCTGTCGCTCTTGACCCGCGGCCCACTTGATCCTGCGCCTCAAAGGTCATGAGGTTCGCTCCGTCCGACGACTTGAACCGGGCGGACCGGCAGTTGCTCCGAGAGATGCCGGAGGCAGTGAGCCATGAGTGAATTGACGATGTTGGTTGCGTATGTACGAAACACTCGCCGATCGGCGGTCAGACAAGCCCTGCGCGCGCTTTCTGTGTCCGGTTGGACTGAGAGCGCGGTCCTGGGGCACGGAAGTGCAGCTGCGGGGCATGGCGTGGAACATGTGCGCTTCGAACTGGTGATTGCGGCGATGCGCGCTGATGACTGTCGCGCGGCAGTCGTGGAGGCCGCCCATACTGGAGACGACGGAGATGGGCTCGTTGTGACGTTGCCGGTGGGCGCGGTGGAGCGCATCAGCGACAAATCGTTCGGGGGCACTGCCCTCCGTGCTGCTCAGTAACCCGGTGCCCAGGGGTCTGGCTGTGAAGATCGAACGACCTCACTGGCAGCCGATTCAAGCAGAGCACTCAGGCTGGTCCTCGAAGAGACCTGGTCCTGGGCGAAAGAGCGGCAGCAAAGGTCTCGGCCGCGGCCCGAGCTGGTCAACTCGTCGACAAGAATGCGCTGAGTCTTTCACCAGATGACCTCACGAGCCGCACCGGCTTGTGCCACGTCTACACGTTGACAGGCTCGGGCTGCCGTCGAACCATCGCATCGATGCCGCGCGCCGCTTCGCGCCCATCGGCGATCGCCCACACAATCAAGCTCGCCCCGCGCATCGCATCACCCGCGCAGAACACGCCGGGCACCGACGTCTCGAATCGCCGGTCGACCTTCACATTCCCGCGGGTGTCGAGTTCAACACCAAGGGCATCGACGAGCGGCTTCGCCTCAGGCCCCACGAAGCCCATCGCCAGCAGCAGCACATCGACCTCGAGCCGCACGTCGCTCTGAGGCACGGCGCGCAGCTGCGAGTCGACCTCGACCGCGTGCATGGCGACCAGGCGCGCATCGAGCCCCTCGAGCCTGGTGGTCATCAAGCCGAACTTCCGCGTGCCGCCTTCTTCTTGACTCGACGAGGTTCGAAACACGACGGGCCACTGCGGCCACGGGTTGCCCGCGCTCCGTGCCACCGGTGGCGCCGGGAGCAGCTCGACCTGCATCACCGACGCGGCCCCTTGTCGCAACGAAGTGCCCAGGCAGTCAGACCCGGTGTCACCGCCACCGAGAATCACGACTCGCTTGCCGGCGACCGAGGTCCTCCCGCGATTCGCGTCTTCCAGAAACGCCATCGCTTGCACCACGCCAGTCAATTCAGCACCGGGCACGCTAAGCTCGCGGGGCCGACGCGAGCCGATCGCGATCAGCACTGCGTCGTGCTCATGCTTCAGCTGTTGCCACGGCATCGCGGCGCCGCCCACGTCGACACCGGTCCGAAACACCACGCCTTGCTGCTCGAGCAGCACCAGCCGCCGATCAATCACCGACTTCTCCATCTTGAAGTCGGGTATGCCGTACCGCAGCAGCCCACCGAGGGCATCGTCTCGCTCGTACACCGTCACCTGATGCCCGGCCTGATTGAGCTGCTCGGCGGCGGCCAGCCCGGCCGGCCCTGAGCCCACCACGGCGACGCTCTTGCCGGTGGCAGGCATGGGAGCACCCGGCACGACCCAGCCCTCGGCGAACGCGCGCTCGATGATCTCCTTCTCAAGCTGCTCAATCACCACCGGAGCCCCGTCGAGGCCCAGCACGCACGCCGCTTCGCACGGAGCGGGGCACAGCCGACCGGTGAACTC
>Ga0105048_10016695_pt1 | contig 11339 bp, 7 predicted proteins | sample MAT05_FD_78382 | JGI IMG/M metagenome (GOLD analysis project Ga0105048, IMG submission 78382) | Freshwater microbial communities from Lake Fryxell liftoff mats and glacier meltwater in Antarctica - MAT-05 | ecosystem: Environmental > Aquatic > Freshwater > Ice > Liftoff microbial mat | place...
CGTCATGTCGTAGCCGACGATGAGCGAACGCGGACCTGCGAGAGCCCATACGGCGATGTTGGGTGACAAGGTGAGATCCACCGGGAGCACCGGGACGTTCTTCGCCGGGGCAGTCCACGGCTCGGCGAAAAAGGAACCCTTCACGACGCCGGGAATCGAACTCGAGACCGCGAGCCCGGTGCTGATGAAGGTGCCGGCGCTCGTGGAGACGATCTCCGCAGATTCCGTGGAGCGTGGGTTGGTGGTGACGATTCCGAAGAGCGGGAATCCCGTCGCGGTGAGCCATGAGGTTGAGCTGAACGCTTTCCCATTCGAGAGCTTGCCGGTGATGGTCACTGCTCCACCGGGGCTGATCGTCATTGCGCCGACCTCGCTGGGGTAGAGTGGCCGGAGACGCGATGCGGCTCCGATCAACTGCACGTTACGCCCGGCGCTCGGCGCGGGATTCGTCACCGAGAAAGAGCAGGGGGCTGCAATCCCGCTGGCGAGCCACTTGCCATCACCGACGGTGGCGACGAAGCCACGGGCAGGGTCTGACTGCAAGGCGAGCAGCAGTGGTGCCGGCGTTGGCCTGCCGGTGCGAGGGATCGAGACGCTCGCACGTCCGCCTGGGTCCAGCAGAGCAGTGAAGGGATAGGTCGCCGCGGCAAGAGCAACCGTGCCGGAGATGGCATTGGTCGCGCTGTCCGTGACAGTGAGCAGGGAGGTCTCGGCAGGAGAGGCCGATGCCGCGTCCTTCGTGAGGAGTCCGTTGTAGTTCAAAGCAGATGCCGGAAGGATGAGCGCAAGAAGTGCGAGGAGGGCTGGTTTTGTTTTCATGACCTCCTTGTCTATCTTCGGATCGTGAATGCAGCGTGAGTCCGGGATGAAACTTCTTTCATGTTCAAGCCTCAGAAATGTGGGCGATCCACCTTCGCATTTCCGGAGACCACGCTCGCCGTCGGGCCGGCGAGTGAAGCGGACGGTCATCCGCATAGGGCCAATGCCTTTTGGGGAAATTCGACACCAAGGAGGAATGGAATCGAATGGCGCGGGCCGATCAAATCCCGTTGGGATTCAGGCTGCGAATATCCGAAAGGCATTGGGCCTAAGGAACCCAGCGCCAATCGTCCGCGCGGCGAATTCGGCGATTTCGCCCATCGCTCCTCCGCAAAGGCAAAGCGGCGTAGAGCCGCCGCAGTCCAAAGCCTCGCGGCACTCACGCACCGCTCGGCTTCGGCCGGCTTTGGACTCACATTGAATCACGCCCCACGACAAATACGACTCGTCCAGTCCTGTGGCCAGAATGCGGCGGGAGACTGGAAAGTAGCGTAGCTCTCCAGAGCTGCGCGGGTGGTTCTGCGTGTGAAGCCTCGTGTTGCGCAGCTCTGGAGAGCTACGCTACGGCACTCCTCCTCCGCCTCCTCCATTCTGGCATTCAGTCTGAATGAATCGTATTACTGCACGCCATTGCTCGGAGGTGCGTAGGTCCATTGACGCGACCACTGCCGGCCCCGTAACCAGCCCACCGCCCACTCGTCACCAGTCCCGTTGCGATAGGCGGCCAGATATGCGTGGGAAACAAGGCTGCCGGTGTAAAACAGCAGAACATGATCGGCAACGAGCGTGACCCGGTAGTGGTGCAGTTCGGGTGCGGTGCTGAGTTGTTTGATTGCAGCCGTGCGCTGCGAATCGGTCTTCGCTGTGGTGAGCGTGCGGAGGACGTTGCCGAATACTTTGAGGTCCGTGTGCGAGATGCGCCGGAGAAACAGGTAGTGACTGACTGTGATTGTCACCGGCACGACGCAGCAGACTGCGATGAGAGCAAACTGGAATCCTCTTTTCATCCGGAGGCGCTGCCGCGCATTTCTCACACTCTTGGAGAAAGTGACCGCATCGTGTTGCAGAGGCCGCTCGTGGAGTGATGGGCAATTAGTGATCAGTTCTCCGGCCATGGCGCAGCCAATCACTGATTACTCATCACTTTCCTCGCATCGACTGTGAGAAATGCAGGCTAGGGATTGCCGGGCGGATTTTTCAAGAGGGCGGTGATCTTGTCGAGCCGGCCGCAGTAGCCATTCAGGACTCCGGCGATGATTCCGGCGTAGCGCTCGGCTTCGGGCCACCGCCGACCTTCGATTGCCTCGCGGACTCCGGGCAGAGTCTTCGTGCCGTAGCCGGTCTGAAGACCAGGCGCGTAGATCATGTGGCGGAACCATTCGCGCTGCGGCAACCCTTCCGGGCTCACGAGTGTCTGCTCGATGTCCCGCAGCAGCGCATTCAGCTCCGCGCGGCGGGCGTCGCTCAATTTCCCATTCTGCAGCGCGCTGGTCTGTGCGTCGTCGCAGGCCCTGGCAGATTGCTTGAGCCGGAGGAGCGCGTTGTCGAGCGGGGCAAAGTTCAGCACGGGCACCGGGGTGTCGCGCTCGGGTGGCAGATAGGTCTCTGTCGGATCAGCGGCGAGGGTGAAGAGGTTTGCGTCCAGCATCCGATGTTGCACTTCGGTGCTCTCGCGCATCGTGTCGGCGAGCTTGTGGACTTCATTGCCATATTCGGCCACGGCCTCGGAGAAATCGCCGAAGCGCAACGGGAGCACGTCGGCATCGGCAGTGCGCAGCACGATGCGGCCAATCGTCTTCGACAGCATGACGCCATAGGCGAAGCCCGGATCGCCGAAGCGCGAGTAGTGGTCGAATGAGTCGTAGAGCGAGTGGTAAACGCCATCGGTCTCGCCTTCGCCGCCATACCCGAGGTTCAGCGACGCGATGCCGAGGTGATCGATGAATGCCGTGTAGTCGGAACCAGAACCGAGCGCGGTGAGCGGCGGCGGCGCGCCCCCGGCGACGAGCTTTGCAATCCGCTTCGCATCGTCATCCGCACCCTTCCTGTTGCCTTCGACGATCATTTTTGCCCGACGACGTTCGAGGACGCTCACTCCGGTCTGGGGATCGTTCACGCTGGCGGCGACCTGGTTGACGAGCGTCTGGAGCGAGTGACTCCCGCCGGCCTGGAGGAAGCCGCGCCCGTTGCCATCCGAGTTCACGTAGATCACGGCCTTGCGGCGCAGCTCGTCGGCATGGGTCTCGACCCACTCGGTGGAGCCGATGAGGCCGGGCTCCTCGGCATCCCAGCTCGCGTAAACGAGCGTGCGCTTCGGACGCCAGCCGGACTTTGCTAGAGCGCCGATCGCCTTCGCCTCTGCCATCAGCGCGACATTGCCGGAGAGCGGATCATTCGCACCGAGCACCCATGCGTCGTGATGATTCCCCCGCACGATCCACTGATCGGGAAATGCGCTGCCCTCCATCTTTGCGATCACGTTGTGGATCGTCCTCAGGCTCCAGTCCGACGCGACGGTGAGATGAACTTTCGCCGGCCCCGGACCGAGGTGATACGTGAACGGCAGCGCGCCGCGCCACGAGGCCGGTGCCACCGGGCCGGCCAGGGCCGTGAGCAGCGGCTGCGCATCGGCGTGGGAAATGGGCAGGACGGGAATCTTCAGGACCGTTCTCGCATCAGCGATGGCGAGACGCTTCGCATCAGCGGTCGCGCCGACGCCGGGCGTGAGGGGATCGCCGGGATAGAGCGGCATGTCCATCACCGAGCCGCGCTGCACACCATCCGCGGGACGGAAAGCGCCCTTCGGATATGCATCGCCAGCGGCGTAACCATCTTGGTGCGGATCGGAGTAGATGATGCAGCCGATCGCGCCGTGCTCGTGCGCGAGCTTGGGCTTGAGGCCGCGCCAGCCGCCGCCGTAGCGGGCGATGACGATCCGGCCCTTCACTTCGATGCCATGCCGCGCGAGTTCCTTGTAGTCGTCAGGCATCCCCTGGTTCACATAGACCAGCTCGCCGGTGACGTCGCCATCCGCGCCGTATGCGTTGAATGGCGGCAGTCCATCCGTGGATTTCCCGGAAGTGCGATCCCCCGCGACCTCCGGCTCGTGCAGCCGCGCCGTGAAATGCGCGGGCTCGATCAGCTCCAGGGCCACTTTCTTCGGCGTGGGATAAAGCACCTCGAACGTCTCGATGCGCGTGTCCCAGCCCCACGCGCGAAACTGTTCCAGCATGAAATCGGCATTGGCCTTGCCGTGCGGCGAGCCGACGTGGTTGGGTGCCGAAGCCATTTGTTCCATCCACGCCCGCTGGTCGTCCGCTTTGAGCCCGGCGTCGAATTTCGCCTCCAGCGCCAACTGCTCCCGCGCATGGGCTTCCGTGAAACCGATGATGCGCGGCGTTTCGTCCGCGCCGGCAGTCGCGAGAGTCAGTGCCACGATGGTTACGCTTCGCAGGATGGAAGAAATGAGGGAAGGCTGTGTGTGCATCCTGCCTTTCTGCCGCGAGCGTGCGGCATCATCAACTGCCAACCGATCACTTTCCGATCTGCACCCACAGATGGCCGGTGGCCGTCCCGCCACGCGGGTTCGTTCGCGCTCACTCTGGCATTGAACACCGGGCGTGTTACGGTGTCACATTGCCCAACAAATTATGAAACACCGATCCCCGTCACTTTGCTTCCGATTCGCACTTCTGGCTCCGCTTGCTTTCTCCGGCTTCGCATTCGCGGAAAACAAGCTGCCGGACATCAAGGTGGACAAGACGCCATTGGAGCGGACGCACGAGAACAGCTTTGCTCCTGTGGTGGAGAAAGTCGCGCCCAGCGTGGTCACGATCTCGATTAGCAAGAATGTGCGCGTCGGTGCCCGTGGAGGGAATAATCCGCTGATGGACGATCCGTTTTTCCGCAAGTTCTTCGGCGTGCCCGAGGACGACGGCTCAGCGCCAAAGGACGCGCCGGGGGCAAGGAAGCGGCAGATGCCGGTGGGCCTCGGAAGCGGCGTCGTCGTGAGCACGGATGGCTACATCATCACGAACCACCACGTGGTCGCGGAGGCGGATGAAATCACGGTGACGCTCGCTGATGGCAAGACCGAGCTGAAGGCGAAGAAGGTCGGCAGCGACGAGGGCAGTGACGTGGCGGTGATCAAGGTCGAGGCGAAGGATCTGAAGTCGATCGCCTTTGCCGACAGCGACCAGATCAAGGTGGGGGACATCGTGCTCGCCATCGGCAATCCCTTTGCGCTCCGTCAGACGGTGACGAAGGGGATCATCTCCGCCGTGGGGCGGAACCAGACGGGGATTTCTGAGTTCGGCAATTTCATCCAGACCGATGCGTCGATTAACCCCGGCAATTCCGGCGGCGCGCTCGTGGACACCCTCGGGCGGCTGGTGGGCATCAACTCCGCGATTTTTAGCCGGACTGGTGGCGCGATGGGAATCGGTTTTGCGATCCCGTCCAACCAGGCGCGCAGTGTGATGGAGAGCCTGCTGAAATTCGGCAAGGTGCAGCGCGGCTTCCTCGGCGTCCAGATGCAGGAAATCGACGACAAGCTGATGAAGGAATTCAAGGCGCCGCGAAAGGATGCGATCCTCGTCGCGGATGTCGTCCCCGGCGGCGGCGCGGCGAAGGCGGGCGTTCAGGGTGGCGATGTGATTGTCGAACTGGACGGTCGCCCCGTGGATGACATCGCGGCATTCCGCCAGTCGATTGCGAACCTGATGCCCGGCACGAAGATCGAGCTGAAGATTTTCCGCAACGGGCAGCCGAAGACGATTTCCGTGACGCTGGCCGAGCGCGCCGGCAACGGTGCGCCACTCGGTGCGATTCCTTCGCCTGGACCCGCGCCGGTGAAGGCTCCCGATGTGCTCGACGGCGTGACGGTGGCCGATCTGAACCCGGAGTTTCGCAAGCGGTTCGGAATCGCTCCGGAGCAGAAGGGCGCGCTGGTGACGCAGGTGAATCCGGATTCGTCCTGCGCGGATGCCGACGTGCGTGCCGGCGATGTAATCGTGGATATCGACGGCAAGGCGGTCGCGGGTGCGGATGATGCGGTGAAGCTGAGCGAAGAGGTGAAGATGAAGTCCTCCGTACGGTTGCGCGTTGCCCGCAAAGGCGCGACTCAGTTTGTCGTGGTCGAGGAGCGGAAGGAGAACTGATACGGCGCATGTAGCCGCCGACGTGAGGAGGCGGGGTGGATGTCAGTGCTGGCGCTTCGGCGAGGGATTGGCGTGCCCGCCTCGTCACGTCGTCGGCTGCGGGCCGCGCCAGTTTTCCACTCGACGCCACCGCTGCCATTCGCATTGTTCCAGGCATGGTGACTTTTCTCTTCGACAAGGACGATGCCGGTGGTGCCACTCCGTCTCGCGCAGAGGCGCGACTTGAGGACACGTGGGATCTCACGCCGCTCTACAAAACGCCCGGGGATTGGGATGCGGATTTCGCCCGATTGCAGAAGGACTACCCGGCCATCGGCGAGTTTCGCGGGCGGATCGGTGGCTCGGCGCAGGTGCTGCGCGACGCGCTGGAGTTCGACAAGCGCATCAGCCTGCATGTGGAGAAGCTGCACCACTACGCTTCGCTGCGCGCCGCAGAGGATTCCTCGGACGCGGCAAACTTGGCGCGCGAATCGCAGCTCCAGAATCTGCTGACGAAGATTGGCGAAGTGTCGTCCTATGTCGTCCCGGAGATGCAGGCGATCGACGATGCGACATTCGCACTCTTTCTCGCGGATCCCGGGCTGGCTGAGTGGCGAGTCCGGCTGGAGAAGATCCGCCGGCTGAAGCCGCACACGCTCAGCGCTGCGGAAGAGCGGCTGCTCGCCCTCGGTCACAGCGCGCTCACGGGGCACGGGGAGACATTTTCCCAGCTCACGAATGTGGACATGAAGTTCGGCATGCTGACCGGCGGGAATGGCGCGGAACGCGAACTGACGCAGAGCAGCTATTCGTCCTTCCTCCAGAAGCGGGACGCCGCGCTGCGCAAGCGCGCCTTTCACCAGTTCTACAAGGAGTTCGGTGATCACAAGTTCACCCTCGCATCCACGCTTGCCAGTTCGATCAAGGGCGACGTCTTCCGCGCCCGCGCACGGAATTACAGCGGCGCGCGCGAGGCGGCGTTGTTTCTGGACGATGTGCCGGTGTCCGTTTACGACAATCTCATCGGTGCGGTCCGCGCGAATCTTCAGCCGCTGTTCCGCTATTACGCGCTGCGCAAGCGCGTGCTCGGCCTCGCGGAGATTCATCAATACGACACCTACGTGCCCATCGTGCCGGATTTCGAAAAGCGTACATCCTTCACCGAAGCGGCCGAGATGTGCATCGCGGCCTTCAAGCCACTCGGCGGCGAATACCAGAAGATTCTGGCGCAGGGACTCGGCGAGCGACGCTGGTGCGATCGGTTTGAGAACAAGGGGAAACGCAGCGGCGCCTTCAGCAGCGGAAGCTTCGGCGCGCCGCCTTACATCCTGATGAATTACAAGGACGACGTTTTCTCGGATGTCTTCACGCTAGCGCACGAGGCCGGTCACTCGATGCACACCTGGCACTCCCACGGAACCCAGCGCTGGCAGGATGCGGACTACCCGATTTTCCTCGCGGAAGTGGCGAGCACCTTCAACGAGGAATTGCTCACTCACCATTTGCTCGAACAGACGACCGAACCGAAGATGCGCGCGTATTTGATCAACCGGCAGCTCGATGACATCCGCGGGACGGTTTACCGGCAGACGATGTTCGCCGAGTTTGAAAAGATGACGCACGAGATGGAGGAACGCGGCGACGCCGTGACGCTCGATACGCTCCGGCAGGCCTATCGCGGATTGCTCGACGCGTACTTCGGCCCGGACTTCGTGATCGATTCCGAACTCGAACTCGAGTGCCTGCGCATTCCGCACTTCTACTCGGCATTCTACGTTTACAAATACGCGACCGGCATCAGCGCTGCGGTCGCCCTCAGCCAGCAGGTCATCGAAAGCGGCGACGCTTCCCGGTATCTTGGCTTTCTGCGCAGCGGCGGATCACGCTTCCCGATTCCGACCTTGCGCGCCGCCGGCGTGGATATGTCGTCGCCCGCACCCATCGAGGCGACGCTGCGGCTTTTCGCCCGAAGGGTGGGGGAGTTGGAAGGTCTGCTGGCGCAGGCTTGAGAGGAAGTCGCGCGGGTGTGGTGTGGTTGGAAGTCGGCCCGCGGAGTCAGGCGCGTAGCGCCGAAACAACAATAGCCGTGGGTGACGAGCCTTCGAGGAACCCACGGATCGACGGAGAAGCGACTGCGCCGCGTAGCGGCGCAACGACACGCGTGCGAGTTTTGACGTCTCGGCTACGCGGCACATCCGTGTTTGCAAACTGTCCGTGGGTTCCTCGTCACCCAGGGCTCTTCAGGTACTGGCGCTACGCGCCACGACACCCCTCCGTCAGTCCCAATCCGTAGGCCCGAGTTCGATCACGCCCGAAATGGCCGGAGCGCAAATGAGGACTTGCCACCACGGCAACCCCGTTGCTTGTTCGAGGAAATCGACACCGCTCTCCGCCAGATGGATATTTCTCACCAGCGCCTGTTCGTGGCCGCGCAAGGCTACAGCGAACTGGGGCTTCCGGAGCTCGCCCTCGCGGAACTGGATTCCCTCCCGAAGGAGATTCAGACGAGCACCATCGCCGTCGAGGCCCGCCTCTCAGTCTTCATGCAGGCGAAGCGATGGAAGAGCGCGCTTCCGATCGGACGCGAACTCTGCCGCATCGCGCCGGACAAGACGGCCGGCTTTATTCACGCGGCATTTTGCCTGCACGAACTCGGCCACAGCCGCGAAGCGCGTGAACTGCTCGTGAGCGGACCCGCAGCGCTGAAAGCCGAACCCACTTACCATTACAACCTCGCCTGCTACGAGGCGGCGCTCGGCAACATCGACCAGGCGCGCGCGCATCTGAAGGTGAGTTTTGCGATGGATAAATCGCTCAAGGATTACGCGCGATCGGACCCGGATCTGAAGGCTCTTCAACTCGCGGATTCGAAGGGAAACTAGACTGGACGACCGGGAAGGCGCCGGGATCTGCCCGCGCGCAGTTCATCCTCTTCCGCGACTGGACGCCACACTTTCCCTGCCAGCTGCGTCGTGGCCGCGAGAGCGGAGCCACCGTGCGGGCCGCACCGGTAACTGTGCGTCCACGACGAACTTCATGCCCCGAGCGGGAGCGCTTCGATCGCACCCTTCGAACTTGCTTTGCATTCCGCTTCTCGCTGATTTTCCCATCATGAAGCAAGGTTCTCGCACTCGCATGAAGGCACTCCTCATCGCCACGCTGGCCGCTGCCGCGCTTTCCGGCGATGTTCGCGCCATCGATGTGCCGGGCGCCGCTGCGCTGGCCGATCTCATCATGCGTTTCGATACGAACGGTGACTCGAAGATCGACACCGGCGAGTGGCAGGCGGGAGTGGCGGGGAGCTTCGGCGAGATCGATGCGGATCGGGATGGGAATATCACGGCGGTCGAGATCGATGAGTTGAGCGGGCCGCTCGAACAGGAAGCGGGTGCCGTCGTGGCGACCCTGGTCCCGAAGTTGCTGAAGCCGCTGATCATGAGCATGGATGCCGACAAGGACGGCGCAGTCTCCAGGGAGGAATTCCTGAAGAAGGTGGATGAGATGTTTGCCCGGCTCGACGCAGACAAGGACGCAGTCCTCACGCGCACCGAAGTGATCGAGCTTCCGATGAAGATGGTCACGCCGCCGAGGAACTGAGCGTCGGCCAATCCGGGGGGCGGGAGCGCGGATCTATTCCTCGAAGATCGCGATGTGGGTCGTGCCGTCGGAGCGGATGTAGCCGTGAAACATGCCGGGGGTGTTGTATGGCGTGGCGACGTTGCCTTTCGCATCGAGCGCGATGAGCCCGCCTTCGCCCCCGAGCTTGGGCAGCCGCACCTTGATGATTTCGCGCGTGGCGGCTTCGACGGTGGCGTGCTGATACTTCATGCGTGCCGCAACATCGTACGCGACGGCGGCGCGGATGAAAAACTCGCCATGGCCGGTGCAGGAGACCGCAACGACATTGTCCTCGGCATACGTGCCGGCGCCGATGATGGGCGAATCGCCGACGCGGCCGGCGCGTTTGTTCGTCACTCCGCCGGTGGACGTGCCTGCGGCGAGATGGCCGTGCTTGTCGAGGGCGACCGCGCCGACGGTGCCGACTTTCGATGACGTCGGGAGTGCGTCGTTCGATGCGTGCTTCTTCTCCTTGGCCTTCTTCAACTGCTCCACGCGCTCGGGGATGATGAAATACTCGGCGGGTTCAAACGGCAGCTTCTGCTCGCGCGCGAAATCCTCCGCGCCTTTGCCGGTGAGCATGACGTGCGGCGAGTGGTCCATGATGGCTCGCGCGAGATGGATGGGATTGCGCACGCCCTGCACGCCAGCGGCGGCACCGGCCTTGAGGGTTGCGCCATCCATGATGGAGGAATCCAGTTCCACCGTGCCCGCCGCGGTGAGCACGGCGCCGCGACCGGCATTGAAGAGCGGCGAATCCTCCAGCACGACGATGGCAGCGCTCACCGCATCAAGACTGCTCCCGCCGTCCTGGAGCACTTTGAAACCTTTGCGCAACGACTCCTCGAGCACCTTGCGCGATGCGGCTTCCTTCTCGGGCGGGAGTTCTTCGCGGGTGACTCCGGCGCCGCCGTGGATGACGAGGGTGATGGGTGATTCGGCAAGTGCAGTTGCTGCGTGCATGAGTGCGAGAGAGAGGAGAAGGAGGAGAATCCTGTTCATGGCTGCTCGGTTGGTTTCCAGGTCATTCCGGCTTTCAGCAGATGCACGCGGAGGCCGGTGGCAGATGCAATCCCGCCGGGCTTCGTTTCACCGCGCTTTGCATCGCGGGCGTCGATGATCACCACGCTGCTCCTGCCGATCACTTTCCAACCCTCTTCGGAGACGATGACGGCGGTCTCCTCGTCGATGCCGACTCCGATTTTCTCCGGATGATCGAGCACTGCGCTGAGCAGTCGCGCATAGCGCTGCCGCTTCACGAAATGCTGGTCCACGATGACCTCCGGCCACAGGCCCAGGCCCTCGGCGATCTTCGTGGCGCCTGCGGTGATGGCCTGCAGTTTCGCCTCGCCGGTGATCATCAATTGCGAGAGGACCGCCGCGCCAGCGCTCGTGCCGCCGACCACCGCGCCGTCGCGGTAGCGCGTGCGGATCACTTCAGCCAGTCCGGCATCGCGGATGGCTTTGACAAGGCGGTTCTGATCGCCGCCCGGCATCCAGATCACGTTTGCAGCTTCAAGTTCGGCGCGGGCTCCGGTCGCGTGCAAATCGTCAATCGCAGTGACCGTGCTCGCGCCCAGTTCGCGCCACAGGGCGACTGATTTCGCGCCGGAGTCCGGAAGCTCCGAAGCTTGCGCAAGGATGACCACGCGCGCCTTCGCGCCACCGCCGAGTTCAAGGGCGAGCCTGATGAATTCCGGCTGCGTCCTGCCTCCGCCCACGACCACAAGGTGCCCGCGCGGAGCAGGCTCGCTGGCGTCGAGC
>Ga0105048_10016696_pt1 | contig 11338 bp, 6 predicted proteins | sample MAT05_FD_78382 | JGI IMG/M metagenome (GOLD analysis project Ga0105048, IMG submission 78382) | Freshwater microbial communities from Lake Fryxell liftoff mats and glacier meltwater in Antarctica - MAT-05 | ecosystem: Environmental > Aquatic > Freshwater > Ice > Liftoff microbial mat | place...
ATCCGTGTTCGTCGGCGATCCGGAACACCAGCGAGAGCACCGCCGCCTGGGTGTCGTTCAGTTGCAGCAACCGGGCCAGCATCAACGGCCCCACCTCCGACACCGTGGTCCGCAGGGGGTGTCCCTGACGACCGAACACATCCCAGAAGACCACCGGATACGCTTCGGAAGCGTGGTCCACCATCTCCAATTGCCGGACCCGCTCCTGGACCCGGGTCGATCCTCCGCCCGCCTTGCCCAGGCCGGACAGATCCCCCTTCACATCCGCCAGGAACACGGGCACGCCCTGACGACTGAACGATTCCGCCAGTGCCTGAAGGGTCACCGTCTTGCCGGTGCCGGTCGCACCGGCAATCAACCCATGGCGATTGGCCATGGCCACCGTCAGTCCGATCCATCCTCCGGCGGACTTCGCCACCCGTAATTCATCCCTCATGTTTTGATCCTCGCCGCCCTCCCACCCGACCCTCAAGACCGCGTCGCGCACGGGAAGGTCAGGTGGAACCAGAACATGGATCCAGCCGCCACCGTGCTTTCGACCCGCACCTCACCGCCCATCAATTGGACCCATTGCCGCACCAAGGCCAGCCCCAACCCGGTTCCGCCATGCCGGCGCGTGGGCTCGCCGTCCACCTGGACGAAGGGTTGGAAGATCCGTTCCCGTGCCTCGGCAGGAATCCCGATCCCGGTATCAACGACCTCGAATCTCAGGAGACAGCGGGTGGCGTCGGCTGACAATTGCTGGCAGCGCAGGCGCACCCCGCCTTCCTGGGTGAACTTGATTGCGTTGCCCACCAACTTGACCAGCACCTGACGGAGGCGGGCCGCATCGCCCATCAACTCCTGTGCCACGGGAATCTCGGATTCCAGGCTCAGGGTGATCCCCCGGGCTTCCGCCTGCGGGGCAAACTGGCGAAGGACGCCGTCTAAAATCTCCCGGGGCGAAAACGGTGATGGAACCAGGCGGACCCGCCCCGCTTCCAGCCCGGAGAAATCAAGGATCTCTTCCATCACCCCCAGCAGGATCTCGGCGCTCTCGCGCGCAATGCCGGCGTAGCGCTGCTGCGACTCGGTCAACTCGGTTGCGGTCAGGAGATCCAGCATGCCGATGACGCCGTTCATCGGCGTCCGGATCTCATGACTGATGTTGGAAAGGAACTGGGTCTTGACCCGTGCCGATTCCATGGCGGCATCCCGAGCGGTCGACAGGTCCGACTGGATCCGTTTCAGATCGGTGATGTCTTCGCTGGTGCCGATGCAGTATGCCACCCGGCCGTCGGTGCCGCTGTGCTGGGCGATGCGGGTGCTACCCCAACGGGATTGGCCCCGTTCGACCAGAAACCGGAACTCTGCCAGAAACTCGTTCCCATGGCGGAGTGAACTTTCCCACAGGGCAATCACCCGGGGCCGATCTTCGGGATGGACGGCCTGCCACCACAGTCCGCGGGGTTCGGCGACCGTGTGAAGCCCGGCGAGATTGCGCCAGCGCAGATTGGTGTACGTCAGACGGCCCTGCGGATCGGTCTGGAACACCCCGACCGGTGCCAGGCCACACAACATCCGGAAGCGTTCCTCGCTGGCCCGTTGCGCCGCCTCCGCACGGGTCTCGCGGGTCCGATCCCGGAAACGAACACGAACCAGGACCCGATCCTCCCGCAGACTGACGGCGCAGAGGGTGGCGTCTGCGCCAGTTTCCTGACCGGAGGCCTCCCGGAGCAGGACCCTCACGGGGGGAACTTCCTCTCCCAGGACCAGTCGTTGCAGCCAACCTTGCCACGAGGCACGGGCCATCGTCGGGACAAGAGTGAAGATGGTCGGGGCATCGACCTCAGCCAACGTTCCCACCAGGGATTCCATCGCCCGGTTCCAGCCGATGAGCAGCCCGTTGAGCGCCATGACCAGCGTTGGATCCCCTTCCCCCTCCAACCATCCGCGGAGCACCGCACGATCGACCGGATCGACCTGTCCCCAGGGAGTCTGTGGATCGCGGGCAGCGACCGGGGTCTGGGGTTCGCGGACGAGCGTGGGTGGCTTGGGTTGCATCCGGCTGCCTTTCAAGAATGGCCAATGGGGATCGACCTAAAATCCTGCACCGTCACCGGTTCAGAACTGGAATCCGTACCCGAGTGAAACCAGGTGCGCCGAGATGTCGTAGGTGCCCGCAAACACCGGGTTGTCCTGAGCCGAGATCGTCCGGGAATCGTAGAACACCCGCGAGTAAGCCAGATCGAAGCGATGCGGCCCCACGCGATAGCCCAACCCGACCGTCACGACGTTCTGGGCGGCATCTGGGATCGTGGGCGAAAAGGTCCGATCCGGAACCGGGGTCTGGTAGTACTGATAGCTCATGCGGAGCTTCCAGCCCTCGGCAAAGGCCCAGTCACCGCCGACGCCGAACGTAAAGGTGTCCTTCCAGTCCTGCTCATACTGGGTCGGCAATCCGAGGAATCCCGAGGTCGCCGGATCGACCCCGAGTTGGAGCGACTGAAAGCGCGAGAATTGGATCCACTCGACGTTCGCCTCCACTCGGATGGTGTCGGTGACGCGGACGCCATAGCCCAGCGCAAGGACGGTTGGGAAGTCGATCTGACTGTTGAAATCGGTGCGGGACGGCGCGGGAACGGGAACGTTGCTGGCGGTAAAATGCCCTTCGTACTGGACGGTCATCGGCAAGCGGGCGGTGAACGCCACCCGATGGCCCTCCCATAGATCCACTCCAAGAGCGACATTGCCGCTCACACCGACACCGTCGCCGCGGGCACGCAACTCGCCGTCGGGAAGCCCAGCCACCCCGAAGCGGTTTGCCCAGGAATAGCTCTGGCGGAGTTGCAGCTCGGACCACATCACGTCGAGGCCGAGCCCCAACCGCACGCGATCGCCGATCTTGAAGGCGAGATTCGGGTTCACGTTGAAGGTCTTCAGGTCCACGAAATGGGGTGCCTGATACTTCAGGATCCCGGCATTGTCCCAGTCCCACTTGACCGCCAGACCGTACGGGACCGTGACGCCCAAGCCGGCAGACACGCGATCGTTGAGCGGGCCACCGACGAAAAGTGCGGGGAGAAACTTCCATGGATCCGTCGTCCGCGCGGTGCCCGACGGGCCGCTGAACTCGGCCCGATGATGGACAAAGGTGGGTTCAAAGGAGGCTTCCCAGTTGGAAAGCAGCGTGAGGTTGGCGGGGTTGTGCCAGGCCGCTGACGCGTCGTCGATGAAGGCGATTCGTCCGCCGGAGGTCCCGAGTCCCTGAGCACCGATGGTGGGACTGCGGAAGCCTTCTCCATGCAGCGGCAGTCCGAGCAAAACAGTGGCCGCAGCGATCCAGACTCCTTGCTGTCTGGACGGGGGGTGACAGGTCATGCGCTGGTTATGTGGGAAACCCCTACACAGGGCAAGCACCCACCTGTGAAGCAGCAATTTCCGTGGTTGGGCAAGATTTGGCTCTTTTCAGGCACCGATGGCGACGGCACGCTGAATGGGTTCTCACGGATTCGGGTTGGCATTCATCCGGATCCCGCGAACGGGGTTTCCTACTGCTTCCTTCGAGGAAATCCCTACAACCCCCCCCTGCCCTTGAAATGACGTCCAAGACCGCCATTCCGCTTTTCACGGAGCGCGAAACCCACATTTCGTGCCGAAACAGTCAGGGAGCCGAGATCCGGGCCACCCCGGTCCGGTTGACGCGCTATTCCGTCGTCTTCGAGGTCTACAACCCGTTCAGCCTCCTCCAACTGTCCGAGGTTCTCTCGGAGTTCCGCATCACCATCGGGGAACGGTGCGTCTTCGCCGGTCGGGGCGTTGTTTCCAACCTGGTCAACACCGGCATCATGCTGCTGTGCGAGACCACGCTGGATGAGTCGTGGCTCGACGTTGACCTGTTTTCACCCATCGCCCAGCCGCTGCGGTTGCAGGCGGAGTTCGATGCCTTCATGGCGGAATGGCGCAAGAACCGCGCCGTCACGCCGGACTTCAAGGTGGCCGTCTCCGACTTCCAGATGCTGCTGATGGATCTGCGGCGATGGCTCGACCAGGTGGAACTCGGGGTGCGCTCGGAGCCGCTCGGGGTCCGCTCGGAGATGGAACGGACGGTCTTGCGCGAACTCGAGGGCCGGATCCTGCCCGAGGTGGGCGAATGGATGGACCGGTTCGATCTGGTGGCGAGCGGTGTGCTGACCGAGTCACGGGCCGCGCACCGGGCCTACGCCCGGCGACAATTGCATCCGCTCGTTCTTTGTTCGCCCTTTGTTTACCGGACCTTCCAGAAGCCGCTTGGGTACGCCGGGGATTACGAGATGGTGAACATGATCCTGCGCGACCCGCACGAGGGCGCGACCCTGTTCGCCAAACTGGTCAATGTCGTCTTCCTCCAGAACCCGCCCGCGCTGGCACATCGCAACCGCATCACCCACCTCCAGCAACGCCTGGCCGAGGAAACCCGGCGTGCGCACGCTGAGGGCCGGCGTTGCCGGATCCTGAATCTGGGCTGCGGCCCCGCCATGGAAGTCCAGCAGTTCCTCGCCACGGATCCGTACTCCGACCTGGCCGACCTCACGCTGCTCGATTTCAACGAGGAGACGCTGGAGTACGCCCAGGAGAACATCCTCCGCATCCGCGATCAGCACGGGCGCAGGACCGGAATCGTTTTCCAGACCAAGTCCATCAACCAACTCCTCAAGGAAGCATCGCGGCCTGATACGATCTCCCAGCGGGGTCAGTACGACATGGTCTACTGCGCCGGCCTGTTCGATTACGTCTCCGACCGCGTCTGCCGGCGATTGACCGAGCTGTTCTTCGAGCTTCTGGCTCCCGGCGGGCTGTTGTTGGTCACGAATGTTGACGATTCGAAACCGTTCCGGGAATCGATGGATTTCCTGCTCGAGTGGCATCTGATCTATCGCGATCACCAGGCCATGCGCCAGTTGATCCCCACCAATGCGGTCAACTGCCCGACCGAGGTCCTCGCTGATCCCACCGGGGTCAATCTCTTCCTCGAGATCCGTCGTCCCTCTGTCTGAGCCATGAGCCGCGAGGCGCCAGAGATCACCGCCGCCTACGAGGAGGCCGATTGCGAGATCGCCATCCGGCGTATCCGCATCGGCTGCGTCATCGCCATCGCGACGTTGCCGCTGGGTTTCTTCATTGATCAACTGCTCTACGAACGGCTCGTCCGGGATTTCCTCCGCTACCGGCTCGCCGGCTCCGTGGCGATGCTCCCGCTGCTGGCGTTCGTGATCCATCCGGTGGGACGCCGTTACCACCGGATCGTGGGTGTCGTGCTGGCGATGATTCCGGCTGCGTGCATGGCCTGGATCATCGCCCATACTGGCGAAGCCGCACGGTCTCCCTATTACGCCGGACTGAATCTAGTGCTGCTCGCGGTGGGACTGGTGCTCCAGTGGACCACCCTTCAGAGCTTCAGTGCCGTGACGGGGGTCATCGCACTCTATTCCATCGCCTGCCTGGGTCGCGTCGATGCCTCGAATCTCGGGGCCTTCATCAACAACCTCTATTTCATCGTTCTGACCGGCTTCATCGTCATCATCGGAAACTCGATCCAGACGGGTCTCCGGCGCAGCGATTTCGTCGCCCGCTTCCAACTGGAGCAAAGCCGGCGGGAACTGGAATCCGCCAATTCCCAGCTCGGCTCGACCAACAGCCAGCTGGAATCCGCCAATTCCCAACTCGAATCGACCAACGAAAAGCTCGCCCAATCCAATCGGCGCCTACGGGAACTGGACGAGATCAAGGGACGCTTCTTCGCCAACATCTCCCACGAACTCCGCACGCCGCTGACCCTCCTGCTTGCCCCCCTGGAACAGCTCCGCGCCGATCCCGCGCTCGAACCGGGCAGTCGCAGCCATGATCTCCTCGAAACGATGTTCGCCAACGGCATGCGACTGCTGAAGCTCATCAACGATCTGCTCGACCTGGTACGGCTCGACGCCGGCGTGTTGCAGCTTCAGAAGCATCCGATCCATGTGGGTATCTTCCTCGGCGGGATCCTTCACTCGGTCCGGTCCCTCGCCGAAGGCAAGGGCATCCACCTCAGCCACCACATCGGCCCCGAGGTCAAGGGAGTGCTCGCCGATCCCGACAAGCTCGAGAAGATCTTCTTCAACCTGTTCTTCAACGCCCTCAAATTCACCCCTGCCGGCGGGCGGGTTGACGTGGGTGCGACGGTGGATTCCGGGCAGGTGATCTTTCGGGTTTCCGACACCGGGGTGGGCATTCCCGACGAAAAACAGCCCTTCGTCTTCGACCGCTTCTGGCAGGGAGACACCTCCGCCCAGCGAAAGTATCAGGGTGCCGGCATCGGACTCGCCATCGTCAAGGAACTGGTGGAAGCCCACTCAGGGAGGATCGAAGTCGAGAGCCGGCGTGGGGCGGGCACGACCATGATCGTGCGACTGCCCGCCGCGGAGTTGCCGCCGGAGGCCACGCCGGGACCGACGCCGGCCATCGCCCTTCTTCCGCGGGCACTGGAGGTCGCCAAGGCCGACGGCGAGGAGAAGGAATCCGATACCGAGACTTGGCTCGCCGGCCTTTACAAACGGGCCGAGCTCTACGCCGGGATCCCCAATCTGCGCGACGCGGTGCGACCGGTGCCGGCCCAGGGTCAATCGAAGAACCCACGCCTGCTCATCGCCGAGGATGAACCCGACATGCTCGGGTTCCTCCGGCTTTCGTTGCGCGACGACTATGAACTGGTCGAGGCCGTGGATGGGGATCAGGCGGTCACCATGGCGACGCAGTACCTCCCGGACATCATCCTGTGCGACATGATGATGCCGGAAAAGGATGGGCTCGAAGTGTGCCGGGAGATCCGCCGGCAACGCTCCACCCGCGCCATCCCCTTCCTGATGCTCACCGCGCGGGCAGACGACGAGACCAAGCTGACCGCTCTGAACGCGGGTGCCTCCGACTACCTCAGCAAGCCGTTCAGCACCGCTGAACTGCGACTGCGCATCAAAAACCTCGTCGACGCACACCGCCTGCAGAAGGCACTCGCCTGGCAGAATCAGAAGCTCGAAGCCACCCTCGATCAGTTGCAGGAGACCGAGACCCAACTGGTGCAGGCGGAAAAGCTCGCATCCCTCGGACGTCTCTCGGCCGGCATCATCCACGAGATCAACAACCCGCTGAACTTCGCCAAGACCGGCCTCCACATGCTGGCTGGCCACGGAAGCGCCCTTCCCCAGCCGGTCCGTGAGGAATTCCGGGAGACCATCAAGGACATCGGCGACGGACTCGACCGCGTCGTCACCATTGTGTCCGATCTCCGCACCTTTACCCACCCCGGATCCGCCGAGGACGAAGTCAGGCTTGCGCCGGCCCTGGCCACCGCCGCCCGATTCCTCACCGCGGAACTCCGGGATGACATCCGCTTCCATCTCGAGATCGAGGAGGGCGTCACCGTCCAGGCCAACCGCAACCGACTGATCCAGGTCTTCGTCAACCTGCTCCAGAACGCCGTGGATGCAGTGCGGAGCAAGCATTATCCGCCAGACGAGGAACGTGAAATCCGGGCCTGGACGACTTCCACTCCCACCTTCCACCGAATTCATCTTCGCGACAACGGCTCCGGCATTCCCGCCGAGGTCGTCAGCCGGATTTTCGATCCTTTCTTCACCACCAAGGACGTCGGCCGGGGAACCGGCCTAGGACTCAGCATCTGCCACCGAATCATCGCCGACTGCGGCGGCCGCATCACCGTGCGGAGCGAACCGGACCGCTTCAGCGAGTTTACGCTGGAGTTCCCCCGGTCCGCCCCGGACGCTGAATCTGCGGTACGCCAGCAGGCTCTCACCCCCCATGGATAACATTTACGATTACAAGCGTTACGCGATCCTCTACGTCGACGACGAAGAGATGTCCCTGAAGTACTTTTCCCGGGCGTTCTCGCCTACTTTCCGGATCTTCACCGCCAGCAACGCCGAGGAGGGCTTCAAGATCCTGGCCGATCACCAGGACGAGATCGGCGTGATCATGTCGGATCAGCGCATGCCGGGGGAGAAGGGCGTCCAGTTCCTGGAGCGCGCCCGCCGTCTCCGCCCCCGCGTCATCCGCATCCTGGCGACGGCTTATAGCGACCTGGACGCCGCGATCGACGCCGTCAACACGGGTGCCATCTACAAGTACGTCACCAAGCCCTGGGACATCCCCCAACTTGAGACCACCCTCAAACGCAGCCTCGAATTCTTCATCGTCCAGACCGAGCGCGATTATCTCCTGCGCGAGAAACTGTCGGTCCTGCACAAGATGGTCATCACCGACCGGGTCCTCAGCCTCGGCGTCCTGGCGGCGGGGATCGGACATCACATCCGCGATTCCCTTTCGGCCGTCCGGGCCTTCCTGGAGCTCACCCCGGAAATGCTTCACCGGGAGAATCTGGATCTCACGGAACTCCGCAATCCGACCTTCTGGCAGGACTTCCATCGCAACGTCCAGAGCCGGGTCAAACAGGTGCTGGAGATCCTCGACAACATCGCCGTTCCTGGCGGTTCCTCCTTCGACACCCCGATCCATCTCCGCGAATCGCTCGAAGCCGCACTCACGGAGCTTCGGCCTGAACTGGACCGACGCCGGATCTCCGTCGTCAACCGGATCCCGGATTCCCTTCCCGCCATCCATGTGGATGCGCCCAAATTCCGAAAGCTCTTCCCCCTGATCCTTCGGGATGAACTCGCGCACCTCCCCGAGAACTCGGTGATCCGGATCGACGCCAGCCTGCAACAGCGTCCGGGGGGCAAACCCGAGATCGAGATCCTCATCAACGACAATGGCCCGGGAATGCCCCACCACGCCATCCTGTCGATGTTCGACCCGTTCCTGATGCGAAAGCAGATGCCCCAGGAATTCGGCGTCCTGTTGATGGCCTGTTACTTCATCGTCCACCATCACTTAGGCCGCATCGACGTCCGTCCCTCCGAGGGCGAAGGCCTGACCTTCACCGTGCATCTGCCGGTTCAACCCGAGGCCATCAACGTTGCCGATCAGGGCGAGGAATTCCTGGTGCGCGCCATGACCAATGAACGCCTCTGGGAACGACTGCTCGCCTCATCGTGACTCGGCTTCCGCCTTCAGCCCCCGGGTGATCAATTCCGCGATGCGATCCGCGTCATAGACGCACCCACCCCAAGTTCCGCCCCCGGCATGCTGGAGAACCGCCCAGAGCCGTGTGTCTGCCGGCAGCTTCTCGTGCGGAGTCAAGGCCGGATGCGGCGGGCGGGTGCGCAGCATCTCCGCTGCCTGAGTGCGGGTCATCGGCTGTGTATCGTTCCCAACGCAGTCGACTTCACCGACAAGCCGGTTCCGATCGATCACGATGCGGATCCGGTCTCCGTCCCGCAGGCGTCCAATCGGTCCCCCGGCCAAGGCCTCCGGCCCGACATGCCCGATACAGGCACCGGTGGAGACTCCCGAGAACCGGGCGTCCGTGATCAACGCCACGTGGCGTCCAAAGGGCAGGTGTTTCAGCGCAGAGGTCAGTTGATAGGTCTCCTCCATCCCGGTTCCCATCGGGCCCGCACCGATGAGCACGATGACATCCCCCGCCCGGATCTGCCCGTCCTTGATCGCCGCCATCGCTTCGCGTTCGCGAGTGAAGACGCGCGCCGGACCCTCGTGGCGATAGATTCCATCGGCGTCGACCACGGTCGGGTCGATGGACGTGCTTTTAATCACCGAACCTTCGGGTGCCAGGTTACCCCGCGGGAATGTCACCGTGCTGGTCAAACCGCGCTCACGGGCCTGAGCCGGTGAAAAAATCACCTCGTCGGGATCCACCCCGTCGAGCTCAGTCAACCGCTCCCGGAAGCGTCGGCGACGATCACTGCCCTTCCAGGCGTCCAGGACCTCGCCCAGCGTCACCCCGGTGACGGTTCGAACAGTCGTGTCGAGCAGGCCGAGTTCGCGGAGGTGACACATGACCTCGGGAACACCGCCGGCGAGGAAGACGCGGACCGTCGGATGATGAACCGGACCATTGGGCAGCACCGAGACCAGGCGGGGCGTGCGTCGGTTGACATCGATCCACTCTTCCACGGTCGGCCTGCGGAGGCCCGCCGCATGGGCAATGGCGGGGATGTGGAGCAAGAGGTTGGTGGATCCACCGAAGGCGGCATGCACCACTATGGCGTTGCGGATCGAAGCATCCGTGAGGAGGTCGGAGCCCTTGATCCCGGCACGGTCGAGTTGGATCAGAGCTTCAGCCGAATCCACCGCGATCTGATGCCACACCGCCGATCCGCTTGGAGCCAGCGCCGTGTGCGGCAGCGCCATTCCCAGGGCCTCGGCCACCACCTGGGCGGTGGCCGCCGTTCCCAAGAATTGGCATCCGCCCCCCGGGCTGGCGCAGGCCCGACACCCCAGGTCAGCCGCTTCCTCCATCGTCAACCGGCCGTGGGCAAACCGGGCGGCAATCGTCTGGATCGTTCCAGCGTCCTCCCCCCGTTCTGGCGGCAGCGTCACCCCGCCCGGCACCAGGACGCTGGGCAGTCCCCCCTGCCCGGCCAACGCCATGAGCATCGCAGGCAACCCCTTGTCGCAGGTCGCCACACCCAGGATTCCCCGACGTTGCGGGAGCGATCGTGCCAATCGACGGAGCACGATGGCCGCATCATTCCGGTAGGGAAGACTGTCGAACATTCCGACCGTCCCCTGGGTGCGGCCGTCGCACGGATCGGAAACATAAGCGGCGAAAGGCAATCCACCCCGGGCACGCAGGGCCTCGGCGGCGGCGCGGACCTGAAGACCGAGTTCCCAGTGGCCGGTGTGGAAGCCAAGGGCGATCGGGGATCCGTCCTGGGCACGAAGTCCGCCGAGAGTGCTGAGGATCAGATACTGCGGACGACCCAGTTCGGAGGGTTCCCAGCCCATCCCGGCATTCTGGGTGAGACCGAACAGGTCGCCGCTGGCCCACTCCCGGAGCATCGCCTCCGTCAGGGGCAGCTTTCCGGCGGGTCCAACCGCACGGCTGCGGACGTCATAAACACTTTCGGGAGAATTGAGGCTGGGAATGACAGGCATGGAGAGAGTGGGGGCAGAGAACCAGAAGATCCCCGGCAAGACGAGACGGGATTCTTCCCGCCGACTGGACCGCATACCGATTGCCTCCGCCTACCCACCGTGCGGACCACGTGTCGACCAAAGGCCACGAACTTCGCGAAGCATCCTGGAGTGCGCGTGGCGTCAGCCACCGCTTGGGTCGCGGCCTCCTCGGACGCCTTGGACGTACCCTGCCCCCGCCAGCAAGGATTCCTCACGCGAAGGCGCGAAGCCGCGAAGAGAGACGCCCGATCCGGGCAGCGAAGCGGCGACCGGGTGTGAACGGAACTCC
>Ga0105048_10016697_pt1 | contig 11337 bp, 11 predicted proteins | sample MAT05_FD_78382 | JGI IMG/M metagenome (GOLD analysis project Ga0105048, IMG submission 78382) | Freshwater microbial communities from Lake Fryxell liftoff mats and glacier meltwater in Antarctica - MAT-05 | ecosystem: Environmental > Aquatic > Freshwater > Ice > Liftoff microbial mat | place...
CGCTTCAAACAAGTCGTCCTCAATCTCCTCTCGAACGCCGTGAAGTTTAACCAGAAAGGGGGGAGCGTCACGGTGGCCTGCCAAAAGATCGCCGACTACCTCCGCATCGCGGTCGCGGATACCGGGCGCGGCATTCCTGCGGAGAGTATGGGAAAACTTTTCGCGCCCTTTGAACGACTCGATGTCGGTGACGCAGCCATCGAAGGCACCGGTCTGGGTTTGTCGCTTTCCAAGCACCTCGTGGAAGCGATGGGCGGGCGCATCGGGGTCGAGAGCGAGCTGGGCAAAGGTTCGACTTTTTGGATTGAGCTGCCGCTCAACCAAGGGACGCGCGCAACCACACCCACCGGGCTAATACCCGACGCCCCCATCCCCAGCGTCGCGGAGGCCCCTCGCTCCACCGTCCCGCGCACCTTGCTTTACATTGAGGACAACCTTTCCAATCTCCGTCTCGTCGAACGCATCCTCGCGCGGCGCCCCGAAGTGACGCTGCTCTCCGCACTGCAAGGCCGCCTCGGCCTCGATCTCGCGCGAGGTCATCTGCCCGATCTCATCCTGCTCGACCTGCAACTGCCCGATCTTCGGGGCGACGAGGTTCTTCGCCAGCTCCGCGCCGACCCAGCCACGGCAGACATCCCCGTCGTCATGATCAGCGCCGACGCGACTACTGGTCAGATCGAGCGCCTCCGCGCGGCCGGCGCGAATGAATACCTCACCAAGCCGATCAACATTCGCAGCTTCCTCGCCATCGTCGATGCCGCGCTGCCGCGCCCCGCCGCGCCCCCTTCCTGACACAAGGCGCCGGTGCTAAGCCGGGATGACGATGCGCATGGCCCGCTGCAGTTCCCGCCGGGTGACCGGTTTGCGCATGACGAAGTCGATGCCGACCGGATCCTCATACTCACCCATACTGCCGGCGGCAAAACCCGTGACGAGGATGACCGGACGCGTCGCATGTTTTGCGCGGAAGGTCGCGGCGAGCTCCACGCCATTCGACCCCGGCATCGCGTAGTCCGTGATCAGCAAATCGAATGCTGCTTCATCAAAGCAACTGAGCGCCTGCTCCGCGTTGACGGCGGTCACCACGCTATGCCCATCCGCGGTCAGGTAGCCGGCGAGCACTCTGCGGGTCACCGGCTCATCATCCACCACCAGCACATGCAGCGGGCGGTCGATTTTCGTGACCTCTTCGTCCTCGGCATTGAGCCCTTCGGCCATGGCTGGCAGGCGAATGCGAAAGGTCGTGCCATGCCCGAGCAGGCTCTCGATTTCGACGCTGCCTTCGTGCCGCTTGATGATGCCGAAAACCATGGAGAGCCCGAGCCCCGTGCCCTTCTCGCCTTTCGTGGAAAAGAACGGCTCCAGGCAGCGGGCGCGGACTTCTTCGGTCATCCCGGCGCCGGTGTCGGTGACCTCGAGCACGGCGCGTCCCTCCTCCGTGCTGGTGCGCAAGGTGATCGTCCCGCCCGCGGGCATCGCATCGACCGCGTTGAAGATCAAATTGGTCGCCACTTCGCGCAGCTCGGCGGAATTGCCGGAAATCGCCGGCATTCTTGCGAGATCAAGCGCGACCGTAATCGCTCGGCCCTCGGCCAGCGCCTGCCCTTTCCATTTGGGCTGCGTCAGCGGCACGGCCTGCTCGACGATCTCGTTCAGATCGATCCGGGAGAAAACATCCGTCACCTCGCGCGGGCGATAAAAGTCGCGCAGCCGGTTGATCACGTGCGAGGCGTCCTGCCCGGCCGTGTTCATGATTTGGAGGAATTCGCGCACGGTTTTAGGGTCGCGCAGCATGTCTTCATCGTTCAGCAGCATCTCGCTGTAGCCGATGACGGACATCAGCGCGTTGTTGAAGTCGTGGACAATGCCCCCCGCCATCTCGCCGAACGCGTGGAGCCGCTCCTGCGCCACGACCTGCTGCTGCATCTCCCGCAGTTCTCGGGTGCGCTCGGCCACTTTGGATTCGAGCGTTTGATTATGCGTGGCGAGTTGCAGATGGAGGAAACGAATCTGCAACAGGTTGCGGATCCGCATGTAAACCTCGGACGAGTTGAAGGGCTTCGTGACTAGGTCGGAGGCCCCGCCGAGGAGTGCTTTGCGTTTCGTTTCTCCTGTGGCATCCGCGGTGAGTACGAGCACTGGGAGGAAAGTATCTCGCGGGATGATTTTGCCGAGCCCGTGCATGATCTCAAAACCATCGAGGTGCGGCATATTGAGATCGAGAATGATCAAGTCCGGCTGGAATGCCTCGACCCGCCCCAGGCATTCCCGAGAATCGCTCAGGCTCTCAATTTGCGTAAAACCGAGCCGGTTTAGGATATTGCGCAGCAGCGAAATGTTCGCGACGCAATCGTCAACGATCAGTAGTCGTGCGTTCGCATTGGGATCGCTCATAGAGATCGCTTCGGCTCGCTCGAGCCTACCTTCGCGCCGCAGAGACTTTGGCCGCCCAAAATGCGGTCCACGACCGAGATGAGCACCTTCGAGTTCACGGGCTTTGCCAGATAGCGCATCCCGCCGCGGATACTCTCCTGTTGACCCGCTTCCTCGCGGGAAATCAGCGACGTGAAAAAGAGGATCGGCACGGCGCGCAAAACCGGATCTGCCTGGAGTTCGCGTGCCACGTCGCCGCCGTCTTTCCCCGGCATATCTACATCGAGCAGGATGATATCGGGGCAGTATTCCCGCGCCGCGGCGAGGGCAAGCGCCGAGCGATTTTCAACTCGCACATCGAAGCGCTCAGTCTTCAAGAGGCTGAGCCTCACGAGTCCGGACAGGTTGGGTTCATCGTCAACTACTAGGATGCGAGGTTTGGTCATAATGCGCCGCAATGGCGGCAGCATCCTTCTCTAGCAAGGGAAGTGCGGGCGTTCGGAGGAGAACCCCTTGTTCTTGGGGTAGGGGTATTCCCTGAATTACCCACTGCTGCGTCCTCCACGACCACAGGGCGTCTCTCCGGCTACTTACACGTCGAGCCTTGGCGGATCACTGAATGAAGCGGGGAAATGAGACCGGCAAGGGAATGGACTGGAAGGGACAGCCGCATTTCACGCTCGCGCTTTTCCAAGTTGCATGTGATCTTGGCAATCTATGGGCGACAAATCACCGAAAGCGACAAACAAAAAGGCTTCGCAAAAGCAGGCCAACACCAAATCCAACGCGCAGAAGAAGAATAATGCCGCAGCCGCAAAGCAGGCAGTGAAGTCGAAGAAGTAAAGCATCGCTCTAAGCGAAAGTCGGCGGCGGAGGAGCGGGATATCATGGCTCGGTTCCATCTCGCGTTTGTTTTGTTTGATCGCACGACCGTGATCGCGCCGGCCACTCTGTCGCACCGCCTGAAGCCGCATTTCACTCAGCCGCAACTGTTCCTGCGCCCAACGCAGGAGGTATGTGTGGCCGCTCGGATCGACAATCGCGTCGATCTGGCCCGAGGTGACCTCCGTTATCTTTCCGTAACGGCAAACTTGAGGAAATCTTAAGAAGCTAAACCGAACTGGCACACCCGCGGCTAAAGTCAGTTGCTGAAAGCTTGGGAGACACCTGGACTTATCATTTTGTCCAATGCTGCGCACGAGTCCGATCAGCAATGGTCGGTTCTTCCAGTGGTGGAATCAACCAGCGGACTTACCGACGCTCTGATGAATGCCTCTTCGCGGTTTTGCCAGTGCTGACGGGTCTCTGGATCATGAAGCGCTTCATTCAGTGCGGTCCCAAGCTCGTAGATCGTCTGGTCGAAGCCGAGAACAGCGTAAGCTTTGATATTCTCTCGGATGGCCTCCGTCAGTGCTCGAAAGAGGACTTGTTCATGGGCGGCGGGTCTATCCAGATCTTCGGGATGATCGAAAGTGTATTGGCACGCCGCGAAGTCCTGAGAGTGATGCCTTCTGCACGAATGCGGACGAACTGCGTAAATGCTGCACCGGCCATTTTGCAGGAGTGGGCAGATGATGTTTTGCGTGGCGTGCTCGAATGGTGTGAGCGGAAGAACTTTTTCGGAGTGGACTGCCAGACGAACCATTAGTTCTTGGATGTCGCCAGCGGTGAAATGACTGCGGAGGTGGCGCACGATCAGGAAAATCTCATGGGCGAATACATCGACACGGAGCCAGCAGCAGACTGAGCAGCCTTCACGACAGGCGAGCTTCGCTTCTCGCTGCTCGATTATCTGCGCGTTGAACTCATCAAAAGCGGCGAGTGCATTCTGCGCTGCTTGATCAAACTCGTCTGCTGAGGAGGATTGATCGATGTCTTCAATGAGTTGTTGAAGCGGGTATTCGTGCATCCAAATTCACCCTGACTTTCTCAGCCCTGAATCCCAGCGCGGCAAAGAGGTCTCAACTTCATCCCCTGCGTCGCCTTGGATTGGCCCAAGCGAAGACCGATTCGCGGGCGCTTGATCCGATCAACCGGCCATTCCGCCCACAGGTCGAAACGCTGCTTTCCCTACGCGTCAGCGCATGAGTAGGCAGGCGCGGGCCCGCTTGATCTCGCGGGTGATTTTGCGGTGAAAATGCGCGGGCATGCCGGTCAGGCGGCGGGCGAGGATCTTCCCGCTCTCGGTGACGAACTTTTTGAGGATGTCCGGGTTTTTATAGTCCAGGGCCTCGAGGGCGATGTCGATGCGGCGGCGCGGCATCGAGCGATTCGCCTTGCGGAAATTTGTGCGGCGTTGCGGAGTTTTTGGCTGCATAAGTCGGGAAGATTACTTGGTTTCGCGATGAAGCGTGCGCCGCTTCAGGTTGGGATTGTACTTTTTCTTTTCGAGCCGGTTGGGCGTGTTCGGGCTCTTCTTGTTGCGCGTGGAGATGTAGCGCGAGACGGGTTTGCCTTCGGCTTTCGCCTCCGTGCATTCGAGGATGATGAAATCGCGGGCCATGTGAGTTATTCCTTGGTTTCTGTGACCGGCTCTTCTTCTTCGGATTCTCCGGGCTCTTCGTCGGTCAGGCCGAAGAGGGAGGTTACAGGGACGCGCGCACGAGTTACTTTGCCTGTTTTTTCGAGCTGCGACTGGCACTCGACGGTGAGGCGCGCGAAAGGGAGCGCTTCGAGACGGGCGTGAGCGATAGCTTTGCCACTCATTTCGCAGACGCCGTAGGTGCCGAGGTCGAGTCGTTTGAGCGCTTCCTCGATTTCATAAAGCGCGTCCTGCTCCTGCGAGAGGAGACTGAGGGCGAAATCGCGGTCATAGGCATCGCTGCCGGCATCCGCCTGGTGCATGCCAAAGGCGCTGGCTTCGCTGCCTTCGGCGCGAGCGCGCAGGTTATCCTTCGCCACGCCGGCCATCGCATCGAGCAGGGAGTCACGGAGCTGCAGGAGACGGTCCTTTTGCTTTTCGAGAAAGGGTGTGAGCTTGACTTTGATGGCAGGGGGTTTCGGGGGCGTAACGCCGTTCGAAACACGTTGAGGCGCCGCGGTTTTCGCGGGTGCCGACTTGCTGGTGGATTTGGGTTTGAGTTTGAGTTTGAGTTTCACGGAGCCATTGCCCTTCGTTGGTTTGAGCGCTTTAGGCGCAGGTTTTCCAGCTTTCGCCGCAGGTTTCGCAGTGCTCCTCGCGGGTTTCGCGGGCGCGGCTTTTTTGGATTTCGCAGCGGATTTGGCTGGTTTGGGTTTGGCCATACAATTTGTGGGGAGAGACAGTCAGTTTCGGCGTTGCAGGGAAAATTGAGGCGCGTTACATACGGGCTATCGGAATGGCGTGCAAGGGGGAAATACCGCCTATTTTCACGCTTCCCGCAGGTCGCGGAATCGTGCTGTTTCCGCCATCGGTCCGTGCCGTTCTACGAGCTGGCAGACGCGTATCTTCGCAGCGCGAAAAACCAGAATGCCCGGCTCGCGGCGAGGACGAATAGCGCCGCGGCGGCGAGTTGCGCGAGGCCGCCCCACGGCGACTCGAAGGCGTGTGCGAGGACTCGGGCGGGGACATTCGCCACGATGATCACGGGGATGAAGTAGCTGAAGATTATTTTGAAAATGCCGCGGAAAACCGTGTCGGGGTAGCGGGCGATATTGAAGACGTTGAAGTACCCGTAAATCAGACCCTGCGCGCGCATGACCCAGAAGGCCGCGGTGGCGAGGCTGAAGAGGACCGAGTAATGGACTGCCACGCCGAACGGAATGGCTACGGCGAAAAGCGCGATCTGATGCGCCTGCGGCGCGACGCCGAGTTTGAAAAGCGAGAACCCCACGATGGCGACTCCGACCAGCGCGTTGACGATGTTGTCCATCCCGAACTTCCGCGTGGAAACGGCGAACTGCGCATCGACCGGCAGCAGCAGCATGAGATCGAGCCGGCCCGTCCGAATCAGTTCCGGCAGTTCCGCGAGGTTCACGTAAAAAAACGCCTGGAAGATCTGCGCGATCACCTGGTGCGTTCCCACGAGGAGCACGCATTCCCATTTCGACCAACCGCCGATGCTATCTACGTGCCCATAGAGCACCTCGAGGAAAATCATCTGCCCCACGAACCACAGAAATTCCACGACGATCCAAAGGGTGAAGTTCGCCTTGAAACTCATCTCGCGAATCAGCGAGTTCCGGATCATCAGCCAGTAAATTTCGAGATAGCGGCGCACGCGGACTGGATATTAGAGTTCGCGCGCGCCGTCCACCGCCCGGGCGTGAAAAGTAATTGAACACCCTGCCCAAAGTCCTGTCCTATTTTGACCTCAGCCATGCGCATCCGCTTCCCCACCGTTTTCGCCATCGCTGCCCTTCTGGGTGGGAGCGTCCAGGCGGTTGATGCCGGGAAGGGCGCCGCAGCTTTGAGCCTGTTAAAGGCGATCGACGAGGGCTTCGTTCAGGTCTTTGAAAAAGTCGCGCCCTCAGTGGTCGTGATCGAGGCGACAAAACGTTCGGAGGGGGATGACGCTGAGGCTTTGAAGGGTTTCGAGTTTTTCCTCGACGAGGGCAAGGACGCGAAAAAAACGCCCGGCAAAGATCAGGAAAAAGATCCGTCCCAAGTCTGGAAGCTGCCCGCTCCGCCCAGTCGGAGCGAAGGTTCCGGCTTCATCATCCGCGCGGACGGGGTCATCGTGACAAACAACCACGTCATCGCCGACGCTGAGAAAATCCGCGTCCGCCTCCGCGACGGCCGCACCTTTCCCGCCAAGCTGATCGCCGCCGACGACAAAACCGACATTGCCGTCCTCCGGATCGACGCCAAAGACCTGCCCGCCGTGGAGATGGGCGACAGCGATGCCCTCCGCGTGGGCCAGCTCGTCTGCGCGATCGGCGCGCCCTTCAATCAGGACTACAGCTTTACGGTCGGCTGGGTCAGCGGCAAAGGTCGCACCAACCTCCTCGGGCCGACGTCGCCAACCATTCTTTACGAGGACTACATTCAGACCGACGCCTTCATCAATCCCGGCAACAGCGGCGGCCCACTCTTCGATGTGGAGGGCAAAGTCGTCGGCATGAACACCCTCATCAACGGGATCGGCCGTGGCCTCGCCTTCGCCATCCCAGCCGCAATGCTCCGCGACATCGGCCAGCAGCTCATCGCCACCGGCAAAGTCCAGCGCCCCTGGCTCGGCATCCGCATCGAGACCCTGCGCGACAGCACCCGGCTCCGCGAGCACATCACCGACGTGGAGAAAGGCGTTGTCGTCGAGACCATCGAGGCCAATGCGCCCGCCTACAAAAGCGATCTTCGCGCCGCCGATGTCATCACCGAAGTCGATGGCGTGAAAGTCGCCACCGCCCGGGAACTGCAGAAAGAGATTCTGAAAAAGAAAGTTGGCCAGCCCGTGCAGCTCACCGTCTGGCGTAGCGGCGGCATCCTGAAGATTGCCGTCCCCACCGGCGAACTCCCCACCGAGATCACCAAAGTCGCCAACGTCGCGCCGCGGAAGATCGAGAACGCCAAACTCGAAAGCTTCGGTCTGAAACTTCACGATGCCAAACCGGCGGGCGCACAAGTCGCCGAGATCGTCGCCGACAGTCCCGCGTCAAAAGCGGAAATTTTAGCTGGCGACATCATCACCGAAGTCGATACGAAGGCCGTCGCCGACGCCGCCGCCTGCGCCGCGGCCATCACCGCCGGGGCCGGCGGCGAACGCAGCAAGGGCGTGCTGCTCAATCTCGATCGCCGAGGGAAACGCACCTACGTCGTGCTCGACCTGCAAAAATAGCGCGATCAAACAGTCCTCTTGGTTGGGGCGGCCGGTGCCTCTGGGTGGGGCACCGGCCGATTTTTTGGGAATAGAAAGCCGCGCCCGCGATCTACCATTGGTCTGCCGAAAATTCTGCCGATGAAAGCCCGCCCATGAGCGCCACGCCGCCTCCCACTCTCCGCCGCATTTTCAATCTGCGGCTGAAAATCTTCCTCGCGATGAGCGTTGTCGCATTCACCGTCATGGCGGCTTTCACCGTGCCGGGCGTCTTCCTGCGGAGATAGAGCTTGGTGGAAGAATTCCAATCCTTCGTTCACAGCGCCGCAGGCACGGCGGCGCTGGCCATTTCGGGCGATGACAACCCCGAGGCCCGCAGCGTCTTCCGCCAAACCGAGCCCATTCCTTTTAAAAACGTCCAGCAAGCCGTCACCACGCACTGCTGCGCGGTGACGTTTGAGCCCGCGCCTCCGCCCGGAGGGAAGCGCTCCTGCGCGCCCCGCATCGCGCTCCCGCGCGTGTCCCCTGCGCGCATGTTCTCGCGCAGGAGCGCTCGGCGGACGCGCAGGAGCGCTTGGCTCCGAGGAAACGACCCTCCCCAGCTCCGGCTTGGGAACGCACTTGTCCGCGAAGCTCTGCTTCGACAACGCCGCGCCCAAAAGGGCACGACATCCGGAGCGGAGGCACAGGGAAGCGGACTTCCGGGATACGGGCACTCTCAAGGCTGGAGCCTGGGAAATGAGAAGACGCCGAGGAGCCGCGGCTTTTACTTGCCGAGGCGCAGCTTGCGCTGGGCTTCGTAGAGATTGGGGATTGCGGGCACCTTGCCTTCGTCGGCGATCACGCTGCCTTTTTCGCCGGGCACGGTGTCGCGGACCTTGTCGCTGCGCGCGGCGCCCTGGATGCCGACGAAAGCGCCGTTCGGGAACGTGAGCGGCATGAAGGTGAAATCGCCCGGGGCATTGCCGTTGCCCGGCGAATTGGGCTTCGAGGTGTCCACTTTCACATTCCAATGCGCCACGCGCGCGCCGATGAAAGGTCCCGCCTGGCCCGCGCCACCGGGCCCGTCGGCGTCGTTGGTGAGGGTGATCTCCGTGCGGATGAGATCGAAGCTCAGCGCGCGGTGGCTGTCGAAGGTGCCCTTCGCCATGTTGCCCTTGCTGTAAACACAGCCGTTGGTCAGCCACTCGACATTGATGCCATGCTTCACCCGCCACATCCCCGCGACGGTAAAGTCATGCACCAGGCAGTCGGCGCTGTTCACGCGCATGGCGATGCTGTGATGGTTCATTTGCTCGCCGTCGATTTTCAGCCCGATCATGGAGCAGTTTTTCGCGGCGGTGAAAATGACGGCATTCTCCGCGCCAGAGATCTGCATGTCGCGCGCCCAGCAGTTGTAGGCGCGGTTGAAAAGGACGCCATTCCAGCCCACGCTGCGGAAGTGTTTGTGCTCGCGCGGTGCGCGCATGATGAGGTGCAGCCCCTCGACGCCCGCCTGCTGGACAAAGCCGCCCGGCTCGCGCAGCGCGACTTTCCACTCCGGACGGATATCCACGCGCAGCGGCTGGGCGAGGGTGACACTGTTGCCGGCCACGGCCTTGATTTCCACGGGCCACTGAAACTGCGGATAAACCGGGGGAAGGAGCCAGGTCGCGGACGGCCAGTTGTAGGCCTCCATGCTCGGGTGTGCGGCAATGTGTTTGAGCAGCGAGGCATCGCTGGGATTCTCCCACGTCATCAAGACGAACTGTCCCGGTTTGAGTCCCGCGGCTTTGTCCACGGTGATGGTGCTGTCGCCGCGCTTTGCCGGGCCCGCGGCCTGCGCGAGCGCAGCGCCGGGCCGCCAGTATTCCCAGGATTGCACGCGCTGGGGCTCGGCCTGGATGACTTTCCCATCCGCGCCAAAAGTATCCGGCGGCCCCATCCAGATCATCCCGCCGCTCCACGACCACACGCTCGATCCGGTATCGGTCAGAGTGCCGACGGTGTCATTGAGCGGCTTGGAAAATTCGAGCGTTGTTTTGTCGGAGCCGGCACCGCGCAGGACCGTGGAGCTGGGCAGCACGAGATGGCTGGAAAGGAGATATTTTCCCGCGGGCACCAGCACCGCGCCTTTGCCCGCCGCCTTGGTGATCGCAGCTTTGAAAGCCGCGGTGTCATCGGTCGTGCCATCACCCTTTGCGCCGAGTTCGCGGACATTCGCGACCACGGCAGGTTCCGGCAGCGGCTTCTCACCGCGCGCGTAGCCGGCGTAGGAGCAGTTCGGGATGTTGGGGTGCGTGTCGGGAGCAGCGGCGTAGCTTTTCCAAAGCGCATCGGAGGTCAGTTGCGCGTGGGAGGTGGCAATGAGGCAGACGGCGGCAAATGAGTGGGCGAGGTGTTTTTTCATGAAGAGGAACGAAAAAGTGGGGATGGTTGGGATGGCAGAATGCGGTCAGGGTGGATGCCGCCCGGTTCCCCAACCGGACGGCATCCTTTCCGCAGATTCCCGAAGCCCCCGTCAAGAAACCTCGGGAAAAATTTTCGTATGCTCATGCTCGCCGCCGCCCGATGAGGGCCAGCCCGCCGACCAGCCGAAGCCCCAGCGATCCCGGCTGGAATATCTCCCTCAAGCGCCCCGGCGGCGACGTGCGGCGAGGCCGAGCGCGCCGACGAGCAGCAGGCCGAGCGAGCCTGGCTCGGGCACCACTGCACCCGCGCCGCCGCCCGTGAAGGACGGTGCCGCCAGCGCCACGGTGCCGATGTTCAGCGCGGTGAGGGTCTGGCTCACGGTGAAGTTGGTGGTCGCGTTCGCGTTGACGGTGCCGTTGGTAAAGGAGCCGTTGATGTTGGTCGTGCCGGCTTGGGTCTTCAGCGTGGCGTAGGTCTGTGCACCGTTGAGGTCGAGCGTGCCGTTGCCGATTTTGGTCAGCATGTTGCCGGGCCCGCCGACGGCGCCGAGGGCCACGGTGTTGCCGTTGGTATCGACAATGCCGCCGCCGGTGCCGACGGTGACTGCGTTGGTGTAGGTGATCGCGCCGGACGCTTTCAGCGTGCTGGCTCCGCTGAGGGTCACGCTGTTGGCGAGGCTCAGGCCGTCGGGAGCCTGCAGGGTGCCTGCGGTGACGTTCCAGGCGAAAGCCGCCGCGGCGCTGGTGCCATCGGTGTGGGTGTAGGCGACTTCCTCAAGGTCCACGGTGCCAGCCCCGATCTTGTTCAGCGTGGTGGCTCCGGTGCGCTTGGAAAGCAG
>Ga0105048_10016700_pt1 | contig 11337 bp, 10 predicted proteins | sample MAT05_FD_78382 | JGI IMG/M metagenome (GOLD analysis project Ga0105048, IMG submission 78382) | Freshwater microbial communities from Lake Fryxell liftoff mats and glacier meltwater in Antarctica - MAT-05 | ecosystem: Environmental > Aquatic > Freshwater > Ice > Liftoff microbial mat | place...
ATGGGTGTGGGGACTGTGTGGCACGCCCAAAGCGATTAGCGATGGGCGTGGGAAGTGTGGCAAATGACTCTAGCGATTCACCACGCCCTTCGTACCTCAGAGCGTGCCACCCAGCTTATAGGTAGATTTCAAACTGCCCCTCGCGTAAACGCACCTTTGCGGAGCAAAAGGCGACAATGTTGCCCAACGTCTATTTCTTTGCCGGTTCGCGTTTCGCAGTGAAATCAACTTCACCTGTGTTGCCATCCAAGTCGTATTGGATTTTACCCTTCATGTTTTTACCGTACGGGCGTCCTGAGTAATCTGCTTGGATCTTGCGTCCATTGATGGTTGCCTCGATACGAAACTCCAATTTATTGTCACGGATCTTGAGCCCGGTTGCGTCGACGACGGTTCCTTCGGCGACGGTGTATTTCCCTTGCAAAGTTTCGCCCGACTTCGTGATGACGATTTTTGGCTCGAGTTTGTTCCCGTCGGCATCAATTTCGATATTCCAATGACCAACGGCGTCATCCAACTGGACGGACCGTTTGGGTGCCCAAGGATACTCTTCGGTGCCAGCCTCGGTGGTAACGGTGACGGTTCCTTCGAGATCATCTTGCTTGATCTTGCCAGCAAAGGCCAGCGAAACCGATTGGTCCTTGAACTTGTATTCAACCGTGAACGAAAGTTGATTGTCTTTCAGTTTGGCCTCTCGGATATCGATGGGCTTTTCGGGCTGACCACGAAATGCCCCAGTTACTTTATCGCCATCAAGATTGAGCAGCACCGCATCTTCTTGCGTCTTGCCGTTCATCTCATACTTCCATCGCCAGGTTCCCGAAGGATCCGCGGCTGAATTCTGGGCCGACGCGATCGACATCGTCGAACAAAACAGTACCAACGCAATGAATTTCGAAATAGGGGACGTTTTCGTCACGATTGATTCCTCGATAAGTGTTATTAGGGGACTGACCGGCACTCGCAGATGGATAGTGTAGTCTTCATGCTTCGTCAAGCAATTAGCCATGCTCAGAAAAATATATTCTTACACGGATGTGCGTAAACTACGTCAGGCTGTCAGCCAGTCAGCCGGTCCTACATTAAGATCAGCTTCGCAATCTGCTCTCGTTGCCAACTAGCATCGCCAAAAAGGAACTCGCAAACCTTGATCCGTTTCAAAAAGAGATGCAAATCGTGCTCCCACGTGAAGCCGATACCGCCATGCACTTGAACTCCACGGTGCGCCACTTCGCGGCCCGCATCGGAGCAATAGGCCTTGGCGATCGCAACCGACTTGTTGCTGTCAGGTGCGTTCACCGACAGTGCCCAAGCAGCATAATAGGCGGCGGCGCGAGCGCTCTCGGTCATCAGTAACATATCAGCGCACTGATGTTGGACCGCTTGATAAGATCCAATCGTTCTATCAAACTGTTTGCGTGTCTTCGCATAGTCAAGTGTTGTTTCGCGAATCCATTGCATCGCGCCTAGCATCTCGGCGCATGCAGCTATGGTGGCAACTCGGGTTGAGTATTCGATTGCTAAGATCGCTTGATCGCCAACGGCGATCATGTCTTTTTGTGCAATCGCAACTCCCTCGAAGCGAACATCGTAAAGCTTTCGCGTTGCGTCCAGAACTTGCGTCGGTGTGCACTTTACGCCGGAAGCGCGAGTCGAAACGGAAACGACGGCAATCTCATTCTCCTTGCGCACGACGCACAGGAGGGTATCCACTTCCGCCGCATCGAGAACCATGGTTTTGTGTCCACTCAGCTGCCAACCTGCCGACGTTGGATTCAGTTGAGTCTGGACATGCTCGACATCCCAATCGCTATCTTGATCCATCAAGGCTACCGACGCAGTCTGTGAGCCTTCCGCCATAGCTGACAGTGTCGATGCAGAATCTGAGTTAGCAACCTGGGCCAAAAGGGTAGCAGCCCAAGTCGTCGCCAAAAACGGACAGGGCAAGCACGCGCGCCCCATCTCTTCGGCTACGACTGCCAACTCGACAAGTCCGAGTCCAAGTCCACCCAGGGTCTCATCCAGATGAAGGCCGACCCAGCCTTGGTCGGCGATCAATTGCCAAAGAGACTGGTCGTGGATGTCTTGGCTGGCCATCCGCTCGCGGACTCGTGTCAGTGGACAGTTCTGCGATAGCGTCGCTTGGGCCGCTTCACGCAGTAGCTTTTGTGGTTTGGAGAGGTCGAATTCCATGATGTGCTTTCGTTCTATGCTCAATAGCTGCGGGGAAGGCCAAGTACGCGTTGGGCTATGATGTTACGTTGAATCTCACTGGTCCCGGCTTCGATCGTGTTGCCCCTCGATCGAAGATAGTTGAATGCCCAACGGCCCTCATCAAAGTCCCACGACTGCCCGCTTAGACCGAGCACTTCTAGGGCAATTTGTGCGTTACGCTGATTCATCTCGCTCCAATAGAGCTTCAAAATCGAGCCTTCGGGGCCAGGTGCGTGCGTGTTGTTCATTCCAGAGAGTGTTCGCAGCGAGTTCAAGCGAAAGACCTCAAGATCGAGGTGAGCCTGAGCGAGTTTCTGACGGACAAGTGGATCGTCGGTGATCGGCTTCCCATTGCGCTGAATCGTTGCAGCTTTCGCGATCAACGCGTCGCAGTCCCGTTTGAACATCATGTATAGCCCTGTTCCCAAGTTGGCCCGTTCGTTTCCGAGTGCAGTAAGCGCAACGCCCCAGCCTTCATTGACTTTGCCAAGCACATTCGCCACAGGGACACGCACATCCGTAAAAAACATCTCGTTGAATTCCGAGTCGCCCGTCATCATCTTTAGCGGTCGAACAGCAACCCCTTGGCTGGCCATGTCTACCAACAAACAGGTAAGCCCTTTGTGCTTAGCTGCCGATGCATCCGTGCGAACGACTAGCAAACACCAGTTAGCCACATGCCCAAAGCTGGTCCAAATCTTTTGACCATTGACGACGTAGTGGTCGCCGTCGAGTACGGCTCGCGTATTCAACGCAGCCAAGTCACTCCCTGCATTCGGTTCTGAAAAGCCTTGGCACCATATATGTTCGCCTTTTAGCAGCGGCTTCAAAAACTGCTGCTTTTGAGCTTCGGTCCCGACAGCGATAATCGTCGGACCGACTAACCCCTCACCGATGACCCCAAGTTGCTGTGGCGCACCAGCCAATGCAAGCTCCTCTTGAAAAATCGACTGCTGAATAATGGTGATGCCTCTTCCTCCATGTTCTTTTGGCCACGAGACGCCAGCCCAACCTCCATCAAACATCGTCCGTTGCCACGCTCGCAGGTACTCAAGGTGCGCTCGTTTGGATTCTTCACTCTTTAACGGAACCGTCCACGGTGGTGGCACATTGGCCAGAAGCCAACCGCGTAGCGTGTCGCGAAAATGCAGTTCTTCCGCATTCAATGTCAGATCCATAGATACCTTCCTTTAAACGGTTGTTGATTCATTACGCACCGAGTCCCAAAGCAACTCGGCTACATCCAATACTTTGGTGGGACGCGTCGATGGGTCGGCAGACCTGACAGCATTCACCCCATCCTCTAGCATCGTCATGCAAAATGGACAGCCAACTGCGACCACGTCGGCGCCGGTTTCCAAAACTTGTCTAGCCCGTTCTTGATTTACGCGCTGGTTTGCTGGCTCGTCGACAAAGCTCATACCACCGCCACCCCCGCAACAAAAACTCTTCTCGCGACTCTTTTCCATTTCAACGCTCGGCGGACGCACCGAGATTTGGACGAGCTGTCGAGGTGCATCAAAGATCTTGTTTTGTCGGCCCAGATAACATGGATCGTGAAACGTCACTTTCGCTTCCGATTGAGCGTTGGGGGACAACTTGCCTTCGCTGACCAAACGCTCGAGGAATTGGCTATGGTGCAAAACTTCGAAATTCCCGCCCAGTTCGGGGTATTCATTGCGAATGGTATTGAAACAATGCGGACATGCAGTAACCACTGTTTTGACTTGGTATCGCTGAAGCGTAGCTATATTCTCACGGGCCAAGTTTTGAAACAAGAATTCGTTTCCCATTCTACGGGCTGGGTCACCTGTGCAACGTTCTTCCCGACCGAGCACGGAATAATTCACACCGGCCTTTTCGAGGAGCTGCGCCATGGCTCGGGTTACGCGTTGATTGCGTTCCACGAGGGCTCCGCCACAACCGACCCACAACAAAACATCGCATTCTTGAAGTTCGGCTCGCTGCGGAACTTGTAGTCCTTTCATCCAATCCAGGCGAGAAAACTGCGTACCCGCATAAGGATGCCCGCGAGATTCCAACGATCCAAGGGCTTTTTCCATGGTGTCTGGCAAGACCGCTTCTTCCATCGCCAAATGCCTGCGCATATCAACAATTTTCGGCATCTGAGCGATCGAAACAGGGCAGGACTCGACGCACGCGCCGCAAGTAGTACAAGCCCATAAGGCTTCCGGCGACAGGGCAGGTGTTGCATCGATAATCGGTTTCGAAAAATCGTCTTGGGTCCGCGATAGATGTCTCAGATCCAAAATCACGTCGCGAGGCGAAAGAAGCTTACCGACTGCATTAGCCGGACAGACTTCTGTACAGCGGCCACATTCGGTGCATGCATCCAGATCTAGTAAATCCTTCCAGGTGAAGTTCGAAAGGGCATTGACGCCGAGGCTCTCGTCCTTGTCGAAGTCAATCGCACGCAATGAGCTTCCGATTGGAGTAAGTGGGGCAGTGTAAAGATTGAGAACCGCCGTCAAAGGATGCAAGAGTTTTGTGTACGGTGCCCACGCGAGGAAACCGAATACGAGCCCCATGTGAAACCACCAGGTTACGACATGGGCCCACTGCATCGCAGGAACCGACATCCAAGCGCGCGACGCCATTGCAATCAAATATCCAAACGGTGACCACATCCCCCACGGATCTTGAGTTGCAGCGATCCGCCAACCCTCCAGCAGAAACCCACTCACGAGAATCACCAACATCAGGATCAGAATCCCAGAGGCTTCCCAGCTATAGACCAACTGAGCCGACGTGCGTGTCCAACGTCGTGCTGCAGCCAACGATACCCCAAGAATCGTCAGCGCGCCAAAGACGTCGACTGTCAGCGATTGAAACCACAAGTAGAACTGGCCTTGCATGATTGGAAGCCCAAAATCCTGATGGATAAAGACCACCGTCGTCGCGACCGTCAGTATGATCAGGCCCCAAAAGATCAAAGCGTGAAAGAAGCCCGCAAAACGTTTTTTCCATGTGGCTTGCTGAACAACGGCGTGACGAAATACGAACCGAAGACGTACCCAAGGTTGATCGAAGCGTTGCTCGGGCCGACCGCGTCTCCACATGCGAAAGCGCCGATAGACGCCATATCCAGCCACTAAGATTGTTGGAATCAACAAGACGTACATGACCCATATGTGAGTCACATTCCAGAAGACTTCTCGGGTAGGGAGTTGGCTGTTCATGCAAGCAACTCGATGAGCTTTTCTCTCAATGGACCAACCACTTTTCGGTAGTCTTCAACCAGCCCAAATTGGCAGTGTTGGAAAATCGGTGCCTCAGGGTCAACGTTGATGGCCGCAATGGTCTTGGCATCCGCGATTCCCATGATGTGTTGGCTCGCTCCCGAAACTGCGATCGCCAAATAAAGTTGCGGGGAGACTTTTTTGCCAGTTTGCCCGACTTGCCAATCCGCAGGCACCCAACCCGCATCGCAAGCGGCGCGCGAAGCAGCCATTTGGCCACCCACAACGTTGGCCAACGACTGCAACTGGGTGAATGGCTCCGGACCGCCCAATCCGCGACCTCCAGAGATAATCACTCGCGCATCTTCTAGTCTCGCGGTCCCTTGCATTTCCTTTTGGCGATCCATCAACTTGATAGAAGTGTTCTGCTCCAGCGAAACTGACACGCGGGTAATGTCTTGGGTCGGAGCCTGCGGCAGTGCGGGGTCTTGCGCCCGGGCGCGAACCCAAATGATGGCCGGCGAACGATGGAGATCGATCGTCGCTTGGGCTTTGCCGCCATACACGGAGCGAGTTAGCCGGACCGTCTCATTCTGTCCCTTGAGACTCAATGCATCACCAGCAGCCGACCCGCCCAATCGATGCGCCAACCTCGGCACCAGCTCCTGACAGGGGAGATCATTACCGAACAAGACGGTATGCGGATCGAGATGCTTACACGCTTGGGTCAGAGCCGTAAGGGTGGTTTCACTGTGATAAGTATCCAACAGTGGATGTTCTACTACCGCGATTCTATCAACACATTTGGCGACCTCTCCGATCAGTGCCTCCGATGCTGGACCGACGATCAACCCTACATGCCCTCCAGCCAGATCGCGACTCAGTCGCTGGCCAGCCCCAAGAACCCCCATGGCAGCCCTATCGACTCCGGTCCATCCAAAAATACAACTAACGACAACGGATGCCAAACTCGACTCCTTTATGTAATACGATCTTAACGAGATCAATTAGTGATTAGTGATTAGTGTCGTAGCGAAACTCGCCAAAAGTTTCGACGCCCGCTCATTCCGAAAGTCTTGGCGATTTCCGCTACGATTGAACGATACTTACGATTCTCTGGGCAAGTTTGCTGATCCGTTCCTCGAGCGAATCGCCCGTCACAAATTCGCAATGCGATTGCTTTTTGGGAATCGTTAGTTCAACGACTTCTGTGCTCGCTAAGTCATCAGTGACCGATTGAGTATCAACGCCAAGATCGGCAAGACTCCAATTGGTGATCGGCTGACGGAAAGCTTGCATCACATCGCGCGTTTTGGCAATTCTTGGAACGTTGTGTTCGTTGTTGGTCACGGTAATGACCAAGGGAGTTGTCGCTTCGATGGCCTCCCAGCCCTGATCCGTCTGCCGCTTAAGCTGGACCAAGCTAGGTTTATTTGCATCAATCTTCACGTCGTCCACCATACTGACGCAGGGTCGACCAAGTTCTTCCGCCAATAGGCCTCCCGTTTGCCCGTCGCCCCAGTCCCCGGATTCTCTGCCGGTTAATACGAGATCGAAGTCACCCAGTTTCCGACCGGCCGCGGCCAAAACGCGAGCAACACACCAAGGATTCAGTCTTTGTACGAGGTCGTTTTTGACGAGAACCGCCGTATCGACTCGAAGGGCAAGCGCTTTGCGAAGGATCTCCTCTGCGGAAGCAGCACCAACTGTGATCACTGTGATTTTGCCGCCATGTTTCTCTCGAAACTGCAAGGCCGTCTCCAACGCATTGGCGCAAAAAATATTCATAACCAACCCCGCGGTCTGGCGATCGGCATCGCGACCGGCCGGATCGATACGAAAATCTCGCGACGGCATCTCGGGATCCAGGATTTGTTTCAAACAGACGAGAATGTTCATCGAGTGCGTTCCGCTTTCGGGGAGATCAGCAATCCTCCAAAATAGAGCTTGGTGACTTGCTCAAGCGTCTGATCAGCACTTAGCAATCCACCACGCTTGTACCAACGTGGCAGCCATAGCAAAGTTCCAAAAAGGCTGAAGGTTGCGACCGTGACATCCACATCCTGGAGTTTGCTTTCTTGCCGGAGATGCTTTAAGGTCGTTCGGACCAAATCAAAATAGTGGCGTTTCCGTTTTTCGACTTGCTTGCGGAGCTTGGGCGATAGCGAAGAAGTTTCGTCGGTGAGGATGGGAATGGCGTGAACACCCTTGATCAACTCGCCGCCGTGCCGCTGAATAATGAATCGCAATCGCTCCTCCGCATCGTCGATCAACTTGGCCGGTCCAATGACTTCTCTGTCCAACCAATCCAATCCAAAATTGATGATTCGAAAGAGCAAGTCTTCTTTGCTTTCAATGTAGTAATAGAGCCCTGCCTTGGTGATATCCAGGGCTTTGGCCAAGTCGCTCATAGACGTAGCATCGTAGCCTTGATTGTGGAAGATTTGGGCGGCCTTGCAATAGATCTCCTCCGTGCGATCTTGCACTTCACGATCTTGCAATTCCTCCGCAATCGGCACGGCATTCATGGCTTTTTTCACGTCCTTCTCCGACCGCTTGGATTGTCGGTTAGCAAATCTACCGAACATTCAGTAGAAATGTAACTGTGTGGTTCCTGTCCGTCAACAAGGCGAACGTCATCGTGTGGCACGCTCAAAGCGAAGCGTGGGCGTGGGGGGCTAGGAATGGTCAGCGGTACGAGCCGGGTTCGGCAACGTCGGAGGTTAGTACAGCCCCCATGCCCTTCGCAGCTCAGAGGTGTGCAGTTTGCCGTGAACCCATCAGGGCTCTAGGATCTCTACCGATCATTCGGTAAACTAGGGCCGAATAGTGCTTTGTTACAGCTTGATTTTAGGGTCTGTTTAAAAAGTGGCATGGGCGTCTCGCCCATGAAATTACGGGCGAGACGCCCCTGCCACGCGAGCATCAACCCTAATTCTTAGTCGTTACAAACTACTAGAGAACCAAGTTACCGGCTACCTTGAGCATCGAACCACTTGCAGGATTTTCAACCATGGATGTCGAAGTCGCGATACGAACTCGTCGATCCGTTCGCGGCTTTACGAGTCTGCAGGTCACCGCCGAAAAGATACAGCATGTTTTCGAACTGGCTCAGCGGTCGCCATCCAACTGCAACATTCAACCGTGGCGAGCTTATGTCGCATCGGGTGCGGCTCGCGACCGACTTCGCAGGGCTTTGATCGAACAGGTCATGCTTGGTACGCCGCCAAACCCCGACTTCGAGTATCCCGATCGATTTGAGGATCCTTTTCGGAAGCATCAAATTGCGTGCGCCGTAAGCTTGTACTCAGAGATGGGGATCGGACGGGACGACAAGTCGGGTCGAAATCGCGCAGCACTTCGCAATTTTGAGTTCTTTGATGCCCCTCATGTCGCGTTTCTTGGAATGGACAAGAAGTTCAAAGAACCGGTGGCGCTCGATGTAGGGATCTATCTTCAATCGCTCATGCTGGCGATGACTGCCAATGGTATCGCTTGCTGTCCACAAGGGAGCTTGCGGAGCTATCCCGAGATTGTTCGCCGCGAGTTCGATATCTCACCTGAGATCGGCATCCTGGTCGGAATTTCCTTCGGATACGAAGACCCATCGGTGGCTGCTAACCGGACACGCATCGATCGTTCGCCGCTCGGCGAAAACTCCGTTTTTAAAAATGATTGATTGAGGAAGGCGTTGCCATGTCCAACTTGCACGGAAAAACCATCTTCATTACCGGTGCAAGCCGTGGCATTGGAAAAGCCATCGGATTGCGAGCTGCCCGCGACGGAGCGAACATCGTGGTGGCGGCCAAGACAGCCCAACCGCATCCCAAACTCGACGGTACAGTCTACACGGCCGTTCAAGAAATGCTCGACGCAGGCGGCCGCGGTCTGGCTTGCGTTACCGACATTCGCATCGAGGAACAAGTGCAAGAGGCGGTGGACCAAGCCGTGAAAACCTTCGGTGGGATCGATATTCTAATCAACAATGCGAGCGCCATCGATTTATCGGGCACCATGGAAGTGTCTATGAAGCGTTACGACTTGATGCATAACATCAACACCCGCGGCACGTTTTTGGTCTCCAAGCTATGTCTTCCGCATCTGCTCAAGGCAGACAATCCACATATCCTCAATATCTCGCCCCCATTGGACATGTCGCCGGTTTGGTTCTCGCGACACGTGGCCTACACCATGGCCAAGTTCGGTATGAGCATGTGCGTTTTGGGGATGGCGGAAGAGTTTCGCCAACAAGGGGTAGCCGTCAACGCGCTTTGGCCACGCACCACGATCGCTACCGCCGCCATCAAAAATTTGCTTGGCGGTGAACAAGCCATGAGGAGCAGTCGCAAGCCTGAAATCATGGCCGATGCGGCCCACGCTATTCTCGTTCGCAACAGTCGCGAGTGCACAGGCAATTTTTTTGTGGACGATGATGTGTTGCGATCGATCGGAATCACTTGCTTGGATGACTATTCGATGGTGCCTGGCACCAAGTTATTACCGGACTTTTTTGTGGCAGAACGGACTTGAAGCATGAACCAGCCGTCCGAATTTTACTCAATATCCGCTCGAGCCAAGGATATTCGACTTCGGTTGTTGGCTTTCCTGGACGGACATGTCTATCCGGCAGAAAGTCTCTATCGTGAACAGGGATTGACCGGTGACCGCTGGCAACCGAGACCGATTGTCGAAGAATTAAAAGCCAAAGCCAAAGCTTCGGATTTATGGAACCTCTTCTTGCCCGAAAGTGATCAAGGAGCGGGCCTAACCAATTTGGAATACGCCCCGCTTTGCGAAATGATGGGCCGATGTGCATGGTCCTCCGAGGTTTTCAATTGTTCCGCGCCGGACACAGGCAATATGGAGGTTTTGGTCCGGTATGGCACACCAGCTCAGCAATCGCGTTGGTTGAAGCCGCTGTTGGCTGGCGAGATCCGTTCGTGTTTTGCAATGACCGAGCCCGAAGTGGCTTCCTCCGACGCGACCAACATCCAATCCCGAATTGAGCGTGACGGCGACCACTACATCCTCAGTGGACGCAAATGGTGGACCTCCGGTGCAGGTGACCCACGATGCCGATTGTGTATCTTCATGGGCAAGTCCAATCCAACGGCTGCGATCCATCAACAGCAATCAATGATCCTCGTGCCATTCGACGCGCCTGGCATCACGATCAAGAGGATGCTCAACGTTTACGGTTACGATGACGCTCCACACGGACACGCCGAAGTTTTGTTCGAAGACGTCCGAGTTCCGGTCGAAAACATGTTGCTCGGCGAAGGTCGGGGTTTTGAGATAGCTCAAGGCCGACTCGGACCAGGCAGAATCCATCATTGCATGCGATTGGTCGGGCTGGCCGAGCGAGCCCTGGAATCGATGTGCCGCCGCGTTCAATCGCGCGTCGCTTTTGGTAAACCGATTGCGGAACAAGGGACGATTCGGGCTGAGATTGCCGACTCGCGAATGGAAATCGATCAAGCAAGACTACTGACGATGCATGCCGCACATTTGATGGACACCGTTGGGAACAAAGCGGCACGACGCGAGATCGCCATGATCAAAGTTGTCGCCCCGAATATGGCGCTGCGAGTCATCGATCGGGCCGTGCAAGCTCACGGAGCCGCAGGCGTTTGCGAGGATCATTTTCTGGCCGGGGCCTGGGCCAGCTCACGGACGCTTCGACTGGCCGATGGCCCAGATGAAGTCCATCGCGAGACCATTGCCAAACTCGAATTGCGCCAATATTTATAAAGGCATGTCAACTGTGGCCGAGCGAGGCCCTTCGCTCGTTTGTGCTGCTAGGCGAGGGGCAGTTTGAAATCTACCTATAAACTGTGTGGCACGCTCTGAGGTACGAAGGGCGTGGTGAATCGCTAGAGTCATTTGCCACACTTCCCACGCCCATCGCTAATCGCGCTAATCG
>Ga0105048_10016702_pt1 | contig 11336 bp, 12 predicted proteins | sample MAT05_FD_78382 | JGI IMG/M metagenome (GOLD analysis project Ga0105048, IMG submission 78382) | Freshwater microbial communities from Lake Fryxell liftoff mats and glacier meltwater in Antarctica - MAT-05 | ecosystem: Environmental > Aquatic > Freshwater > Ice > Liftoff microbial mat | place...
GCCGGCAGTATCGGCGGGCATCGCAGCGCGAGCTGCCGGATGAGTGGTGCGACGGTGTAGGCTCGTCGAGGATCAGGATGACGTCGCTCTCTCCCAGGTTCAAGATCACGAACACGGTGACCGCGGCGCTCACGTCGATCGAGCGAGCGCGCGGATTCCTGGAGGCTGCAACGTTGTCGGAGTCCTGGGTGCGTCGCATGAGCCAGCGCGCCCTCCTGCTCGAAGCGCACCACACGACCCACATCGAAGGGACCCAGCTCACGATCGAGCAGGCCGAGCAGCTCTGGGCCGGGCTTGCCGTTGGAGGCGCCGACGCCGACGACGTACGCGAGTTGCTCAACTACCGCGGTGCATTCGATCTAGTCGGCGAATACCTGGCCAGCGGCGCTGAGATCAGCGAAGGCTTGATCCGCGAGATCCACAAGCGATTGGTCGAGGGCGTGCGGGGTGGGAGGGCAATGCCCGGGCAGTGGCGCACGGTACAGAACTACGTTGCAGACAGCCGCACCAGCGAGGTCATCTACACGCCGCCGCCTCCGTCGGATGTGCCGGCCTTGGTCCGCGATCTGGTCGACTGGTTGCGCGGCGAGATCAATGTTCATCCGGTGCTGGTCGCCGGCATCGCGCAGTTCCAGCTCGTCCACATCCATCCATTCGTCGACGGCAATGGCCGGACCTCGCGGCTCTTGTCGACGCTGTGTTTGTATCGGGCGGGCTACGACTTCAAGCGGCTGTTCACGATCAGCGAGTTCTACGATCGCGATCGACCTGCGTTCTACGCGGCGATCCAGGGTGTGCGCGCGGCGGGCATGGATCTCACGGGGTGGCTCGAGTACTTCGTCACAGGTCTCTCCACCCAGCTGCTGGAAGTGAAAGCTCGGGGCGAACACGCGATCCGCGCCGATGTCGTTGCCACCGAGCACGGGCTCAACGAACGACAGACGACCTTGATCGACGCATTCATCGCGCGGAAGCGACTGTCGCTCGCTGACTGCGAGGGACTCCTGCCGGATGTCGCGCGCCGCACCATTCAACGTGACCTCAAGGAGTTCATCGAGAAGGGGCTGGTACGCGAGGCAGGACACGGGCCCACCGATCCGAAACGGCATTACCTATGGGCGGACGAGCTGTGACAAGCTGTGACAAGAAGCTGTGACAGCCCACTGACGTTCGGCGTTCGCGGCCGCTCGCGAGCGATCTTCTTCGCACACCGTTCCCCAGATTCGTCGACGAAGAATCAACGGTGGGGAACAACCGCCGCTGCAAGCTCACGTGATCGTTGGGCGCCGCCATAATCGCACTCTAGAGGTCTCGCCAGTCGTTCGACCTCCCCCCTAGGCTCCACCAGGAAACGGAAAGGTCTCGCAGCGATGCGAAGCCTTTCTCGTTTTCGGCTGCGTACGGTTCTGGTTACGTTACCAAACTGTTCCAGGACGGCGTTTCGCCGTTCCTCGACTCGACTGCGGCGTGCTCGAATGTGGCTTCGCACGGGTTGCATGCGCATCGTGTCACTACGAAATCCTCGTCCCGTTCAGCTGCAAGGTGCGCGGTCTGTGCCCATCGTGGGCGGGTCGGCAGATGGCCGACGGGGCGGCGTTCCTCGTGGATCATTTGCTTCCACGCTGCAGACCGCCGCGGGTGCCTCGCAGATCCAGCGGATCGTCGTCAGGTTCAAGGACGGCACGACCCAGGTCGTCCGTGCCCAGCGCATGCTTGACGCTCGCAACCCGATCATGGAGGTCATACTGGAGGGCAACCGGCGCCGGATCGATTCGATCCGCATCGTCGGTAGCTCGCGCCGCAACGCCGCGATCCAGGTGTTCGCGATCTAAATAACGGCTGCGGAACGGATGCGCTCGACGATCGATGTCAGAGGTTGGTTCGTGCACCAGCCCTTGCCGCTGGCGACCAGAAGCGGAGGCGTGGCAGCCCGTCAGATGCTCGTCTTCTGTGCCTCGGTCCACTCATCCGCGACATCGAGCTCGCGAACCCAGCGTTCGATGTAGTCACGATCGAGCTGGTCGCCGACAGATGCGATGACACCGGCGACGTCGCGACGCTGGCGCTCGGACCCACCCATCTGCTTGGACCACTCCAACTTGGCCACCACGGTGTCCTCCGCCGACGCGACAAACACCGGCACGTCGAGCATCAAGAGCTGCGTCCGCCGCGCGAATTCGCCGCGACTGAATGGTCGGTTCTTGCAGATGATGAAATCGATCTTCCATCCCGACGCTTGATCCACGACGTTGAACATCGATCGACGGCGAAGCGCGTCGTACGCAGTGTCAGCGTCGACGTAATACTCGTGCGGCGGCATCGCGCGGACCAACGCTTCGAGCGCGTGGGCGCCTGGTGGATCGATCACGACATCGACGTCCTGAGTCGTTCGGGGCAGACCATGCGCCGCGCTCGCGAACGAGCCTGCGATCATGAATGGAACGTCGGCTTCGTCGAGAATGCGCACAAGGCGCACCAGCAACCCTTGTAGCTCGGTCATCGTGCGCGCGTCACGATGACAGGGACCCTCGCGGCGACCTCGGCTCCCCACATCCGACCAAGGACGATCCGCCGAGCCTCGCCCTCCGTCAGCTCCGGATGCCGCCTGCGCTCCCCCTCGATCGAGATCCGCCGCGCGTCCTCGCTCATCGTGGCAGTCAGTCGAAGCCTTTCCGACGGGCCAAGGCTGCGAAGGGCTGCCAGCTGCGCAGCAAGAGCCCCGTCGTCGGTATCGAGCGCCATGTGCGTGCGTGAAGAATACACCTGGTATCGGGGCGCGCGGTGGGACTGCGGAACCTTCGGCGGCTCGCAACCCGCTGGTGACGCTCGCCGTTACAAGCCAGGCAGGGTCATCTTGATCCTCTCCTCGGTTGGCGTGGTGCATCTCGGATCGTGGAGGTGCGCCTCGAGGAGACCCACTGCGGTCGCGCGTCGTCGTCGCCTTCGTCTTCGTCGGTGACACACGCGGTCGCGAACAAGGAGGAAGCGAGTGCAGGGCACCGGACTTTGCGTTGATGTTCTTGCCGTTCAACGTGCTGCTGGCTCAAGGTTCGAGCCTCCATCTGTCGACGTGCGCCGTCGAGCAGGCGCACGCGCCACGTCATTGCTGCGTCGCGCGAAGCTTGGCACGTACGCTATCGATCTCTTCATCGAAGCGCACACCGGGATCGAAGCCAGTTTCGTAGGCCGTCCACCGATTCGCGAGCTCAGCCTTCCATGCTGTCGCCCACGCGGGAGACTGTTCCGCTTCGACGCTCGTGATCAACTCGTGGGCAAGCTCGAGCCGTTCGGCTGGCGTCAGCTCGAGCGCTTGCTTATTCAGCGATGTTACCGCGTTCGCCGAAGTGCGACGAGGGTTCGAGGGCACCTCGCGAGACTCGCGTCGACCCGAGCGCCTGACGGGTGCAAGACACGGTAGGCTCATCGTGTGGGGACACGCGCGTTAACCCTGGATGAGCTTCGTGCGATGGTGGGTGCACTCGATCCCGATGTGCTTGCCGCAGAGGAAGACGTCGATCGAACATTGATCACGCTCTCGCTGGAGCGCTCGCCCCTCGAGCGGGTGCGCTTTGCGCAACAGATGCTCGAGACTTTGATGAGCTTCAAACGTGTCGAACCTTCGGGTCTCTGATACCGCCACGCTGGTGCGGCTCCTGGTCGAGGGAGGCGTCGAATTCGTGGTGGTCGGAATGTCGGCGGCGGTGTTCCTTGGCGTCCCCGCTACGACGCTGGATCTCGACATCGTCCATCGCCGGACGTCTGACAATATCGAACGCCTACTGAAGTTGCTCGCGAGCATCGGGGCGTATTACCGCCACGACCTCGCGAACCGAAGGTTGACCCCGACAGCCGAGGCGCTCGCTGGGCAGGGACACCAGAACCTACAAACCAACTACGGCCCGCTGGACCTTCTCTGCCAGCTCGACGATCTCGGTTACGAGGAGCTGCTGCCGCGAACGATCCTCGTCGAGGACGGGGCACTCGCCCTTCGTGTGCTCGATCTTCCGACGTTGATCGAGGTGAAGACGAGAGCTGCGCGTCCCAAGGACAAGCTTGCACTGCCCTTGCTGCTGGCGACGCTCGACGAGCGTCGTCGTCGGGATGGCAACTGACCTAAATGCGTCGTGGAGAACGGGTTACGCATGCCCGACGCTTGGACCGCCGAGCCGCTCGCACTTCTCGATTGACCACTTCGAATCGCGACCGCGATCATGGCTCGTGGCCCTGACCAGGAAGTCGAAACACGGCAAGGCGCCGGAACACGTGCCCGATCTGACTCCGGCGCAGACCAAGGAATTGTTGCGCCGCCTCGCGGACTCGAGCGATCCGCGGCGCTACTTGATCATCAGCCGCATGCTGCCCGGCGCTCGATTCATCCTCTACTACAGCGTCTCGGACGACGTCTATGCGTGGAACGATCCCGAAGGCGGCACCCTGTTCAAGCGGCGCAAGGCGGCCGAGTTGATCCAGCGCAAGCTCGGTCGAGGGAACGAAGTCATCGAGGTCAAGAAGGTGCGGGGCCTAGTACTGCGCTCGTCGCGAGCTACGTGACCAACAGGCGATCGCGCTCGACCTCGAGTGCCGCGAGCCCGGTCGCGCGTTGGATCTGTCGCTTCCGGAGAGCACCGAGGTGTTGGCCGACCTGATTCATGAGGTCCCCGACGATCGCGAACGTCGGCGTGAAGCTCGATGCGCTGATCACCAAGAGTGGGCCGATTCGAACGTCGATCACGAGCGTGACCGGCGCGACCAGCTCGATCTGAAGGTCTGCGAGCTCACGCTGAAACACCCGGAGCTGAGCATGGGCGGTCCCGGCGAGCTCCCGCACGGCGCCCATCTTCGCCATCGCTATCATGTCGATTCCCATGCTGCGGCTGTTCGCCAGCTCCTGGGCCGCCATGATGTTCCCCATCATCGTGCTGAGCGAATCCAGGAGCAGATCGCCAGCCGCGATCGCTTCGACGATCTCCCGCAGCTCTCCATGGATCTCGCCGAGCTGATCGGCAATCGCAGCCAGCTCGTTACCCGTAGGAGTGTCGACGAGCGTCGCTTGCTTAGCGGCCCGTGCCTGCGCGAGCTCGTCGGCGGATCCCGCGAGCTCATCACGCCGGTTGGCGAGCCGCGCGACCTGCGCACGCAGCTCGTCGCGCGAGGTCTGTGCCTCGTGCAGGCTTGCCTCGGCGAGCGCGGCCTCCTGCTCTTCCTTCGAGAGGCGCGCGGCCGCGTCGCCGAACACGCCCTTCAGCTTGGCCCAGGTCCCCGATGCGCGCTGCACATCGAGCCGCTCTTGCACGAGCTCCGCGGCGAGCTGTTGCGCGCGAACTTCCTCGCGAGCCAGATCGGCCGCGAGCTCGGTGTACATCCTGGCCACGTGGGCATGCTCGCGGACCGCCGCGCGCGCGGCCTGCAGTCGCTCGTCGAAGGATCCACCTCGATACATAGGACCGAAGATACTCGATGGCTCCCCGAGCGGGCGTCCCAAAGAGCTTCTCAGAACCGTTCCCCGTTCAGATGTCCTCGACGCAAGCGGCGATCAAGCCACGTGCGCCAGACCCGCGATACCTCGTACAGGAAGTGCCCGAGTGCTCGGCCGTTCCCCGTGATGCCGGAGTGGACACGGATCCCGACGCAGTACGGCCAGCCACCCTGACCGCACCGGTCGCCGAACACCGCGTCCGATTCATTCATCGGACGCGATTGTAGCTCGGTCCTCGGTCACGGCTTCCAGCCGAGCCGCAGCTGGCGCGAGATCGAGGAGCCATCCTCGAAGACCACGTGCGCCTTGTTTGCAGCGTCGAACGCGATCCACGGCGTGCTGGCATCGCCGTTCGTCGGGATCGATTCGGACGTCCACGTGCCGCCGTTCTGGCGCCATAGCGTTGCGGTCCCGTCGGCGGCGAGGATCGCGGGCACACCGGTGCGATCGACCGCGAATGCAAGGTCGCCGGTGGCCGGGACATCATCGATCACGAAGCTGCCGGCATTGCGGACGCCGTGACGGACCGCGGTCGTGCCGACGTGCACGAAGGCGATGTGAACCTCGTCGCTGGGTCCGAGTGCGAGCATGGGACGAAACACCTCGCTGCCGCTCGTGGCGGTCTCGCCCGTGATCGGCGTGCTCACGATCGTTCCCGATGCATCGGTCGCGTACTCGAGCGTGACGGTGGAGACCGAGTTCGTCCGCTTCATGTGAGTCCACAGGATGTGGACCTTGCCCGCCGTATCGACGGCCGCACTCGCGGCGAGCACGTAGTCGCCGCTCAACGTGGCCGTCGTGTTGCCGACGCTGTCGCGACGATCGACGCACACGACGTCACCGTAGTAGCCGCACTGCGTGATCACGTAGGTGACACCTGCGGTGTTGCGCGCGACGGCGACCAGCCGCGGGTGCGCCTGCCCTGCACTGTTCGACCAGTCGGTCATCCACGGCTCCATGCCGGGACTCGCGCGCCGGATGCTCCACGTGTAGCCCTGGAGGCCATACGCGTAGATCGCTTCGGGACCGGTCGGTCCGAGTTGGAGCGACGAGGGCGCGATCTGGAGCTGTGCGTAGCTTCCCATCGGGATGCCGACGACGGTTTGCACCACCGGTAGCTGCCAGGGCGCGGTGGCGTCGGTCATGTGGAACAACGTGTCCTGCGTCGAGCCCGACGTGTAGTAGCGCTCGGGGAAGTTGTAGCGGAACAGCAGGTGATGCGCTCCGGTCGAGGTCATCGCGAACGACATCGAGCGCGACGGGTAGGTCGTGAGCGCGGGTGCGTTGACGGTCTCCTCGAGCCACGGCGAGCACTGATCATCGGGACCACACGACTCGCCGTTGCTACAGGTTCCGCAGGTTCCGCCGCAGCCATCGCTGCCGCACGTGGCGCCGGTGCAGCTCGGCACACACGCCGGCGGTGTGACGAACGCGTAGCCGTTGACGTTGGATGGGCTGTTCGATGCGAGCGAGGCAAGGAAGCGCGGGCGACCGTCGGGTCCGTCGACGACGTCGAGGAGGTTTCGCGACGGCGGGAGATCGTGCGTCGCCGTGGTCCAGAACTCACCGGCGCCGCGAACGAGCGTGCTCGCATTCGGGTAGATGAACTTCGCGTCTGCGCGCGTGTCGTAGAGGCCGAGGGCGTTGACGTTGAGCCAGTTGCCGATGCTCTGGACGAGGACGTCCGAGGGTGTTGCTCCGAACCGACGCGTCCGCAGCTCGTCGTTCTGACCGACGGCGCTGACCACGCCGTACGCGACAAGCGCGTCGCCGTTCGACGCGAACCCGAGACCGCGCTTGAACACGAGGCCCTGCTTGCTGATCATGTCGAGCTGCCAGGTGCCCGCGACACGCGCGGCGTGATACGCGGCCGGCTGCGAGTACGCACCGCTCGGTACCGCGAGCGAGCGCGACGAGCCCCAGACGAGGTGAAGGATGCCGTTGGGACCGAACGCCAGCTGCGTGGAGCCGGAGTAGCTCGTGCCGAGGCTCTCGAACGTCCAGCTGCCGGATTGACCGTGCGCGACGCGCAGACCGAGCGCGCCATCATTGGAGGCGATCCAGCGGACGCCATTCGCGTCGACAGCGATCGACGGGTTCTGACCCGCGGGACTGGTCAACGAGACCTCCTCGATGTGGAAGGTCGCGCCGCGGAGCTCCGCGTATCGAAGGCGGCGGTTCGTCGGCTCGTAGTACGCGACGACCGGACTCCCGTTCGGATCGAGCGCGAGCGCGACCTGCACGCCGGAGCCGAGGTTGGTGTCGACCGAGACGTCATGCCAGCCGAGCTCGTCGAGGGTTCGCCAGGTCACGTTGCCGTTGCCGTGCGTCCCGACGAGGTGCGGACGGCCTGCAGCGTCGACCGCGAACGCGACGATGCCGGTCCACGAGCCACCCGGCGGCGGCGGCATGAAGATCGATCGGGTCGAGCCCGCCGTGCATGCGCCGGCAAAGCAGCCCTGCGAGCACAGCGTCTGCAGCGACGCATACGTGCACGTGGTGGTGGTGCAGCTGCCGAGCTCGGCCGCGCCCTGGAGAACTTTTGGATCGAGGCACGTCGCCGGCGCCGGGGAGTCACACGTCGTCGCGCCGCACGTCGGGCCGAGGCACGCACCGGAGGAGCAGCCGTACGCGCAGGTCTGCTCTACTTCGGAGATCGCGCAGGTCGCGGCGGCGCAGCTCGCACTCGACGTGCGCAGCGTCGATCCGCTGCACACGGGCGCCGGCGCTGTGCACGCGATCGTCGAGCACGCGTCTGCGGTGCACGCACCGTTCGCGCAGCCATTCGGGCAGTCGACGATGTGCGAGGGGTACACGCACGCGGTGCCTTCACAGCCAGGGGCCGAGGCGTACCTGCGCAGGTGAGACGCATCCGTGCACGCGTTCGCTGGTGGTGCGCCGCAGCTACCGCACATTCCGGTACCGCCATCGGTCCCGCCCCCATCGCCGCCGCCACCGTCATCTCCCGGGGCGTCGAGGTCCTCGATGGCCGCATCGTCGCCGCGTGCATCGTCACCCGGGCCAGCGTCGTCTGGAGACCCGCCGGGATGACCGCCACAGCCGCCAGCGACCGCCAGTACGAGCACGATTGGGAAGCCGCGGAACCACATGTACGTACGGACGGGTCGAGATCGAGATCCGTCGCACGCGATTTCGGCCGATCATGAAGAGCGAGAGCGCCGATCCGGTGATGACGCTCGAGGGCGAGCTCACTGAGTTCTCCCCGCCCGAGCGGATGGTTCACACCGAGACGATGAAGCTCGGGACCGGCGAGACGATCGGATCGCTGGTGGAGACGCACGAATTCTCGGAGAAGGGCGGCATCACCACGATGCGCATCACGCAAACGTACAACTCGAAGAAAGACCGTGACGCCGGGCTCGCATCCGGCATGGACGGAGGGATGGAAGCCTGCCACCAGAAGCTCGACGAGATGCTCGCGGAGACCGCGTAGGGCAAACGCCATCAGGAGCGTCGGCCGCGCCGTCGCGCACGACTGCGCTAGAGTGCACTCGTGCGGGTTCTGTTCCTCGACATCGACGGCGTCCTCAATCGCACCGGGTATGCGCCCTCAGCGTCGGTCGGGCTGCGCAGCTGGATCGAGCCCGACCTCGCACGCCGGCTCGACGACGTCATCCGCCAGACGGGGGCGCGCATCGTGCTGTCCTCCGACTGGCGGCACGGTCGCGATCTCGAGACCCTGCAAGCGGAGCTGCTCGCGGCGGGGATCGAGAGCCCACTCGACGGTACGACGCCGTTGCTCGGCGGCCCACGCTGGAACGAGATCCAGACGTGGATGACCGCGCACGAGATCGGAGCCGACTCGATCGCGATCATCGACGACTTCCACGACATGGCACCGCTGGCACACCGCTTCGTGCGCGTGCCACCGCTCAACGGACTCGATGCGGATGCCGCTAGCCAGCTCGTCGCGCTGCTCGCGCCATGACTCTCAGGGCGCGAACGTCGCCTTCGACTGCTTGCGCGCGTTGAACGACGCGAGCTCCGTCGGAGTGAACGTGACGTGCTTCGTTTCGATCCAGTGGATCAAGAGCCGCCGCGCGTCCGCAGCACCTGCCACGATCTCCTCGTCGCCGGTCTCGGCGCATTCGTCCCAGAGAGCGAACAGCTCGTCCTTGCGCGTCGCGGGATCGCTCGTCGTCGCCCACAGCCGCGCGAGATTGCCGGCCATGAGCTGCGCGCTCATCGCGAGATGCGCAGTGCGATACCGCTTCCCGATCTCGACACGTGGATCGCGCGTGCGATCGAGGAACTTCAGCTTCTCCGATGCATAGGGATCCTGGCCGTGCCTGCGCATCAGCGCATCGGTGACATCGAACTCGGCAGAGAACAGCGACTTCTGCTGCCAGTTCCCTTTGTCCTTCAGCGCGACGGTGCCGTCACGATTCACCGATGCCTTGTACGTGGTCTTGTTCGACGTGTACGTGCCGTCCTTCTGCTCGACGAGCTCGACCTCCTTCTTCGCCTGCCTCGCCGCAGCGAGAGCGAAGCGCGCCGCCGTCAGCTCGGCGGGCTTCGCGGCTTCTACCCACTTCGCGTTGTGCAGTCGTGCCTGCGCCGTGACGTAGTCCGCATCCGCCTGCGCGCCCGGCAGGTTCGTGATCTTCACGGGGATCGTTCCGTCGACCATCTGCTTCAGCGTTTCGTCGGAGATGCCGTCGGTGCCCGGGCGAGGAATCGTCCGCTCGGGCCTGCCATCGCGCATCGACAGCATCGAGGGCCTGTTGGTCTCGGGGACCGATTGTGCTGGTTCGACGGTCGTCGGCTGGATCTCGGTCGTGGTGGTGCTGACGATCGCGTGGTCGGTGGTCGGTCGAGCGCGGACGCGTGGAGTCACTCGGACCGCGGGAGTCTGATCAGAGAACGCCTGCTCGGTCTCGTCGCCGAGGAACACCACCTCGACCGGCGGCTCCTCGACCCGTGTGACGCTCTCGACCGTCGACGCGTTCCTCGTAGCCGCACGGACGGGCGTGGAAGGCCGGGTCACATACCAGCCGATCACGGCTGCGTGAACGAGCAGGGAGAGCGCGACAATACGCGGCAGGTCGCGCATCGATCTACGACCTCGGATCACCGGTTCGCGTTGCTCGGAATCGCACTGGCCACCGACCTGTGGCCGGGTAGACTCGATCCGGTTCATCGGGAGCTTGCGAGTGATGCGCGGAACACAACGAATCGAAGCCGAGCTCGTCGATGCGAATCACGTCCTGGTCGCACTCACCGAGCAGCGCCCGGATTTCGACTTCTTCGGTTCGGTAGTCACGCTCGCGGAGCTCGCCGGCGGTGCTCCTGGCGTCGCGGGAAAGACGGTCTATCTGACGGGCGACATCTCGAAGCTCCGCGAGCTCGAGCTCAAGGACGCTGCTCGCATCCTGGTGATCGAGGAGCTGTCGTTTGGCTACGAGACGGACGTCGAGCTCGTACGTCTGGGACGGGTTCCGATCCGTGTCGGTGGCGTGGGTGTGTATTACCGGCGGTTCTTCGACGACGCCGAGGATCACTTCCACGCCATCTGCGCGGAGCACACGTTCCAGGCGCTCACGGAGTCGGTCAAGCCGTCGACGGCCCATCGCACGGGGCTGTACCTGACGCCTGTGAGCCAGCAGGCCGACGGGCTGCACTTCCACCTCCTCCGGTGCTCGACGAATCTCTCGGGGCCGACCGAGAACTTTTGCGCGACTGACCGACGCATCGTCGATGCGCTCAACCACGAGGCTGCCGCGATCTTTCGTGATCACGCACCGCTCAATCACGTGCTGGCGCAGGTCTACGCCAACACGCCAGCGAACCTCGGCCAGAAGCAGACCAAGGCCAAGATCTCCGCACACGCCGACAAGAC
>Ga0105048_10016703_pt1 | contig 11336 bp, 7 predicted proteins | sample MAT05_FD_78382 | JGI IMG/M metagenome (GOLD analysis project Ga0105048, IMG submission 78382) | Freshwater microbial communities from Lake Fryxell liftoff mats and glacier meltwater in Antarctica - MAT-05 | ecosystem: Environmental > Aquatic > Freshwater > Ice > Liftoff microbial mat | place...
AAGGTCGGCTTCGCGGCGCTGCGCGTGGGCTGGCTCGTGGCTCCGGCCGAGCTGGTGCGGGAGATCGACAAGACCCGCCAGCCCTACAATTTGCCGGTGCCTTCGCAGCAAGGGGCGACGTTCGTGCTGCGCAACCTCGGCGCGGAGATCGCGCGGATGCGCGATGTGGTCGTGGCCGAGCGGGGGCGCCTCGCGGTGGCGCTCGCGGGGCTGGGCTTCAACGTCACGCCGAGTGAGGCGAATTTTTTGTGGGTCGAGTGCGCGCGTCCCGCGGGCGAGGTGGTGAGCGAGCTCGCGGCGCGCGGGGTGCTGGTGAAGAGCTTCCATGCGTCGGGCGGTCGGCTGCTCAAGCGAATGCGGATCACGGTGGGTTTGCCGGGCGAGAACGATCGGCTGCTCCACGAGCTCGCGGCATGCCGCTGAGGGCGCGCAGGATCGGGGGCGGGCTCGTCGGCTTGGCGCTGCTCACGATCGGGCTCGGCGGCTGCGCCGAGCCGACGGTGCTGCGCGTGATCGATGGGAATGAGGTCCGCGGGCGCTTCGTCTCGGACTATGCGTACGCGCTCTACGGGCGCGGGGTGTACCAGGACGCGAAGCGCGACGAGATGCCCGATACGGGCTCCGTTCCGCGGAGGTTTCTCTACACGCCGGGGCTCGCCGCGCTCGAGGCCGCCGCGAGCGAAGACACCGAGAGCGCGCATCTCTGGACGGCGATCGGCGCGCTCCGCTGTCGGCTTCCAAGGACCGATCTCGAGGGCGCGGAGAAGGCGTTCGCGCGCGCGCGGGGGATCGAGCCGGAGTACGCGCCGCTCTACCGCGAGATCGCGCGGTGCCGGGCCACCGCGGAGGCGGAGACGAGCGATCCCGCGCTGGCGAAGGCGCGGCGCGACGAGGCGCTCGCGGCGGTCGAGACGGCGCTGCGCCTCGATCCCGATGACGTCGACGCGGCGAGCGTCGCGGCCTCGCTGCTGGTCGGCGCGGGCCGTGTCGGCGAGGCGTCGCGCCTGCTCCGCGCGCTGGTGATCCGGCGGCCTGGTTCGATCGAGGCGTGGCTTTCGCTGATCCCGTTCGCGCGCGCGACCCACGACGAGGCGCTGCTGGAGCGGGCTTCGCGCAAGGCGCGGGAGCTCGCGCCGCGCCGCGCCGCGGAGCTCGAGGCGGGGCTCCCCGCGCTCGCGCCGCTCGCCGAGGTCGATGAGGCGCTTCGGCGCGATGATCTCGCGGCGGCTCGCCGTCATGCGCAGCGCGCGCACCTGCCGCTCGCCGAGGTCGCCGCGCGCGCCGCGGCGCTGGGCCACGCGGGCTCGGCGCGCGCCGAGGCGGAGGTGGTGCTGGCCGCGGATCCGGCGGATATCACCGCGCGGATCGCCCTCGCGGTCGCCGCCGATCTCGCGGCGGATCCGGCGGCGCTCGGAGCCGCGATGGAGGCGATCCCGGCGCCGCCCGCGGAGCTGACGGCGCCCTCGCCGCTCGCCGGCTTGCTCTTCGCGGAGCTGCTCTGTCGCCGCGTCAACGAGGGCGCCGCGCGGGCCTGGCTCGCCGCGCTCCCGGCCGCGGCGGCTCCGCCGGGCGACGCGCTGCTCGGCGCCGTCAGCGCTCGGGTCCACGCGCGCTTCGCCGATCGGGCGCCGCAGGTGGTCGCGCGCTGATCTCCGCCGGCCACAAAACCGGTGCTAGGCTCGCGCGCGATGAAGACCAGGCTCGGACTCGGCGCCCTCGTGCTGACGCTCACGGCGTGCGGCAACAACGCTTCTCCTGACGTCGCTGTCGCCGCTTCGGCCTCGGCGGATACCTCCGCTCGCCCGGCGATCACCGTCGTTTCCGCGGCGCCGGCGGCCCCGGCGGCCCCGGCGGCGAGCGTGGATACCCGGGGCATCCCCATCGGTATCCCCTTCCCTGTCGACGCGATCGTGAAGGCGGTGAACCCCAAGGGCGTCGCTCCGTACAAGGGCCCGAGCGGGACGCTCAAGGGCACGATCCACATCGAGGGCGACGCGCCGCCCGAGGTGACGGGGCTGAAGATCCCGAGCAAGTGCGCCGAGGCGTCGGCGACGTACAGCAAGCTCTTCCGCGTCGGCCTCGGCAAGACGCTGGCCGACGTGCTCGTGGCCGTCACCGGCTACGACGGCTTCGTCCCCGCCGCGGGCGAGGCGGTGAAGATGACGATCCACGGCTGCGCGATGGCGAAGCGGACCCTCGTCGCGACCTACGGTCAGCGCTTCGAGATCTCCAACCTCGACACGATCGAGTCGTACATGCCGTACCTCGACGGCGCGCCGACGGAGTCGATCCTGGTCGCGGTCCCGGGCGGTCCGTTCGTGAAGCTCTATCCGCAGCAGCCGGGTCACTACCTGGTGCGCGACCAGCTCCCGAACCCGTTCCTCACGGCCGATGTCTTCGTCCTCGCGTACAGCACGCACGACGTGACCGGGCTCGATGGGCAGTACGAGATCAAGAACATTCCCGTCGGCAACGTCAAGGTCAACGCCTTCCTCCCCGCGCTGACGCGCAAGGCCGCCGAGGAGAAGGTCGTGGAGATCAAGCCCGGGGAGAACAAGCTCGATTTCACGATCACGTTCGATCTGAAGAAGGATCTGGCCCCGGCCGCCGCGGCGACGGGCAGCGCGAGCGCCGCGCCGCCGCCGAAGAAGTAGCCGCTAGACCGGGGGGATGCCGAGGTGAGAGCGCCAGTAGCTCGTGACGAAGATCTGCTTCGGATCGAGCTCGGCGCGGAGGGCGAGGAAGCGGTCGAGCATCGGCATGTTGGCGCGGTAGTAGGCTTGCCATTCGGTCGAGGCGGCCGGCAGGTATTTGCCCCAGTGCGGGCGGAAGCCAAAGCCCTTGAGCAGCTCCCAGAAGCGGGGATAGAAGGTGTCGGTGGGCTTGCCGGCGTTGAGGCCGAACCAGAAGACGTCGACGCGGAACACTGCGCCTCCGTACGAGGGGCTCAGCCAGAAGGGGCTCGGCGCAGTGGCGTAGAGCTCGCACGAGAAGGAGCCGGTGTGGTCATAGGCCTGCTTGGCGTCGCCGCCGCCGGCGTAGAAGTCGCGGAGGGCGCGCATGACCTCGGCGGTCTTTTCGATCGGGATCCAGAGCTCGGTGAAGTCGGTCGGCCAGAGCTGGTCGTCCATCTGGTTGTCCATCGGCAGTCCGCACATCCAGGTGTCTTGCCAGGGCTCGGCGCCGAGGGTCACGAAGGGATCGAGGATGGTGTCGATGACATACGGCATCTCCTTTTCGAGCCAGGTGGCGAGGAGCTGGGCCGGGAGGCTCTCGAGGGCGCCGTCGAGGAGGAGCTCGATCAGCTTGGTGATGGCGTGGGCGAGCGAGAGGGTGAACGGGCCGACGAGGCTCGTTCGCACGACGTCGAGCAGGCTCTGGCCGCGGCGGCTGGCCACGGGATCGGCGTCGTAGCGCTCGGCTTGCTGGGCGAGCGACGCGGTCAGGCGTGAGCGCAGCCAATCGAGCACGTCGGTCACCGTGTAGCGGGGGCGCGGGACGGTGCTGCGCGGGTAGGCGCCGGCGTTGATGTCGGGCGCGCCGTCGAGAGCGCCGTCGAGGTGCTTGTACCAGGGGGCGAGCTTGGCCGGCACCTGGGCGAGGTCGTCGAGGTTGCCGACGATGGTGTAGAAGAGCGAGCCCGCGAGCGCGGCCAGCTCGGGCGCGTCGCCGAGCTCTTCGTAGGGCTTGGGGACGAAGTCGGGCGTGGGCTCGATCCGCGCCGCCTGCCAGACCTGCATGCGCTCGAAGCCGTGCTGCGGCCACCACATCAGGCGCGCGTACGGCGTCTCCTTCAGGTACTCGGCGAGGCTTGGTTTGCCGACCGATCCGTCGCCGAAGAGATCCATCGCGGCGTCCGCGGTGCTCGTCGTCGCCTGCTGGCCGACGAGGTTGTAGCTCGGCCGGACGCGCAGCCAGACGCGGGAGAGGACGCCGAGGAGGCCCATGGAGACGCCGGCGGCGAAGAAGAGATCGCGCCGCTTGAGGTTGGCGTCGTCGCGGGAGACGTCGTGGATCTCGCCCAGGCCGTCGATGAAGCGGAGGCGGACGATGTTGTCGTCGATCGAGTAGATGACCGAGCCGCCCGAGGAGCCGGTGGAGAGGAAGCCGGAGATGGTCTGGTGGCTGATGCCGCCGAGATCGTCGAGCGCGTAGCCGCGCTCCTGGAGCTGGTAGTTGAGGCTGTTTTCCCAGGTCGAGGTGTGGGTGGGATCGTAGGGATCTTTGCCGAGGTGGCAGCCGGCCTCGGCCTCGACGATCGCGTAGCCGGGCGCGGCGGGATCGTCGGTGATGGTGAGGCCGCGGTAGCCGTCGAGCATGACGTCGAGGCCCGCGCTCGGCGGCGCGCCGGAGCCGTCGAAGCCGTCGGTGTAGATCGCCGCGCTCACCGAGTGCGACGCGCCGCGGACGCGGAGCTTCTTGTTCGAGGCGCCGGCGTGAAGGATGAGGGCGCGCAGCTCTTCCTCGGTCGTCGGATGGAAGTAGTCGTCAGCGCCGCGCGAAATGATGTCCATGGGGGAACCCTCCAGGAGGTTGCCCAGCGACTATCGAGGACGCCGCGCGTCGTGGTCAACAAAGGACCACGATGCGTGCGGAAAGAGAGGCTGTTGTGAGGGGAAAGAGGCCGCCGCTGGAGAGGGACGCGGCGGCGTGACGAAGCTCAGCCCGGCGCCAGAGCGGCACGCAAGGCGACCTCGAGCGCCGTGGTCGGGAAGAGGCCGAGGCCGACGACGGCGAGCGCGGCGATCACCAGGGCGGCGGTGACGTAGCCGGACTTCATCGGCTTCGCGAAGGCCGCGCCGGGCGCCGGCTCGCGCATGTACATGAAGACCATGACGCGGAGGTAGTAGTACGCGCCGAGGACGCTGTTGAGCAGGAGGAGGACGCTGAGCGGGTAGAGCCCGGCGCCGATCGCACCCTTGACGATGTAGAGCTTGCCGAAGAAGCCCGCCGTCGGCGGCACGCCCGCGAGCGAGAGGAGGAAGAGCGAGAACGCCATCGCCGTGCCGGGGTGACGCTTGCCGAGGCCGGCGAGATCCTCGTAGGAGACGGCCTCGAGCCCGCGGCTGCCGCAGAGGATGAGCACGCCGAAGGCGCCGATGGTCGAGAAGGTGTACGTGAGCAGGTAGAACAGCACGCTGGCCTGCCCGTCCTCGTAGAGGCGCATCGTCGTCGTCACGCCGACGAGCACGTAGCCCGCGTGGGCGATGCTCGAGTAGGCGAGCATGCGCTTCACCGACTCTTGCTGGCCGGCGATGAGGTTGGCGACCGTCATCGTCAGCACGGCGAGCGTGGCGATGACCGGCGGCCAGCCCGCGCCCCAGGAGGAGAGCTCGGGCTGCCCGAAGGCGATGAGGAGGACGCGGAGCATCGTGGCGAAGGCCGCGGACTTCACCACGACGGCCATGAAGCTCGTCGCCGGGGTCGGCGCGCCCTCGTAGGCGTCGGGCGTCCACATGTGGAAGGGCACCGCGCTGACCTTGAAGGCCAGCCCGGCGATCATCAGCGACGCGGCCACGAGGACGAGGCCGAAGTTGACCTTGCCCCCCACGAGCGCGGCGCGGATGCCGACCAGATCGGTGTGCCCCGTCGCCCCGTAGAGGAGCGCGGTGCCGTAGAGCAGCAGCGCTGCAGCGAAGGAGCCGAGGAGGAAGTACTTCATCGACGCCTCGGTGCTGCGCGCCGAGCCGCGGCGGAAGCCGGTGAGCGCGTAGACGCCGAGGGACATGATCTCGAGGCCGAGGAAGAGCGTGAGCACGTCGCCGGCCGAGGCGAGGATGATCGCGCCCACCGACGAGAACGTCAGCAGCGGGTAGAACTCGCCGCGATCGATCTTGTGCTCGGGCAGGTAGCCGCCCGCGAGGAGCGCGGCGAGGCCGCCGCCGACGCAGATGGTGAAGGCGAAGAAGAGCGTGAAGCGATCGACGATCAGCCAGGGCGCGAGGTCCTTGGCGCCGTCGAGCGTCTCCGGGCCGACGAGCCAGACCGCGACGGCGAAGATCGCGCCGGTGAAGAGCGTGATCGCGGTGCCGAACGCCAGCGCCGAGGAGGGGCCGGCGTCGCGCGCGTCGTGCTCTTCCCGGTGGTGGGAGAAGGCCTCGGTGAGCATCAGCAGCGCGCCGCCGAGGACGACGACGAGGAGCGGCGAGATCGCGAGGTAGAGGCCGGTCTTCACTGGGCGTCTCCTTCGCCGCGCGCCTGTTCATCGCCGTCCGCCGGCTTCTCTTCCTTGATCCCGGGGGCGCCCTTGAGGAACTCCGGCGAGAAGGTGTCGTCGGGGAGGAGCTGCGCGTTCTTGTCGTCGCCGTAGAGGATGGCCTGCGCGGAGACGGTCTTGAACTGGTTGTACTCGAGCTGGACGGCTTCCTTCATCCGGTCGAGGAAGATCGAGGGGAAGAAGCCGATGACGAAGATCATGACGATGAGCGGAGCCACCGCGAGCGTCTCGCGCACGGTGAGGTCGGGCAGGTGTTGGTTCTTCGGGTTGGTGAGCGGGCCGAAGAAGATCTTCTGGACCACGCCGAGCATGTAGACGGCGGCGAGGATTACCCCGGCCGAGGCGCCCACGGTGTGGATGCCGCTGAAGGTGCCGAGCCGCTCCGAGGTGTACGTGCCCATGATGATCATGAACTCGCCGATGAACCCGTTGGTGCCAGGCACGCCGATCGAGGCGAAGGTGACGATGAGGAAGAGCGCAGCGTAGACGGGCATCTGCTTGGCGAGGCCGCCGAACTCGTCGACCATCCGCGTGTGGCGGCGGTCGTAGATCACGCCGACGAGGAGGAAGAGCGCGCCGGTCGAGATGCCGTGGTTCACCATCTGGAGGACGGCGCCCTGCATGCCCGAGGGGCTGACGCCGAAGAGCCCGAGCATGACGTAGCCGAGGTGGGCGACCGACGAGTACGCCACCAGGCGCTTCACGTCCTGCTGCTTCCAGGCGACGAGCGCGCCGTAGAGGATCCCGCCGAGGATGGCGATGCCGGCGAGGTTGGCCGAGAGGCTCGACGCCGGGCCGGGGAAGAGGCCCATCGAGAAGCGCATGTACGCGTAGGTGCCCAGCTTGAGCATCACCGCGGCGAGGATCACCGAGCCGCCCGTCGGCGCCTGCACGTGCGCGTCGGGCAGCCAGGTGTGCACCGGCCACATCGGCACCTTGATGAAGAAGGCGATCGAGAAGGCCCAGAAGCAGACCATCTGCATGCCCTTCGGCAGCACGACGCGCGAGAGCGCGAGGTAGTCGAAGGTCCACGTGCCGGTGAGCTTCTGGTGGGTCCACACCAGGTACACGATCGCGGCCAGCATCAGCATCGAGCCGGCCATCGTGAAGAGGAAGAACTTCACCGCGGCCTTGACCTTGTCGGTCCCGCCCCAGATGCCGATCATCACGTACATCGGCACCAGCATCAGCTCCCAGAACATGTAGAACTGGAAGAGATCGAGCGAGACGAACGCGCCGAGCATCGCGCCTTGCAGGAGCAGGAAGGCGAAGCAGAGCTCCTTGATCCGGGTCTTGATCGAGCCGAACGCCGCGTAGACCGCGATCGGCGTGATGAAGGTCGTGAGGAGGATCAGCCAGAGGCTGATCCCGTCGACCGCCACGTGCCAGCGGACGCCGATGCTCGGGATCCAGTCGTGGATCGAGACGAAGTGCCAGCCGGCCGTCATCGGCACGGTGAGCAGCATCAGCGAGAGGGCGAAGCCGACCGCGAGCACCGTGAGCGTGAAGCCGCGGAGCAGCGAGAGGAGCTGGCGGGGCATGAACAGCACCGCCACCGCGCCGCCGAGGGGCAAGAAGATCAGGACGTTGAGCAGGTGCGGCCACTCGCTCGGGGCGCCCTGCGCCGCGGCGCTGTCCGAAGGCCAGAGGGCCTGGATCGCGAAGACGAAGAACGCGGCGATGAAGCCGAGGGCCGCGCGCTGCTTCGCGTCGTCGCGGCGCGGGATCGCGGCGCCGACGATGCCGGCGAGGATCGCCGGCCAGTAGCGGAAGAGAGCGTCGCTCATTGGTGGCCTCGGATCAGCTCGGGGATCTTGTCGGCCGGGATGACGACCTTGCCGCCTTCAGGCAGCAGATCGCCGGCGGGCGGGGCGTTGTTGGGCGCCGCGTTGGCGCCGCGCTTCCCCGGCCTCGCGAGGGTGATGGTCTGCGTGTCGACGCCGTTGAAGGCGTTCTTCACCTGGAGCACGACTTCCTTCTTGTCCCCGGGTTGGAGCTCCATCTTGAGCTCGCGGGTCTCGGAGAAGTCCTTGGCGGCGATCACGCCCGGCCCTTCCCACTTGTACGAATAACCGAACCCCGGAGCGGCCGAGACGACGACCTGCCCCGTCTGCTTGAGGTGCGAGTCGTCCACCGACGCGATCGCGTGCGGACGAACGATGAACCAGCCGACGCCGGCGAGGCCGATGACCATCGACGCGGAGTACGCCTGGACCTTGCCGGTCTGGAAGGCGCGGAGCACCGTGCCGGCCGCGCCGACGATCGCCGCGCTGAGCTTGGCGAGGATGCCGTCGACGATCCAGGTGTCGGCCATCTCGAAGATGTCGGCGAGGGCGTCGACCATGCCGACGATGGTGGCGTCGTAGAGCTCGTCGATCCGCCACTTGTCGAAGATGAGCTTGTAGAGCCGCGGGAAGCTCTTGATGAAGGCCTTCTCCTGCGCGCCGTCGCTCTTGAGGTAGACGAACGCCGCGCCGCCGGCGCCCACCACGAAGGCGAGGAAGCCGGGGAGCATCATGATCCACTCCATCCCCTTGGCGCTCGCGCGCTCGTGGATCGAGGTCTCGGCCGTCTTGAAGACCGGCTCGAGCAGGTGACCGAGGGGCTCGATGTGGATCGGATCGGCCTTGAGGAAGCCGGCGAAGAGCGCGAAGGCCGCGAGCACGATCAGCGGGATCGTCATCGGGAGCGGCGACTCGTGGGGCACAGGGCCTTCCAGGGCCTTGTCGTCCTCGGCGTGCGGCTCGTCGTGGTGGTGGCCCGCGTGTGGACCCTTCCAGCCGCGAACGATCGTCCAGCCCCGGAACTCCCCGTGGAACGTGAGGAAGTAGGCCCGGAACATGTAGAACGCCGTCATCGTCGCGGAGAGGATGCCGACCCAGTAGATCGCCGGCCCGAGCCAGGTCGGCCAGGCCCACGGGGGCAGGCTCGACATGCCCTTCGGCCCGACGATCTCGTTGGAGAAGGCCTTCCAGAGGATCTCGTCCTTCGACCAGAAGCCGGCGAGCAAGGGCGCGCCGGCGATCGACAGGCAGGAGATCAGGAACGTCCACCGCGTCACCGGCAGGTACTTCGCGAGGCCGCCCATCTTGCGCATGTCCTGGGACTGGTCGGTGTCGTGGATGCGGACGTGCATCGCGTGGATCACCGAGCCGGCGCCGAGGAAGAGGCAGGCCTTGAAGAAGGCGTGGGTGAAGACGTGGAAGAAGCCCGAGGCGAACGCGCCGACGCCGACGCCGATGAACATGAACCCGAGCTGGCTCACGGTGGAGTAGGCGAGGACCTTCTTGAGGTCGTGCTGGAAGAGGCCGATCGACGCGGCGAACAGCGCCGTCGCCGCGCCGGTGATCGCCACCGTGGCCATCGCCGCGGGGGAGAGGATGAAGACCGCGCCGAGGCGCGCCACGAGGTAGACGCCGGCCGTGACCATCGTCGCCGCGTGGATGAGGGCCGACACGGGCGTGGGGCCGGCCATCGCGTCGGGGAGCCAGATGTAGAGCGGGATCTGCGCGCTCTTGCCGGCGCAGCCGAGGAAGACGGCGAGCCCGACCAGCGTCGAGGCGTAGACCATCACCGGCTGCTTCGGGAGGAGGACGGCGGCGGCCCAGCTCGGCAGCGTCTCGGGCGAGAGGTTGCCGATCGGCCAGATCTTCACGGGCGCCATCAAGCTCGTCGCGCCGGCCTCGATCCCCGAGAAGCGGAGGGTGCCGAGGTAATAGATCAGCATCGACATCGCTACGAGGAGGCCGAAGTCGCCGATGCGGTTGACGATGAAGGCCTTGCGCCCGGCGCTCGCGTTCTTGGTCTCTCCGAACCAGAAGCCGATGAGGAGGTAGCTGCACATGCCCACGCCCTCCCAGCCGACGAAGAGGAGCGCGAGGTTGTCCGCCATGATCAGGACGAGCATGGAGAAGCAGAAGAGGTTCAGGTACGCGAAGAAGCGGTGGTAGCCGTCGTCCTTCTTCATGTACTCGCTCGAGTACAGGTGGATGAGGAAGCCCACCCCGGTGACGACCAGCATCATCGTCGCGTTGAGGCCGTCGACGGCGAAGCTCACGTCGATCGGGATGCTCTGCTGCATCCGCCCGCTGATCGAGAACCAGCGCCAGGCGGTCCAGACGAGGCGACCGCCCTGCTCGGCGTCCTCGCCGCGCGGGAGCATCAGGAACGTCAACAGGCTCGCGAGGAACGAGCCGCCGATGGCCGAGAGGGCCATGAGGCGGACGCCCTCCTTGCCGAGCCGCTTGCCGAAGACGCCGTTGACGAACGCGCCCAGGGCCGGCAGCAAGAGGACGATGGCGAGGAGCGAAAAGCTCGTCGCCGGGAACTGAGATTTCAGAGCTTCCACGCTAGTTCCTCAGAAGGTCGGCGTCGTCGGACCGCACGCTCTTCCGCACGCGGAAGAAGGCGAGGACGATGGCCAGGCCCACCGCGGCTTCAGCCGCGGCGACGGCGATGACGAAGAAGGTGAAGATCTGCCCGGTGTGCGACTCGGTGTAGACGCGGTTGTAGGCCACCAGCGTCAGGTTCACCGCGTTGAGCATCAGCTCGATGCTCATGAGCAACACCAGCAGGTTGCGGCGGAGGAGGAAGCCGACGCTGCCGATCAGGAAGAGGGCGGCGGCGACGATCAGGAAGTACTCGAGCGGGATCGATGTCACTTCGCGCTCTCCTTGGGAAGGGCGTTGGGGGCGGGCTCGCCCTCCTTGGGGTGGAGCGTCGGATCGACCTGCTTGCCGCGCGCGACAGCGACCGCGCCGATGACGGCGACGAGGAGCAGCGCGCTGCTGATCTCGAAGGCGACGAGCTCCGTCGCGAAGAGCTCGCGGCCGAAGGGCTCGATGTGGCCGAAGTCCGCGGGCGCCGGCTTGAACATCGTGGCTTCGCCGGCCATGCGCGCGAGGAGGAACAGCGCGCCGCCGCTCGAGGCGAGGAAGACGCCCGCGGCGAGGTAGCGCGAGATCGCCGTCCTGGTGTCGCGCTCCGACATGGCCGAGGGGCCGAGGAGCATGATCACGAAGATGAAGAGGATCACCACCGCGCCCGCGTAGACGAGGATCTGGATCGCGGCGAGGAACTCGGCCGAGAGCAGGAGGTACATCCCCGCGACGCCGACGAT
>Ga0105048_10016708_pt1 | contig 11334 bp, 8 predicted proteins | sample MAT05_FD_78382 | JGI IMG/M metagenome (GOLD analysis project Ga0105048, IMG submission 78382) | Freshwater microbial communities from Lake Fryxell liftoff mats and glacier meltwater in Antarctica - MAT-05 | ecosystem: Environmental > Aquatic > Freshwater > Ice > Liftoff microbial mat | place...
AAGCAAAGCGACTCCACTCACGCCGTGATGCGAGCGGACGTTGGTGTGAACGGTCAGCGCGTGGCCCCTCGTTAGGGCCTCCGTCGCAGTTGGCAATCTACTCACACTCGCGCACTTGTCATGCTTATCGAACAAATGACTATTCGGCTTCCAGTGGAGGCGGAGCCAACGAGAGACCTGCCGGCAGATCATGCTCAAATTGTTCCAAACGCGCGTCGCCCTCAATCAAAATGAGGTGACGCAAGGCTTCGCCGTAGCTCTCGGGCAGCTCAAGCTCAGCCAATTTGGCCAGCACGCGTTTGCGAATCGGTTCGGAAACATCACGGGTTCTGTCGCCCGTGATACGGCACAGTTGGAGCGCCGCGCGCGGAGCAGTCTTAATTTGGTCCCATTTCTCGCGGAGCAAGTGATCGGCCCAGCCCTCAGCGATCGGTCCGGATACGGCGTAGTGCGCACTTGCATAGCTGGGCACGCGGGCCCCGATTCGCCCCACGGCAGCCCAAAGCTCGGGACTCTTCTTCGTCCAGGTGCGCTCAATCAGCCAGCCACCGAGAGCTGCGCGCTCGGCCTGGGGCACTCGTTCGAGCCAAGCCCCGAGCTCGATCATTTCGTTGGAGAGAGCAGCCTTGAAGCCTTTGGGCTTTTTCAACTGAGCGTCTTCCGTCGCGACCAACGGATCGATGAGTGTGCGTATTTGTTTTTGTGTGTTGGCGCCCAAGCCTCCTGCGATCCTGCGCCAAGCTATCCAGAACGCCTGCCAGTTGCGCGGCTCGTGTCCAAAGCTCGACCCCTCTTCAAAGAGGCGTTCCAAAATGGCGACGCGTCCCGGGTCGAGCACGTGCCCAAAGCCTGGACGCAAGCAAAGCCCAGCTAACATCCAAAACACGCGCTCGTGTTCCGCAGATCGTCGGCGTGCCGCAAACTTAGGGCCCACCACATCAAACAGTGCGCGACACACTTTGAGGTCCCAGCTACGGCGCTCACCGAATAGCTTTTCCAGGTTGCGGAAGAGATCCCGCACTTCGCGATCTTTGACATCGCTGCGCCCTTTGCCGAACACGCGCTGGATGGCTTCGTAGGCTTCGTCGAGCTTCCTTTTTTCCGTGGTGGCTGCGCTCCGCGGTGGTGCGGAGGCGCGCTCGCTTGCGCGGCTTTCGGGCGATTCCGGCGCTGTTTTCGGCCCTTCGTGGCCGCGAAGCTCAAATTGAAGTTCGAAGCGGTGCTGCGTTTCCGGGTCAACGCAGGCTATTTCGAGCGTCCCAAGCGGCGTGAGCAGACCTTCGAGCTGGACCTGGACAGCAGAAGCTTGAGCCCCTTCGAAGCGCGCAGCGACGGGCGGTAGCAGTTCGAAGTGCTCGCCAGCGGCCTCCACGATTTGTCCGGGCGCGTGAACCTGTAGTGCGTCGCTGGCATACAGATCAAAGCGCACAGTGCTGCCCGTTTGCAGTTGTAGGCCGGGCACTTCTGCGATCTGCAATTCTCCTTCTTTGGCGCCTCTTGGCACCACGCACACGGCGCCTTTCCGATGGGCTGGGCTCGCAACTCCCACGTAGTAGCCGTGCGCAGCTCCACTTGAGATCCGAAGCCCCTGCCCGAGAAGTGCGAGGCCATAGCGCACCGCGCCTTCCGCGACCGCATTGTCGATGGAGGTCGAGCGCAAACAAAGCGGCGTGAGCGTGCTCGACCAAGAGCTCAAGATCTCCAACACGCGCTCGCTGATGGACTCCGAATGAAAGACACCGCCATTGAAAAGAACCGCATCCGGGGCCAAAAAGCCCTGCGCCTGCTGAGAAAAGAAGCTGGCTAAATGCACGCTCACGCGCGGCTCACGCTCATAGGGCAATCCGAATCCCGATAAGCCAGCCTTGGAGCGCGCGGGCCGAGCCGTGAGATCCGCTCTCGGGAAGAATCCTTCCAGTACCAGGTTCTCGACCTCAGCCCGGGTGAGCGCAGCTGTGCGTGTATTTTGGAAGAGATTGGAGCCAGAACTGAGCAGCGTGATGCTTTGCGCAGACGGCGCATTCGGGCCGAGCAAGCGTTCTTTCGCGGCGTGGCAGGCTTGGTTGAGAGCCGCAAACTGTGCTGGTGCGAGCCGTTCGCCTGGAGCACAGAAGCGCGCTTCCATGAAATGCGCCAAGGCGAGATCCATGTTGTCTCCGCCCAGCAACAGGTGACGGCCCACGGCGATGCGTTCTAAGTCGAGCTCACCACCAGCATTCTGAGAGGCACGGATCAGACACAGATCCGTGGTGCCGCCTCCGACATCACACACCAAGACCAGAACGCTCGATTTCTCTCGGCTGAATAAGCCTAGCAGCTGTGCTTCCGCGTCGGCACCCAGCGCCGCATAAAAGGCCGCTTGCGGCTCTTCGAGCAACCGCACCTTGAGTCCGGAGGCCACTGCAGCTTCCACGGTGAGCTTGCGAGCGACGGGATCGAACGAGGCGGGCACGGTGAGGATCACGCTCTGCTCACGGAGCGGCGCCTTGGGGAAGGCTTGGTCCCAGGCGTGGCGCACGTGACTCAGGATGAGCGAAGTGGCTGCCACCGGAGATAACTTGGAGATGTCAGTGTCGGCAGCCGTCCAGGGCAAGATGGGTTCGGTGCGGCTGACTTGATCGTGGCAAAGCCAACTCTTGGCAGAAGCGATGCTGCGGAGCGGCGCTTCACCCGCGCGCGTTCTAGCGAACTCACCGACTAGCCACGCGCGCGTTCCAGGCGCGGAAACAGCTTCAGGCGCGGAAACAGCCTCGGAGATCGGCGAATAGAGGAACGACGGGAGACGCGGGAGCGAACTCGTCTCGTGTGGAGCCGTGAGCTGGGGAATGGCGAAGAGCCGTGGGGCCTCACCGCCAGCGCTGTAGGCAACCACTGTGTTGGTGGTTCCGAGATCGATACCAACGATGTAACGCGGGGATTTCATGTGAGGGCCGGCGTTGGCCATGCCACAGGCTGCGCTGTGGGGGGCTCGCGCACGCTCAACTCGATCTTGAAGCGTTCATCTTTGCTGAGTGGCTCAAGCGGCACCGCTTCCAACAATAAAGTTCCAATCGCAGTGACACTCGCCGTCATGCTCACTGGCACCAAGCTCCCTGCTTGCCGACCTTGGCTTGGAAATGTGATTTCGATTGGGCTGAGCTCCACAACTTCTTGGCTCGACCAGCTCATTAACTCTGCACCCAGCAAATCACTGCGGCGCACACTCGAACCGAAAAATCGGAAAGTAACGGGTTCGCCCACCACGACGGCGAGCTTCTGGGGGAGCACCGCGGGCAGCGCGCCTTCTTCGATGCCAAACGGCGCCACGCACACGAGCGTGATGGGTGGCTCCATGCCTGGAATAGCCGGCATCGGACTCTCCATCCCGACGTAGTAGGCTTGGGCAGTACCGCCAACGATGCGCAGACCTCGCCCCCGTTTCGCGAGCGCGTAGAAAGCAGCACCGCGCGCCACCGCCAGATCCAGATCCGCCCCCTCAAGCACACGCACAGCGGGCATTCCAAGCTCCGCGAGCCAGCTGTTCAAGGTTTCAACCAAGCGTTGTTTGATGGCTGGGCTCTTGAAAACGCCGCCGTTGAACAAGACCGCGCTTGGGCACAGCAGCTCCAGCTCGGAGTTATTCTGGAGTGCTCCAGCTTGACGCCGCAGGAATGTCGCGAGGTGTTTGGTGATGGCGGGCTCGGCTGCGTACGGCAGACCGAGCTGGGAGAGGCCCATGCGTGCACGCGTTGCGGGCTCGGCAGTGCGCGGCACGCGTGGGAAGAAACCTTCCACAATTTGCGCTTCCGCTTCGCTGCGCAATAGCTCCGAACTGAGCGCGCCAGAAAAAAGCGAAGAACCGCGCGCCGGCAGCGAAACAGGCGCGCTCTCCGCTGGGTCTTCGCCGAGCAACGCTTCCTTGGCATTCCTTGACGCATGCACGAGCGCCTGTAGTTGCCAATTGTCCAGCTCCTTACCGGCTGCTCGGAGCTTCTGCGCAACGCTGTGCGCGAGCGCCCAGTCCATGTTGTCGCCGCCGAGCAGAATGTGATCGCCCACGGCGATGCGCCGCAACTGAAGCTCGCCGTCGTCGCTTTCCACCGAAATGGCAGAAAAATCAGTGGTGCCGCCACCCACATCGACCACGAGCACCACATCACCCAGCTTGATCTGACGCTGGAAGCCCGTGCCCGCCGCATCGATCCAGGCGTAGAGCGCCGCTTGCGGCTCTTCCAACAACGTCAGATTCTCAATGCCCGCTGCATACGCTGCTTCCACCGTAAGATCGCGCGCCGCTGCATCGAACGAGGCCGGCACGGTGATCACTACCTCTTGCTCAGCGAGGCTCAACCCCTCCGCCTGGTGAGCCTGAGCCCAACTTTCCGCCAGATGATCGAGATAGCGAAACGAAGCTTCTACGGGCGAAATCTTTTCAATTTCCTCCGGTGCCCCGAGCGGCAGAAGTGCACTTCGCCGGTCGATCCCGCTATGCGAGAGCCAACTCTTGGCGCTCACCACAACTCGGCCTGGAACTTCGGCACCACGCTCGCGCGCTAGGTTGCCCACAGCAAAGCGCCGAGCGGCATCCCAGGGCAGCGCCAAGTTCCCTTCAGCGTTGTGTGCGAAGTAGAGAAAGGAAGGCAAGAGGGGTTTCGCTTCCAAGCTCACGGCGCTTCCAAGCTGCTGGATAGGCACGATCACTGGTTTGGCGTCGGGTGTCGTCAAGTCGACTTCGGCCAACGTGCAATGGGTGGTGCCGAGATCGATTCCTAGGGCGTATTGGGGTGACACTGGTGCCTTTCCGCGTATATGCTTGGCTTCGCCTGGTGGCATAGTGGGGCCCGGCGCGTCTCACAACTCGCGCTGGATTTTCCCTGAAACGGGAACAACCTTATAGGACGCCATGGTCGTGCCGTAGCTTGACGGCAGCGCCCTGTTCCAAGCGGCGTTGAATCCGGATGCTCGCCCCCATACCCCCCCGCGCTTGATTCTCGACTACACGCCTTGAGCCGTAGAACCGCGCAGCCCTTTTAGAGCTGTGGAGTGCCGCTATTTCAAGCCGTGGGCTACCAACAGCGCGCCCATGATGGCGAAGCAGACCAGTTGGACCGCAAAAAATGTGAAACGCACGAGCACTGCTCGGTTCCGACCGCTTGCGATGTGCGCGACGCTTTGCAGTACGCGCGCCGGCAGCACGATGAACGCCGCCGCTTGAAAGAGCGTTCCGCCGACACTTGTGACGGCGCCGAGCAGCACGAGTGAGCCGAAGATGGGCAGATTCTCCAAGCAATTCAGGTGTGCGCGCATAGAGCGTTGGTAGCGCTCACTGCCGTGCGGCACCGAGGGATTGAACGAATTCGGGCGTGCTTCTTTGCGCATGATGGCTCCGACGCGGGTGATGCCAATCGTGCTCACCAGCAAAATGAGGGGCCAAATGGTGAAGCCAAGTAATGCCCACTCTGAAAGTAACATGCTGGGCAGAGCGTACTGGAACAGCGAATATTACTACAATAGTTGAGGCGCTGATCCTTCAGAGATTGCGCAGCCGCCAAGTACTTCAACTCATCGCGTTGGGTCAGCCTTGATGGTGCCGGTGGCCGGTGGGCAGGCACTCGCTCCATCCGAGGTGCGACTCGCCCGGCGTAGGCATACAACTTGCTCAAGTGCGGCGGCCCGCGCTCGTGAGGAGCGCTGCCGCACCCTTGAGGAGCTTGTTACATGACAACTGATTCGCGCTCGCAAAATGAAGAAATTGTGCCGCACGAACAGGGTCGGATGCCAAGCGATGAGCCAGCGTGGGGCGCTCTCTCATGGGTCGTTGGGGTGCTGGTCGCGGCCGGGTTTCTCGCCATGGTGCCGCTTTGGGGACCGGTGATGATGGCTGCGTGGGCAGCCATCATTGCTCAACCCCTGTATCGACCGCTGGCAAAACGGATCCATCAACGTCAGGGCGCCGCGGCCATGCTTACGGTGTTGCTCGTGATCGCTTTTCTGGTACCGCTCCTGGTTGCCACCCTTTCGCTCTCTGGGGCGGCAGTGGAACTCGCTGGGCGCTTGTTCGCTTCCAAAAGCGGTATTGAAGCGCTCAAAGCTCTGACGGCGGGCGACGCCGGTGCGGCGTTCGATCTCAAGACCCTCAAGCTCGAACAGGCTTTTGAGCTAGCACGGAGACATGGCGCGAGCGCGATGGGAGTCGCCGAGACCCTCTTTGGCGCGGCTACCGTGGTCGTGATTGGCGTGGTGGTTTTCACCGGCGCCTTCTATACATTCCTCGTCAAGGGGCCGCGTGCTTATCAATGGTTCTTGGAGCGTTCCCCGCTGGCTCGCGGACACACTCATCGCCTGGCCAGCGTTTTTGCGGAGGTCGGGAGAGGCCTGGTCGTCGGAGTTGGGCTGACGGCGTTGGCTCAAGGAGCCGTAGCGACCATCGGCTACGTCGTGACGGGCGTTCCCCAACCCTTGGTGCTGGGGTTGATCACCGTTTTTCTTTCGCTCATCCCGTCGCTCGGCTCGGCGTTGGTGTGGGTTCCGGTGACGGGAGGTCTAGCGCTTTCCGGTCGATCCGGTGCGGCGGTTGCGATGCTGGTGATCGGCTGTTTCGTATCCGTGGTCGATAATTTGATTCGCCCGATGTTGGCGCGCTACGCCAATTTGCGCCTGAATGGTTTGGTGATCTTCATTGCCATGCTCGGCGGCATGACAGCTTTTGGTGCGGGAGGGCTCATACTAGGCCCATTGTTCGTGCGTTTGGCCGTCGAAGGGTTGACCATGCTGAAGGAGCATAGGGACGCTCAGGCGCTGCAAAAAGAGTAGCGGCATAGCCAATGCACTGCGAGATACCGCCTTCTGCACAGCCCTTTCGGCGGCACTCACCTTCCCAAGAAGTATGCGAAATGACGAAATGAACCTGGCGCACAATGCCACGGCTGGGTCAAAACGCGACAGCAGCGATGCCTCATCCGCGCGAAGTGGCGACGCGGCATGACCAAGGGCGACACACTGATCGAGGATGAGGTCGACGCACTGATCGACCGGCCGTCACGCGTCGACAATCGCTTGAGCCTGATGGTCGGCTTGGTTCAACGCTTTACGTGGGAACGGGCCGGAACTGAGGAGGCGCAGCGCATTGAGCTCGGCGGCAGCATCACCATCGACGACTCCGCAGCGCTTTGGAAGAAAGTAGGAGAATCGCTCTTAGAACTGAAGGCGGCGCGTTCCGTCCACATTGACCTCTCCCAAATCCAACTGATCGATGGCGCTTGCATGGCGCTCTTGGTGCACTTTCGGAATGACATCCGCACCCGCGGCCTCACGTGCGAGTTTGTCGGCGGTTCCCCCGATGTGGAGCGCATTGTTGATCTCTACGGTGGGCACAAGCGATCCAAACGCCGGCGCGTTCAGCGCAAGCCGGTGAATGCGGTGGAGCAAGTGGGCAATGCCACGGTCGCGGTACTCCATGAAATTCGGCAGATACTGGATTTTATTGGTCAACTCGTGGCCTCCACAATTCTAGCGGTAAAAAACCCCAAGACCGTCAACTTCCACGACGTGGGCCCAACGATGGAACGAGCCGGCGCTGATGCCGCGCCCATCGTGATGCTCATCAATTTTCTGATCGGCTTCGTGGTGGCCTATCAAAGCGCGGCACAGCTCAAGCAGTTCGGCGCCAACATCTACGTCGTGGATTTGGTGGCTGTCTCGATGACGCGCGAGTTGGGTCCGCTGATGACGGCCATCATCATGTGCGGTCGCTCGGGCGCCGCCTTCGCCGCTGAGCTTGGCACGATGAAAGTATCCGAAGAGGTCGACGCGCTCCGGACTTTGGGGTTCATGCCGTTGCGGCATTTGGTCATGCCGCGCATGCTGGGATTGGTCCTGGTTGCGCCATTTCTCGTCCTCTTAGCCGACGCGGTAGGTATTGCGGGTGGGCTGGTGGTCGCAGCGATGACGCTCGAAATCACTCCCACCAGGTTCTTGATCCAGCTCCAAAGTGCGGTAAAGCCGAGCGATATTATCTCCGGCCTCGTAAAAAGTGTGGCCTTCGCTAGTGCCATCGCGCTGATTTCGTGTCAGCAAGGTCTCGCGACCACGGGCGGCGCCGAAGGCGTTGGGCGTCGAACCACGGGTGCTGTTGTCTCCATTCTCTTTGCGCTGATCGTGCTCGATGCACTCTTCACGATTCTGCTGGCGGGGCTCGGGCTATGAAAAAGCCGCTCATTGTCGTGCGAGATCTGAGCATAGGCCACGGCGACACGGTCCTCCTCGAGCGCGCGAACTTCGCCGTTGAGCGCGGTGATATTTTCATCATCTTGGGCGGCAGCGGCTGCGGCAAGTCGACTTTGCTCCGCCATCTGATCGGGCTTGAGACGCCATTCTCGGGTGATATCGACATCGCGGGCGTGGGAGCACCTCGTCTCGAGGGAGCCTCGCCCCGCTACGGTGTGATGTTCCAGTCCGGCGCGTTGTTCAGCTCGATGACGGTCGGCGAAAACGTCGGTTTCGCCCTCCAAGAGTGGACGGATCTGCCCAGCGACGCGGTTTCAGCAATCGTGCGTGCCAAGCTAACGCTCGTAGGTCTGGAAGGCTCCGAGAACAAGCTGCCGGCTGAACTGTCCGGCGGTATGAGAAAGCGTGCGGCGATCGCTCGAGCGATGGCCTTCGAGCCGAATCTGATTTTCCTGGATGAGCCTTCCGCTGGGCTGGATCCGGTCAGCGCTGCAGAGCTCGATGACCTCATTTTGGCGCTGAACGCTGGTCTCGGTCTGACGGTGGTGATGGTGACTCACGAACTCGAAAGCATCTTCAAGGTAGGCAAAAATTGCATCATGTTGGACCGTGAGACGCGAAGTATAATCGCCACCGGAGATCCGAACCGCCTCCGAACTGAAAGCGAAGATCCAAGAGTTCGTCAGTTTTTCAATCGGGAAGCGGGCGCTCACTAATGGCGGTCGGTACCAACCGCTGGAAGCTCGGACTGTTTGTCATCCTCGGGTTTGGGGTAGCCTTGATCGCAATTGCGTTTTTTGGTGCGCAAACCTGGAACAAGAAGACCATCGACTACGTCAGCTATTTCGACGAGTCGGTCCAAGGCTTGGAGCTCGGTGCGCCGGTGAAGTTTCGTGGCGTGACGGTGGGTCGCGTTTCGCTCATCGATATCGCCGAGAATCTACGCCACGTGCAGGTAACGAGTGAGCTCAACGTTGAGCAGGTGGGCAGGCTCAACCTGGGGCAACCGGGCAAAGGCGAGTCGGGCATTATCATGCATGCGGACATGCGCGTGCAGCTGTCGCAAACGGGCATCACCGGAGTGAAGTTCATTCAGATCGATTTTTTCGATTCTAAGACGAATCCGGTCCTTCGCTTGCCCTTCAAAACCCCAGCCAATTACATTCCAACCGCCGCCTCGACGATGAAAAACATCGAGGACTCGGTAGTTAGGACCGCCAATCGTTTCCCAGAAATCGCAGATGACGCCGCCCGCACCATGAGTCAGATCAGGGCCATCGCCCAACAAATCGAAGAAGGAAAACTACCGGAACGCGCTACTGACACGCTGGCTCAGGCCAACCTTGCGATCGTCGAACTGAGCCGGCAATTGAAGGCTATGAATACTGCCCACCTCTCAAGTGAGGCCGAAAAAAATCTGAAAGAGTTCAACCTTATTCTCGTGCGGACCAACGGTTTGCTCGCTCGGCTCGAAAGTGATCAAGGGCTATTTCGCAATGCGGAGCGCGGTGCCGATGCTCTGTGGGAAGTGGCACGGGGCGCCCGCTCCCTCGGACCGGAGCTGGAGCTCACACTGCGTGAAGTGCGCGGAGCCGCGCGCTCTATCAAACGCTTAGCAGATAATCTGGAGCGCGACCCAGACATGCTGCTCAAGGGCAGAGCAAAGAGCCCAGAATGAAGGAGAATATGCGGTTAATCTGTGTTTTTGTCGCAATTGTCGGTTCACAAAGTGGCTGTGCCCTCGGTTCGAAAGGAGAAGCGCTGTCGCCGCGCTACTTCAGTCCCGAACAAGCTTCGCTGCCGGCGCCGCCTCCGGCAGCGGGGGAGTTCGAGTTGAGGCTAGGCCAGGTCGCTTCGGCGTCGCACCTGGACGAGCGCATCTCGTACCGCTTGAGTGGCTCTGAGGTTGGGTTTTACGATGATCGTCGCTGGACGGAGGTGCCCGAGGCCTACCTCCGACGGGCCCTTGAGCGGGAGCTCTTTGAGCGTCGCGGCGTGCAACGAATCGTCACTGGCGCGGGGCCCAATCTGGACGTGGAGCTGACCGCCTTCGAGGAGCTCCGCGGTGAACCAACACGCGCTCGTGTAACCCTGATTTTCAGCCTGCGCGACGAGCGCCGTTCGCTGCTCGAGAAGACCTTCAGCCTGGAGCGGCCAGTCCCTTCACAGGCAGGAGCAGATCCAGAGCAGCGTCTGGCGGCAACGCTCTCATCAGCCTTGGCAGAAGCCGTGGCCGCTGTCGGCACCGAGGTCGTGAACGAACTAGCGCGTGCCAAGGCGACGGAGGCTCCGCCGTCGCCTTAAGACGGTGAACATTTCTAGCAGTCGCCGGTGCCGCTAGCGCGCCAAGCTCACGCAAGAACGGTCGACACACCGGAACGCCTGCTCCAACGCTAGATAGTCCCAGCGTTCGATATCACAGCGCGCTCCACCAGCCGTCGTGTGCCGGATCAGATTGATGGAATTCGGGATGCCATCCCGCACCCGGCTCGACAGGGCCGTGCCAGCTTGTACCACCCAGCCACCCTCTGGTGCCACCTCCGACGGGAGTTAATCTAGGGCCAGCGCAGCATCCGACAGATCGCACTTTGTGCTTTTGTGTGTGTTTGTGCCTACTTTGTGGGATCAATCGACGAGGAGCAGTCAGTAAGTTGCATCCATGGGGGCTTGGGTCTGGTTTTTGCGGAGGCTATGGCGCGACCGACTTGGCTAACGTACTTCGACGACCTCCCCGATCCTCGTGTGCAGCGTACGCGCCGCCACAAGCTTGGAGACATCTTGCTCATCGTGCTGGTTGGCTCGATTTGCGATTGCAGAGGCTGGGATGAGATGTGCGAGTTCATCGAGCTTGGTCCTCCGGAATTGCGAGCACTGTTTGAGCTGCCTCGTGGTGTTCCGTGTGCGGACACGCTTCAGCGCGTGATCGGGGCGCTCGATCCGGTTGCATTTCGTAATGCGTTTACTCTGTGGGCTCGTGCGCTGTGCAAGTCAAGCGCGGGCAAGTTGATTGCGATTGATGGCAAGACCGTGCGTGGGGCGTTCGCGGGCCCCGATGGAGCAGGAGCACTGCACTTGATCAACGCATGGGTGAGCGAGAACGCGAGGGTGCTTGGACAGTACGCCACAGAC
>Ga0105048_10016709_pt1 | contig 11334 bp, 10 predicted proteins | sample MAT05_FD_78382 | JGI IMG/M metagenome (GOLD analysis project Ga0105048, IMG submission 78382) | Freshwater microbial communities from Lake Fryxell liftoff mats and glacier meltwater in Antarctica - MAT-05 | ecosystem: Environmental > Aquatic > Freshwater > Ice > Liftoff microbial mat | place...
AACTTCGGTTGTACCCTACTTTTTCTGATCAGCCAGGGTTGCCGTTGAGGATGATGCGGTTTTCGGGATCGTCGTCTTCGAACTCGTCATCGTCCTCATCTTCGTCGTCGGGTTCAATGATGATGAAGTCGATCTCCTCCCCGTCTTCACTCACCGAAACATCGAGGGTCATCCCGTCGAGCGCCTGCGCGAGATCCTCGGCCACGATCACGACCACCTGACCATCCTGCTCGATGACGTTGTCGCCCTCTTCCAGTTCGGCCAGGGCAAGACCCAGGGAGCCATCTTCTTCGAGGTAGAGCAGAATCGACTCTTCATCGGTTGCGTCGCTTTCGGCGCGCATCGCGCCAAGTGCGGCCAGTGCCCGATCAGTTACGTAAAGCATGAGCCCCCCTCAGTGGCAGAAATGAATGGCATAAGAATGAAATGAGGCGGATGCACCGGACGTATTGTCCGGTGCATCCGCCCCTGCCGAAACGGGTGATTCCTAGTAGGAACCGTACCGGCGGCTGGACTGGCGCTCCTGGAAGCACTCCCGGCAATAGACTGGCTTGTCGCCGCTTGGCTCGAAAGGCACTTCCGTCGCCTTGCCGCAGGCGGAGCATACCGTCGGGAACATTTGGCGTGGGCCGCTGCTGTAGCCGCGTCCACCGCCGCCACCGCTGCTGTATCCACCACCGCCGCCATCGGCGTTACGCTGGGCCTTGCGGGCCGCGCGGCAAGCCGGGCAGCGCTGTGGTTCAGAGAACCCGCGCTCCGCATAGAATGCCTGCTCGCTGGCAGTGAAATCGAAAGTTGTGCTGCAATCCCGGCAGGTCAATGTACGATCGCTCATCGCGAAGTTTTCCCTTCACTCACTGAAGACCGGAATCATTCCCGGTCAGGGGGCGAGGACTCCATCGTCCTCGATTGCTACTCGCGTTTCCGGCGCAGTCCGTGCTGCCCACACGGCGCCCGAAATCGCTGGCTGGCACCGCCAGCCGGTGCTCACCCGCTCTCTCTAGCGACGCCAGTAGGCGCATTTGCCGTAGCTTGAGTGGTGCGAGGACAGTCAGCCATCCCGGAAACCGGGACTGTTTGCCGCACCACCGCGGTCGAGTGAGCCCGCGCCGATTTCACCATGCGATCGCCAGGAGACGACACGTGCGGGGAACCAGCGAACGAGCAGGAGTTGACGTTGTAGGAGATCTGCAGTGACGGGATCACGGGCGCTCGATCATGTCTGAAGCGGCCAGTTCATGAGCCAGTGAGGGAAGGAACGCATTGTCCGCCTCCCATGGGTCATCATGGACCGCCGATTTGCGACGGGTTTCGCCACTCGCGCGAATGACATCGAGCGGATCCGGCAAGCGTTCGAGCAACCAGGTACGCAGCGCCTGATGCCGGTCATCGCCGAGCCAATCGGACAAATTGTTTTGAATATCAGAGAGCGCCGCAGGTAATCGATCTCTCGTCAGTCCGTCGGCAATAATCCAGGGATCCTCATTTTCTTCAACTGCGCCGGAGCGCGTGCAGCGGAGAACGATGAGACACCAGAAACGAGGTTGATTGGGATCGCGAACTGGAACGATTTTGTAGAGTCGGGCACCATGGTGAGGCTTGAGAATCAGGCTCAAGCCTTCAGGAGCGCGGGGCGCGACGACTTCGATCTCGCCGTCGGTCACGGGAATTTCCCTCCCCCGATCACGAATCCGGGCGCCCGCAAGCGCGTGTTACTGGTTGAGGGAATCAGAGCGATTCGCGCGCCAGCCGGACCGTCACCCTTATCCGAGCACAAACAACCCGTTGGTTGCCTGTCACGGATCGCTACGACGGCGTCGATGCCAAAACAGGCGTCGCGACACGCATCGATCGTGCGAAGTCAACGTCGAGACATTCGACGCTACGTGTTATTCGCAGCATACCATACACATTCGCCTTTTTCGCGGATCCCCGCCCTTTTTGTCCATAGCATGACTTGAGCATATAACCCTCCGGCATAGATGAGTGCGCATCGAAGCGATGCAAAGTATTTTTGCCAGGCAACCCATAACGACATGGGTTGCCACCCCCTGGACGGAATCGCATTGGGTCTTTTCGCGTGGATTATTTTCGGAGCGCTCGCCGGTTGGATCACCAGCAACATTGCCGGGACCGATGCCCAACAGGGTGGGGTCATGAACATCGTGCTCGGAATTGTTGGAGCATTGGTCGGTGGTTTCGTTTGGGGACTGCTCACTTGTGACGGATTCCAGGCCGGTTCCAATATCGGCAGTCTGCTGGTCGCTAACCTGGGCGGATTGATCGTTTCCTACGCCTTTCGCTCTTCAGCCGGTAAGCCCTGGAACGTCCAGAGCACCGAACACGTCGAATAACGTCGTGGACGACGCGCTGGAAGTTTTCCAGTGCGTTGTGCTGTTCCGCATTTCGCGGTTTCCGGTTTCGCGTGGGAAGCTTTCGGCTATCATGGAGCCGACGCGAACAGGTGGCGATTGATCCTGGCAGACATCCACGACGTACCATCATCGAAAGCGTTCCCGTTGTGTCCCGCAATGGATTGAAACGCAGGGACTTCGACCAGGAACGATTGGAAATCTCGTGAACGATGACAAGGACAAGACAACTCCACCAGGCAATGATCCGAACCCGGACGAGCGTTCAGGTTCAGTCTCCGATCAGTCAACCGGCAATGGTAATGGCGCGCTGAGCGAATCGATCGGCGCATATCTACTCGACGCCCTGCCCGATGACGAGCGAACCGCGTTCGAGCGATATCTCGAAAGCAACCCGGAAGCGCGAGCCGAAGCTCAGGAACTTGCGCCGGTGGTTGCACTGTTGCCGAAGCTGCTCGATCTCGAGATTCAGACCGATGGCATCATCGCCCCGCCCGCCGCGGAATTACGAGGCCGGATCGTGGCCGAGGCCGAGCAACTGCTGATCAGTGAGTTGCCCGCCAGTGAAGGAGCACGGGTCAACGTCCACGCATCCACTCTACCGGCATCGAAAGCCCGGACGATTCGAACAGCCTCCGAATCCACCGACCAACTCGCCCCTCGGCGAGCTCAGGGAAGAATCCGCAGTGGAGTGGATTCGACCGCTGCTTCCGGCACTTCTTCGAACGCGCCGATCTCGATACTCTCGCGGCTTCCACGCCAATGGGCGGCTGCGGCTGTTCTGGCGGTGGTCGCAGTCGGGTCGATCATCTGGGCGCTTGCGCTCGAAAGCAGAATTGCCAACAAGGACCGGGAAATGAATGCGCAGGCATCGGAGATCGCGGAGTTGCGGCAGAATGCAAACGCGACCTCGTATTCCCTGCTGGCAAATGAAGGTGCGGAAGGAGCCGGTGGCACCCTCCTCTTTTCATTGAAAGATCAAATCGGTGTGCTTTACGTACATAGCCTGCCGGAACTCTCTCCGGATGAGGTCTATCAACTCTGGTACCTGGATGACGCCAGCGACGCGCCGATCCCGGGCGGTACCTTCACGGTCGACGCGAACGGGAATGGGGTGGTGACCGTCAACCCGGATACTCCGCTTTACGATGGCGTCGCACTGACAACCGAACCCGAAGGTGGGAGTAAAGCCCCGACGTCCGCGATCCTTCTCCAGGGTCGATTGGGGGGAGCTGCGGGGTAATCGCCTTCGTGAATGCAACCACGCCGCCCCTGCCGTCGTACACCTAAGGTGTTAGCGGCAGGGGCGTTGTACTTCTCTGTGGCTCGGGTTTTGTGAGGATTACTCCCAGCGGGCTCGTCGGGCGCTATCATTGATCGGACGCCGTAATTGACGGGCGTCGACGTCTGCCCGGGACTCATCTCCCCTCCGGCGAGGCAGCACCTGTTCTTCTTAAGGAGTCCGAACGGTTGGGTCAATACCCGAAAGCGCGCACCCACGGGGCAAAACCCGGCTGGAGATTCAGCGAATGGTACGGTCACGTGCCGACGTCGACGGTATTCTGGTTCGCTGCGCTCTCTCTTTTCAGTTTCCTGCTCCACTGGCCTTTCCTTCATCTTCCGATGATTTCGGACGAAGGCGGATACGCCTACGTCGCACAACGCTGGATCGATGGACGCGGAACACTGTATGACGATCTCTGGGTAAGCCGGCCGCAGGGTATCTTCCTGGCATATGCCGCAATCTTTCATACGCTCGGCACCAGCGTGGTCGCACTCCGGATTGGAGCGTGGATCGTTGGGCTGTTGACGATGGTCGTTGTCTGGCGGATCGCCCGCGAATGGGGCGGCATGCACACAGCACGGCTTGCCACACTGCTCTTCGCGGTCATTTCCGGATCACCCGCAATCGAAGGATTCACGGCCAACGCCGAAGTATTCATGGCACTGCCGGCAGCCGGCTGTGTCGTTGTTCTCTATCGCGCTTTCAAACGCGGCTGGACGCCAATCCTGCTGATCGCGACTGGTCTCCTGATCGGGGTGGCCACACTGCTGAAGCCCTCAGGAATTGTGATGTTGCCCGTGGCGATCGCTTTTACCTGGATCGCCACCGATGCATCCAATCGGATGGTGATGAAGCGTTCCGCCTGGATCTCGCTCGGATTTTTCGCAGCGCTTGCGCCCGCCTTCATCCACGGCTATCTCGTCGGTTGGGACAATTTCGTCTTCGCCTCGATCACCTATCGGATCACCCATCAGAGCAGCGCGACGAATAGTGCAACTCATCACGCCCATGCGCTCTTCGAACTGGTCGCGCGGGTTTGGCCGATACTTGCGGCCACGCTGCTACCCATTGCGATTCGCTGGTGGACTCTGGAAGATCGGATGGGTCGGGCGTCCTGGGTGCCCGGAATCGCGCAATCGCGCGTCGGCATCGTCTCCTGGATGAACGCCCGCCCTCGTATTCAACCCGGTCAGGAGGGTGTTCAACTTCTCCGGTTGTGGATGCTCGGCTGCCTGGTCGGGATCGCGATGGGTGGCGATTGGTGGTTCCATTACCTGATCCAGATCGCGGCGCCGCTCTCCATTTGGTTGGCGATCACGCTGCTCGATGTCCGCAAGTTGCTCAATCCACGGGGTGGCTGGGTGATGGGTGTCGCAGTCGCCGTACTTCTGATGATTCCGTATTCGGTCGCCGCGAAGGGCAGCCCTTCGGCCATCACCAAAGCGATTTACGGTCACCCGGGATACCCGGATCAGATGCCGGTCGCGAACTACCTGATGGAGAATTCGCCTCCGGGCACACCGATCTTCGTCGCGTTCGATCAGGCTGCACTCTATTATCTGGCGGATCGCCCCTCCATTTATCGTTATCTCTATGACCAGGAATTGCGTTCGTTGCCTGAAAGCCAGGAAGCGCTGATTTCGATCATCGAGTCACCCTATCGCCCGATGTACATCGTCGGCACTCGTCAGGTGGCACCGTTTCCCGATCGCGGACAGGCATTTTGGGCGGCAGTCAGCCGGCACTATCATTGGGAAGCCGATGTTCGTGGCGTCCCAATTTATCGGGCGAACCTGCCACCGCCACGGAATCTGACGCCAGACCTCTAAACCGATCACCCTTCCCGCATCCAGTCAACGACCTAACCGGGCATCGCATCTCGGTCAGTTCGCTGACCTACTGTCCGAAGACGCGACTCAAGGCCGCAACCTTTGGCTGGCTTCCGATGATCGCGCTCTTCATGGCCATGCGGACCGTTCCCGGTTTCAGCTCCGTCATTTATCTGGTCTCGTTCCTGATCGCATTCGTCTTCCATGTCGATCTCAATTCGGCGATCGACGGCTGGTCGATGTTGACCTTGCGGTGAGATCGTGGAGGTGCGGCCACTTCCAATCGATTGACCTCCCTAAAACCGGCTGGAGTTCCCGTTGCCGTTGCATTCCTCCAAGACCCCTTTTGCCAGTCGCTCTTGGAAAAAATCGAAACTCCTGCGGGCTTCTCACACAGGAGTCAGCCCAGGCCGGCCTCGCGAGCGCGGACGATCGCCTGACCACGATCAGTCACCTGCATTTTGCCGAAAATACTTGAGACGTGGTATCGCACGGTTTTCTGACTCAGGAAGAGTTTTTCAGCGATTGCACTGTTGGTCAGGCCACCTGCCAGCAGAGTCAGGATTTCATGTTCTCGGGGAGTCAAATCGAGGAGCCCGGCGCTTCATTCTTGTTTGGCCGACGGCGCATTGGTCGAGCGCAAACGGTTGAGTAATCGGCCGGCTACAGCCGATCCAAAGATAACTTCGCCAGCTGCGACCGCCCGAATAGCGCGCATAATCTCTTCGCCGCCAGCCCCTTTCAGGATGTAGCTTCAGCTGCCGCTCGACTATTTTCCGCCACTTCTGTGTCGACTTCGTAGGCGCCAAGGTCTGGAGAGAAGGCGATCTTCCAACCCTTGATATCGCCAAAAGTCGCAGGCAGTTCCAGCTTGGGTCGGAGCGAAACGATATCCGCCGGGTGCGGCCCGGCGATGGCGTTTTCAAAGAGGGAGCAATCGGCCACGGTCCGCGCAAGTGGCCCGACGTGACAATACTGGTCGAGATTGAACGGAGTGCCCTGGGGCACCCGTCCAAATGGCGGTTTGAACCCGACTACCCCGCAACAGGAGGCGGGAATTCGGATCGAACCGCCAATATCCGAACCACTGGCGAGACTCGACGTTCAACTTGCCAATGATGCTGCAGCTCCGCCCGACGAGCCTCCGACATCGAACGCCAAATTCCAGGGATTGCGTGTCACCCCCCACAGACGTGAATGGGTGAATGGCATGCAGGAGAACTCCGGTGTCCTCGTCCGCGCGTGAACAATGCCCCCGGCCTCCAATACACGTTCCACAATCGGCGAATTGTGATCCGCGATGTGATCTTGAAAGATGAGCGAGGCGTTGGTGTTCCGACGCCCGGTTTGGGCCTCTTCATCTTTGATCGAACCCGGCAATCCCTCGAGCGGGCGAGGATCGGCGCTTCTTCCCGTGTATCTCGCTTCTGCTTCTTGCGCAGCTTCCAAAGCATCATCGAAGAACTGATCGGCGAAAGCGCCTATCGCCGGTTCCACCGATTTCGCCCGATCAATCGTCGCCTGCATCAATTCGACCGGGGAGAGTTCACGGCTGCGAAACTTCGCAAGCGCATCGCTCGCTGGAATGTACGCAAGATCCGACAACGTTCGACTCCTGTGGTTTTGGGCCCGCAGCCACGAACGCGAGTTGGTCGAGACTCGTGTATTCACTTCACTTCAGGTTAGGCGATCGTACAAGATTAGTGCGACCCCGGCGGTGGTTCGCCGGGGTCGCTTGATATCACGAATTGACTCGAACTACCCCAGGACTTCCTGCACCGATTCAGCAATCGCTCCTGCAATTTCATCGCACTGCGATTCGTTGATGATCAGCGGCGGGGAGATCGCGATACCGTCGTTCGTGGCGCGGACGATCAACCCGCGCGCGCGAGTTGCGGCTTGAATGCGGCCGGCAACATTCAACTTGGGATCGAACTTCGCCTTCGTGCTCCTGTCCGCCGCAAACTCGGTCATGAACATCAGACCCTTGCCGCGGATGTTTCCGATATTCGGGTGGTCGCCGAGCCGGTTGGTGAGTTCGCCGAGCAGGTACGTGCCCATCGCGGCGGCGTTCGCCGGAAGATTCTCATCCTCAATGATCTGGATATTCCGCAGTGCAACCGCGCAGCCCACCGGATGACCCGAGTAGGTGAACCCGTGCATGAACATTCGATCCGGTTCCGCCATCACCTCATAAATCTCATCCGAGACTGCGACTCCACCCAGCGGGATGTATCCGGAGGTGACACCTTTGGCGAAGGAGGCGAGATCGGCCTCGAACCCATAGGTCTGCTCGCCAAACCAGGAACCGGTTCGACCGAATCCGCAGATCACCTCATCGGCGATCAGGAGAATATTGTGCTTCTCCAGGATCGGCTTGATGGCGGTCCAGTAACCATCCGGCGGTACAACCACCCCACCGGCGCCCTGTACCGGCTCGCCGATCATCGCAGCGATCGTGCTCGCGCCTTCCACGGCGATCAAATCCTCGAGTTCCTGGCAAAGTTTCGCGACGAATTCGTCTTCCGATAGTCCTTCGGCATTGCGATAGGCGTAGGGCGCCGAGACATGCACGTAGCCCGGTACGCCCGGTCCGAATCCTTCGTGGTACGTCGGGATACCGGTCGCGGCGAGCGCACCCATCGCGATCCCGTGGTAACCCATCTTGCGGGAGATGAATTTGATCTTCTCCGGCTGGCCCTTCAGGAACCAGTAGTAACGCGCGATCTTGAGTGCCGATTCGTTCGACTCCGCGCCGCCTGAGGTGAAGTGCATGTGATTGAGTTTGCCCGGGAAGAGCTCAGCCAACTTCGAGGCGAGTTCGATCGCCGGAGGTGACGCGAGCCCGAAGAAGGTCGGCACGAAAGCGACTTCATCGATCTGCTCGGCGGCGGCAACCGCGAGTTCATGCCGGCCGTGCCCCACATTGACATTCCAGAGTCCGGCGAAGCCATCGAGATACTTCTTGCCATCCGTATCCCAGAGATAAACACCTTCACCGCGCGCCAGCACCAGCGGTCCGGTTTCGCGAACCGCTTTGAGATTGGATAGCGGATGGAGCATGTGCGCTTTGTCTTTGGCCACGAGATCGGCAGTGTTCCAGGTTTGTGCGATCGCCATGGATCCGAGTCCTTCCTTCATACAGCCACGTACTCGCGAGCAACGCGACCGCCAACAATTTATTGAAGATGGATAATCTTACCGCTTTTGACGGCAGTCACGCCGTTTCACCGACTTCCGTTCCAGCAATCTCCACGTGAGCCGGTCATGAGAAGCGCACGTAAAAGACTGTTGGAGCCTTCGCTCACGAACCGCGTCCGAGCGCGTTGTATCGTAAGAATGCAGCGCCACGACGTCGCATTTTGGAGATACCTGGCATGGTCGCGACAAGAAGACACCTCGATCTTGAAGATATTCCCGAGATTGCCGCCGCCGCTCGCGAGAGTCGCGAAAGCGGACAGCCTATCGATCTGCGCTTGGGCGGCAAAACCGTCGCGGTCCTGACCCCGAAATCGGAGTGGAAACCCGGTGAACCGCGCAAAATGAGTCCAGAAGATACTGCCAGGTTCATGGAATCCGCAGGTGCTTGGAGAAGACTCATCGATGCAGAGCACTTCCTCGATGAAAACTATCGAAGCCGTAGCATTTCAACTCGGCCAGAGGTGACGGTTGAGATACCTGATTGACACCGATTGTGTAAACGACCATCTAACGGGAAGGCCGACTACTCTTCCAAAGCTAAGTCTTCTCCTGGAAGAAGGCGCCGGGATCCGTCTGATCACCTTCTGAGAGGTTTACGAAGGGATTCTCTTCGGGAGAACTCCGCAACGCGCTGCGGAGGCTTTCAATGCCTTCCTGGAATGGGTCAGCGTTGTTCCGCTAGACCGGGAGATAATGAAGGTTGACGCGAGGACAAGAGGCGACTTGCGGAGTCGCGGCCTATCAATATCAGATTCGGATCTCCTGATCGCGGCTACCGCTATCTACTTTGACCTTACGTTGATGACCTGAAATCTTCGACACTTCGATCGAATCGACGGTCTTCGGCTCTATTCCCAGGCAGATGAGCACTCCTCCGAAGCCTGAGGAGTCAACGGGCTATACTCGGCTGCTGTAGTTCTGTCGTTCCGTCCGCCTGGAAGGCCTGATCCTGATGAGTGCTGATCCCGCAATGATTTTTGATGACTCCCCCACCGTGCGCGTTCGTTTCGCCCCGAGCCCAACCGGCTCGCTGCACATCGGTGGCGCGAAAACCGCACTCTTCGATTACCTTTTCGCCCTGGGCGAAGCGAAACGAGCCGGCAAAGAGGGGCTCTTCATCCTCCGGATCGAGGATACCGATCAGAAGCGACTGGTCGAAGGCGCCGTCGATGGAATTCTCGATGTGCTCACATGGTTCGGTCTCGAGTGGCAGGAAGGTCCCGACAAGGGCGGTTCGCGCGGTCCATACGTCCAGAGCGAGCGACTCGCGATCTACTCCGATTACACCGCTCGCCTGGTTACCGCCGGCAATGCCTATCCCTGTTTCTGCACGGCAGAGCGATTGCAGTCAGTCCGGGAAGCGCAGCAGGCGAAGGGCTTGCCACCGGGTTACGATCGCCACTGCCGAACCATTCCCGCGGCAGACGCGGGTGCACGGGTCGCGGCGGGTGAGAAGCATGTCATCCGTTTCACCATGCCGCGCGAGGGCGAAACCCGCGTTTACGATCTCTTGCGCGGCGAAATGATCTTCCAGAATGTCAATCTGGAAGATCTGGTGCTGATGAAATCGGACGGGTACCCCACCTACCATCTCGCCAACGTCGTCGACGATCACCTGATGGAGATCACCCACATCATGCGCGGCGAGGAGTGGATCGCCACCGCACCCGTCCACATCCGACTCTATTCGGCATTTGGCTGGGACGCCCCGAAGATCGCGCACATGCCGCTGATCATGGCGCCGGGCGGCGGCAAACTCTCCAAGCGGCACGGTTCGACCGCAATGGAGGAGTTCCGCGATGCCGGCATTCTCCCGGAAGCGCTGATGAACTACCTTGTCCTGCTTGGTTGGAGTCTGGACGGCACCACCGAAATCTTCTCTAAAGCGGAGTTGCTCGAGAAGTTCACCCTCGATCGGGTCAGTCCGTCGCCCGCGACCTTCGACTACGCAAAGCTCGCCTGGTTCAACCAGCACTACATCAACCACATCGTGACACTCGATGATCTCACCGCGCGGATCATCCCCTTCCTGGCAAAGGCAGGTCTCGCCGATCCGGCCGCAGCGAACCCCGATCACGCCGACTATGCCTACATCCGGGCAACGGTTGAACTGCAAAAGGATCGCTTCAAAACACTCGCCGAGGCACCGGAATTGATGCTCCCCTTCCTGACCGAGGAATTGGAGCCGTACCAGCCGCTCACGCTCGTGCCTAAGAAGGGTGATCCCGCGCAGACCATTGAAACGCTGAAAGCGATCGCCATCACCATCGCTGAGCTCGATCTGAACGACGAGGCCGCCACGGAAGCCGGTCTGCGGGCACTTGCAGAAGAACGTGGATTGAAAGCCGGTCAACTCTTCATGCCGATCCGCGTCGCGGTCACCGGCCGGACCGAGTCACCCGGTCTCTTCGGAACCCTGCGGGTGATGGGAGCGAATCGGGTCAACAACCGAATCGCCAAGGCAATCGAACTGCTGTCAGCAAAAGTCGCCAGCGGCTCCTAGACATTTCTCTTCAACGATCAAATGGGCAACGGCGGCAGGGAATTCCTGACCGCCGTTGTTCGTTCCGGCTCCAACCCATGCGCATCCCAGCATGCCGGTACCTTTGCATGACGCAATTCACCCTATCGTTATCTTTCCACGTTC
>Ga0105048_10016717_pt1 | contig 11332 bp, 7 predicted proteins | sample MAT05_FD_78382 | JGI IMG/M metagenome (GOLD analysis project Ga0105048, IMG submission 78382) | Freshwater microbial communities from Lake Fryxell liftoff mats and glacier meltwater in Antarctica - MAT-05 | ecosystem: Environmental > Aquatic > Freshwater > Ice > Liftoff microbial mat | place...
CACGGGTCATGGCGGTAGTGCGTTCCCAGATGTTCTTTTCTCGGCCGCTTTTCTTGTCCAGCATCGTCAAGCGGTTCGAAGCTTGGAAAACGCCGGCGTTGTTCAATTCAATTTTGGGTCCCTCGTCCGCGCCGCCGAAACCTTTCGCGCCGCCGAGTCCTGCGAGACCGCCGCCGAAGGAGTTGCCAAGCGCGCCGTAGGCCGAGACACCGAGCGAATCAGTACCTTCGGTGAGCGCGCGCCGCGGAGGATCGGACGCGGCGCCCGCCAGGGCCTGGCCGCCTGAAGAAGCGCCGTTCGCGCCCGAAGCTCCGCCGCTCGAGCCGCTTCCTGTTCCGGCGAGACCGAGCCCGCTGGATGTTTTGGCTCCCGTCGATCCGGTGCCCTTGAAACCGCTCAGCGTCCCACCCGTTGTGCCGGGGTCAATGCCGCGGCCGTTGGCAGAGATGGTGTCGGCCGCATTGCCCAGGTTACCGGCGTCGCTGGCAGAGCCTTCGTCTTTTTTAGCTTCTTCCTCGGCTTTTTTTCCGTCTTCTTCAGCTTTCTTTCCGTCTTCTTTCGCCTTCTCTTCGGCCGCTTTGGCCTCTTCCCCGCCTTGCTTGCATGCGCCCATGATGCCCGTGGCCGCCGAAAGAAGCGTTGTGGCCGTACCAGTCCAGGAAGTCTGGGCGGCGGTGACCGTGCCTACGCAGACTGCCACCCCGCCGCCCGTTGATGAACATGCGGCCTTGTCCGCCGCGGCGGCAGCTTGAATGGCACCCATACAGGCTCCAAGTTGTCCTATTGTCTCCATCGCTTTAGCCGCACACTCGGCGAAGCTTCCACCCGCACCGGCCGCGCCTTGCGCCGCCTGCCCTAATTGCTGAGCACCCTCGCCCAGTTTACTGGCGCCGGCTTGGCCGGTCGTCGCAGCGCCCTGATATCCCGACTGGGCTCCATCCGAGGCCGATCGAGTCGCACGTCCACTACTGTTCTGCGTCGGGGCAGAATTCGGGTCGCCCGAGGCCGCTCCGGCCTTCGCGTCCGTAGATGGCCCACGGTCGGTCGCACCCCGCTGCGCGAGTGCGCTCGCTGCGTCCGCCCGTCCTCCCTCTGCTTTCGCATTCCCGGCCGCGGCTACTTGTTTCGCACCGGTCAGCTGTCCGGCCGCCTGACCTTGTGTTCCTTGCGCAACCGCGTTCCCGGCCTGGCCCATGGTTGCACAGGCCGAGCCCGCTGCATTCGTCGCGGCCGCCGTCGACCAAACTCGGCCGCAAACGAGCACGAAACCCAGGGCGGCCAAAATGGAAGACGCGGTTCTCACAGCTTTCATTGTAAGTTTTCCCAGCAAGAACCAACAGTTAAGATTAGATGAACCATTAAGCGCTCAGTTTCTTTGGGGGTTTCGGCGCGCAACGCCGGGCGGAATGCGGTCCCTCGAGGTCTTGCTCACCTTGCAGCACCATAAATACGGTTCGGTAAACGAGGTAAAGGTCGAGCCAAAAGCTGCCTTGGTGCGCGTAGCGCGCATCGAGTCTCAGCTTGAGCATTCCGGCGCAGGAGTTGGAAACCATCGCCTGCCACAGGCCGGTCAGTCCGGGCTTCACCGCGAATCGCTCGATGAGATGCAGGGGGCACGTGGCGCTGTCGTCGAGCGTCAGCGGCCGGGGACCGACGAGCGACATGTCGCCCTGAAGGACGTTGATGAGTTGGGGAAGCTCGTCAATTTTCCACCGACGGAGAAACTTTCCGAGCTGAGTGCTGCGCGTGTCGTGCAACGATTTGCCGAGGGGACCGCGGCTGTCTTGGAGCAGCGTCACCTTCTGCTCGGCGTCGTCGAACATCGTGCGGAATTTGTAGATGTAGAACACCCGAAAGTTACGCCCCATTCGCGGCTGCACGAAAAAGACGCGCCCTTGGGAGTTGGCCTTGATGAGGATGGCGACCAAGGCCAGGAACGGAGCGAGCACGCAAAGCGCTAGCGTGGTCGCGCTAAAATCGAAAACGCGCTTAGCCAGGTTGTCCCATTTTCCTCGCTTTAAACTGATTTCATTGAGTCGCCAGGTGAGCACGTGGGCCGAAAGGACTTCGTCGGTTACAAAGCCTTGTTCGTAGAAGTTCTGCGCGCGCTTAAACCACTCCACTTTTTCAAGCCTTTGCCAAAGGGGCCCATGCGCGTTCAACCGACCCGTGTCAGATTTTTGTCGACGGGCCAAGGTCTTTAACTTCCGCGCACTGGACATGCCTTCTTTTCGGCGCCTTGCATTCAAACTTAAGGAATCTCAAGGTTAAGAGTTAACTTTCCGGACGACCGGTCCGATAAGACCCTCAGATGATTCAACTTTGGAGACGTACCCTTGCTGTGCCGCTCCACATCTATCAGTACTGCGTGCTGCTTTCGCGCGGACAGCCCGTCGCGTTTTACGGTGTCGCCGTTCTCGGATTCCTCAGTGGGCTGTCGGAAAGCCTCGGCCTCGCGATGTTCCTGCCGCTTCTGAACGGAACTTTTTCGACGAGCAACAACGTAACGTTGGGAACCATCGGTACCATCGTCTCCGGTTTCTTCGACTTTCTCAACATCCCCATGCGTCCCATCAACATTCTCACGACGGTTCTAATGTTCTTCGTTTTGAAAGGCATCCTTCGGTACTTCGAGACCATCATCCGCTCTCGGGTTCAAGCGAGTTTCGTCCACTCTCTGCGCCAGAGTCTCATTAGTAGCTACCGCAAGCTCGACTACCCCCACTTTCTCAAGAGCTCGAAGGGCAGCCTTGCCGGCCTGTTCACTTCCGAGATGACCAACTCCCAGTCTGCGTTCGGGAACTACCAAGTTTTCCTCGTCGGGCTTGCGCAGTTCGCGAGCTTCTTGTGCTTCGCGCTGCTTTCAAACTTTTTCATGACCCTCTTCAGCTTGGTTCTCGGCGGCCTGGCCGGCTTCGGCCTCAAGCGACTCGCAGGTCTTGCGTCCCAAAACTCCCGCGCCTCCTCCATGGACGCCCTATGCATGAACTCATTGATGCTGCAGGCGCTGAACTCATTTAAATATCTGAAGGCCTCGAGCGAGTTCGACTCGTTCGAAAAACTTCTGCTCAAATCGAGCCAGCGCCAAGCCCAATTCCAAATTCGCCGCGGAAAGCTCGAAGGTTTGCTGATCGGCCTGCAACAACCCATCTCAGCCGTCATTCTGGTTGCCCTCATCGCCTGGGACCACCGGGTCAACAAGGTCGAGATGGCGGCGTCCCTCGTCACGCTCCTCATCATTTACAAGATGATGCAAACCCTGATGCAGGTCCAGGGCCAGTGGCAGAATTTCGCCGCCATGCGCGGACACCTCGACACGGTCCTCGAATCCATCCGCCAGTTTCGCGCTCATCAGGAAAAAATGCCGGAGCCGCTCGAAGCCTCGGCGAGCCCGGAGTTTAGCAACTGGGAATTCACCGACGTTTCCCTTTCACTCGGGAAGAAGGAAATCCTCAAATCCTGCTCGTTTAAAATTCCGACCAAATCGTTCATCGGCATCGTCGGCCGCTCGGGTGGCGGCAAGACGACCTTGCTTGACCTGGTCTCGGGCCTCATTCTTCCGGAGCGCGGAAAGCTCATCGACGGACGTGGCCTGTCCCATTCATTCGAAATTCTCCGCAACTATCGCGCGCGCCTCGGCCTCGTGACCCAAGACACCCTCCTTTTCGCCGGCACGCTCCTCTACAACATTACGCTCCGTTACGAGCGCCGCGACGAGATGACGCCGGTGGAATGGGCGCGCCTCGAACTCGCCATCCAATATTCCGCGTGCCGCGAGTTCATCGATCAGCTTGCCGCCGGGGCCGAAACCCTGGTCGGCGACGGCCATATCCAGCTTTCCGGCGGTCAAAAGCAGCGCATCGCGCTGGCCCGCGAGATTTTCAAGAATCCCGACATCTTCCTGCTCGACGAAGCCACGAGCGCCTTGGACGTCTTCAGCGAGGCGGAAGTCATCAAAGGCCTCGAGCGGCTCTCACTCGAGAAAACGGTTCTGCTCGTCACGCACCGTCCGAACGTGCTCAAGCACTGCGACGAAATTTGGGTTGTGAACGACGGACACATTGTGGAGCAAGGGCCCTTCCTGACCCTGCTCGGCAAAAAGAACGGATACTTCCGCGAGCTCATCGACAATGACCTCTTGCTCCCGACTTCCCACAACCCGCGGGTGCGGCCGCAGTCCGATCTGTCGCTCTACATCTCCATTCGGCGGAACGACCAAGACTGCAGCGTCAGCGTCGCCAACATCTCGCTCACCGGCATCGGGCTCAAGCTTGATGCCACCTCCCCCTCCTTCATGCCCGGCGACATCTGCGAAGTTCAAATTCACGCGGCCGGAGAGGAACATCCGGTGAGCCTTCGCATCGTCCACGCGAACTCCGAATCGGTCGGCGCCCATTTCGTCGATCTCGGCGAAAAGTCCTCCAATTTCGTGCGGCGCTTGGTCAACGGTCGCGTCGCGGCTTGATGCCGACCCGAATTCAAACTAAATTTCGAAGCCATGACGACCACCCCCCCCGAATTCCGCGTTGAAACCGACACCATGGGCGAAATGAAAGTGCGGTCCGACCGCTATTGGGGAGCCCAGACTCAGCGCTCCCTCATCAACTTCCCCGTCGGAGACGACCGCATGCCCGCGCGAGTCATTCGCGCGTTCGGCATCCTCAAAAAAGCCGCGGCGCTCGCCAACTTGGAGCTCGGAAAACTCAAGCCGGACAAAGCCGACGCCATAGGCAAGGCGGCGGACGAGGTCATCAGCGGCAAGCTCAACGAGCACTTCCCGCTCGTCATCTGGCAAACTGGGTCCGGAACCCAAAGCAACATGAACGCGAACGAAGTCATCTCGAACCGCGCCATCGAAATGCTGGGCGGAACCCTGGGCACCAAGAAACCCATCCATCCGAACGACGACGTCAACATGAGCCAAAGCTCCAACGACGTGTTCCCCACCGCCATGCACATCGCCGCGGTGGAGGAAGTCGAACAGGCTTTGCTGCCCGCGCTCAAAAAGTTCCACGGCGCGCTGCTCGAGAAAGAAAAAGCTTTCGCCAAAATCATCAAGGTGGGCCGCACCCATCTCATGGACGCGACGCCGCTCACCCTTGGGCAGGAATTCTCCGGATACCGTGTCCAAATTGAACTCGGAATGGAACGAGTGAACCAAAGCCTCGAGCGGCTCCGCTACCTCGCCCAGGGCGGCACCGCGGTCGGCACCGGTCTCAACACCCATCCGAAGTTCGCCGAAACCGTCGCCAAGAAAATCACGGAGCTCGCGAAAACGCAGTTTTACTCGGCGGAGAACAAGTTTGAGGCGCTCGCCTGCCACGACGCCATCGTCTTCGCCCATGGCGCGCTGAAAACCCTCGCCTGCTCTTTCATGAAAATTGCGAACGACATGCGCTGGCTCGGCAGCGGCCCGCGGTGTGGCATCCAGGAACTCGCGCTTCCCGAGAACGAACCCGGATCGAGCATCATGCCCGGAAAGGTCAATCCGACCCAGTCGGAGTCCATGACAATGGTCTGTTGCCAGGTTCTCGGCAACGATGTTGCGGTAAATATTGGTGGAGCCTCGGGGAACTTCGAGCTCAACGTCTTCAAGCCCGTCATGATCCACAACTTCATTCATTCCGCCCGGCTGCTCGCCGACTCCGCCTCGAGCTTCGTCGATCACTGCCTGAATGGCCTCAAGCCCAATGAGGATGTGATCGCGAAGCATCTCGAGAACACCCTCATGCTGGTCACCGCGCTGAACCCGCACATCGGCTATGACAACGCGGCCAAAATCGCCAAGAAGGCCCATAAGGAGGGGAAAACGCTGAAAGCCGCGGCCCTCGAACTGAAGCTTCTCTCCGAGGCCGATTTCGACAAATGGGTTCGTCCCGAGGACATGCTCGATCCGCGGGAATGACGATTGAGCCCTTGACTCGGTGCGTTAAATTGTCTAGAAACGGCGCTTAAGCAAAAGGATGGCTAAATGAAATTGCGCGCGTTTCTCCTCTTCTCATCATTTCTGGCTCCGCTCGTTTCCGAAGCGGTCGCTCTACCGATCAAAGATTATGTCGTCATCCAAACCGTCCGCAGCCTGGTCGAAAGCAACGTGAACTCCCTCCGCGACCTCGAAGAGGAACAAATCAAAGCGTTGCAAGGGCTCCCCGCGCTTCAGGCGCTGACGAGCGAAGACCAAGCTTTCGTTTGGAGCTCCCTCGAGCCGCTTTTCGGATCTTTCCGGCGCATCAACGAGTTCCTTCCCGTGGTCCAGCGGATGTACCAACTCGCAGCGAGCGAAATGAAGAACCCCGCCCCCGCCGCTCTCCGCGCCCTCTTCTGCGAAACCGCGGCGGAGCTCGGCTTTGACCAGGACCTGGCGCTCCACTGGTCGGAAGGCGGCGCAGCCGTTCTCGCGCGACTCGGGGAAAGGTTTCAACTTCAAGAATTGCCCGCTAAATCCCTCTTTACCGGAAGAATTAGGCTGCAGAGTGCGGCGCATTTCAGCATTGCAATTTCAGTCATTTAGAAAATTCGGGCGAGCCGGCGAGGTAAAACCAATTCAGTTGCTTCATCGCGTTAGATCTGGCTATACCCATAGGTCTGGGACGTTGTGGGCTAAGGCGTTAATATCACGGGGAGTACCGAGATGGACCTTCTCAAAGAACTAAATAAGAACGGAAAAGAGAAGACAGTGAGCTCGACCATTCAAAGCATCATCTCCAATTACGTCGACGCCGGGAAGCTCAAGGAAGCGGAAGCCAAACTCATCGAGTACGGCGGCACCAAAATTAGCAGCGAAGAACGCCTCGACTGCCTCCGCTATCTCATCCGTATCGCAACCGAAACCAAGAATTTCGAAAAAATCACGAAATACGTCGCCGACATCAACGAAATCCCCATCACGTCCGCCCCGCTCAAAGGCAAATTCGGCGGCTGCCTCTATGCGATAGGCTGCGGCTGGGTGCACTCCGGAAACAACGAACGCGCGCGCCAAAACTTCGAACAAAGCCTGAAAATCGCGGAAGAGGTCAAAGACACAGCCGGCATTTTCAAGAACCGTCTCGCCCTGGTCGAAATTCTCCGCACCGAAGGGCAATATCAGCAAGTCATCGCCGAAGTGGATAGCCTTAAGAAATCGGCCGAGGACACCAAGAACCCCGACCACCTCGGACACGTTCTCATTCTCACGGGGAACGTTTACCGCAAACAAGGACTGAATCGCGAAGCCGTCGAGGTTTTCGAAAAGGCCCGCGAAATTTTTAACGTCAACAAGAACTCCCGCGAGTACCACTACATCCTGTGGGCCATCGGCACCTGCTACGCCTCATTGGAAGACAAAGAAAAAGCCAAAATCTATCTCGACCTCGCCTGCACGAATTTGGACGGCGTCGAATTCTGGCGCATCAACGTCCTCTCGAACCTGACGTTGGCCGAGCTCCACACCATCGTCGGCGAATACAACAAAGCCGAAGTCGTTTACAAGAAAGTCGCCGACCTCGCCGGCTCGGATGAAAATTCGTACTACGGCAAACGCGTCATGCGCGGCCAAGCCCTCCTCGCCATAAAAAAAGGCGAATACGACCGCGCCAACGAACTCATTGACCGTCTCGTCGTCGTCGCCGTCCGCGACCGCAACCAGGGCGACATGATGCGCCTGCGCCTGCTAAAGGCAGAAGTGCTCCTACGTACGGGCGAAGTCGCCCAGCACGAGGAAGCGCGCATGATGCTGCAGGAAGCGCTCGAATACTTCCGCGCCCGCGGCGTGCGCCGCCACCAAGCGGTTTGCTTGGAGTTGTTAGCGCGTCTCGACTCTCGCAGCGGTTACCCGCAGGACGCGAGCAAAAAGGTTCGCGAGATGCTTGAAATTGCGGCCGACGGAAGCCTCGAGCGTCTCCACATCCGCGCCGAGCTCGTGCAAATGGTTCTCAAGCGCCGGCTGGGCGAAAAGGTCGTAAACGAAATTGAAAGCATGTCCCGTCTCATCAACCGCCTGAACGCCGAAGCCGAGCGGGTCATTCTCGCACGGTTCAACGCTCCCTATAGCGACTGGGCGCAGAAGCTGATGAGCCTCGAGCCGAACTCGCAGCGGTACGTGAACGAGTTTTTCGAGGACTTCCACTTCATCGAAGACCAGAACGTCGACATCGAAATTGACCGAAATTCTCACTACGTCCGCGAGAAGCACCTCGGCGAAATTCCGTTCCACAACAAGTTCACCCTGATGCGAATCCTGCTCCTGTTAGCCGAGAGCCCGGGCAAGGAGTACTCGAAGGAGCAGCTCGCCAAAGAAATTTGGGAGCAGGACTACAACCCGCTCCGCCACGACAACAACATCTACATCAACATCAACCGGTTGCGGAAACTCATCGAGCCGAACCCCCGCGAAAGCCGGTACGTCATGAACGGCGCGCGCGGGTATTACTTCAATCCGGCGATGAAAGTGAACATCTCCTCCAAAATTTCGGACGTCGCCCCCCGCATCCAGGGTCCCCGTACGGGCCTCTTCGGGTCGCTGAACGAGGAAACCGTCTGATGAAGGGTCTCGCGACTCGCGCGGCCTTGCTGCCCCTTCTTTGGGGCCTTCACGCTTTCGCCGCCGAGCCTGCCACGAGCCCCGCACCCGCGACCCCCCTGGCCCTCGCCGCGGGCTTTCAGGGCGCGACTTCAGCCTTCCCCAAGCCCCAATGCGGCCAGGCCGACCGACGCCAGGCACGCGCGGCCCTCCGGCAGTGGACCCAGTCGAACTTCCAGCCGTTTTACGACGGCATCCTCCCTTGGAAAGTGGTTCTCGACATTTGGGTTTCCGAAGAGCGCGGCCTCATCTTCAAGGTCATCATCAAACCGCGCGCGAACCTCGAGAAAGACCCCGTCACGGCTCAGGTTCTCGTTCTTAATCTCTGTGCTTTCCCCTCCCCGCCTTCCGGGCAGGGCACGGTTTTCGCGTCCGGGGAAAAAGTCGTCACGGCGGAGGACCAGTCCCGCTCCTTCCTTCGCCTACCCGTTCTCAACATCGTGGCTCCGACCCGGAGCTTCACCGCACTTTTGCAGGAAGACAACGCCACCAAAGCCACCCGTCTTTCCGTCATGATGATTGAATCGTCCGAAGTCACTCATGGCCGTAAGGAAACGCGGATCACCGACTTCTTTTATGCAGAGAGACCTTGAGTTAGGGAAAAGGTCGCGGTAGTAGATTTTCCAATGGGTCGCGGTGATAATAGAAGAACCAAAAAAATGAAACAACGTCGTTCGCAGCGCCGAAAAAAAGCTGCGCGCAAAAAACGTAAGACCGCCGGTAAAACGACGGCTTCTCGCTAGGAAGACTTAAATGGAAGATAACGCAAACAAAGGCCCGAAGCCCGATTTTGATGCCATGGGTGACGAAGGTGGCGGCCGCGACGGTGGCCGTGAGCACCGCGGCGGTGGGCGTGGCTTTCAACGTCGCAAGGTCTGTCCCTTCATCTTGGATAAGACTCTCATTCTCGATTACAAAAACCTGAAGGTCGTTCAACGTTTCATCGTTGAAACCGGTCGCATCGTTCCGCGCCACATTTCGGGCGTGAGCGCTAAGAACCAGCGCAAGCTCACCAAGCACATCAAGCGCGCTCGTAACCTCGGCCTCATCGCTCCGCAAATGGAAGGCTAAGCCCCGCCGCCGTCTCCATAATTCAAATTTAACAACGCCGTCTGAGTGAAAACTCAGACGGCGTTGTTGTTTTCGCGCTCAGTGAAAGAAAAGACTTCGCAGTCCGAGCGCGACAGTTGGCAGTAGGCCCATGTCCTCACCCATGATTCGGGAGCTTCCAGCCGGTCAGCACGAGGCCTTCAAGACGCGGCAGCCGAACCAGTGCGTTGCCGCGTCCGTAGAAATCGAGTCGGAGGGTGAGGTTCATCGAGGAACATCAGCCCTAGCGGGCTAACGCGCGGGGTCAAGCGCACGACCCAGCAACGTCTCCGCGATACGTAGACCCTATGGGCTTTCGGCCCTATTCTGGAGGCATGAAAGATTTCCTGGGGCAGGTTCGCGAATCGGTTCTTCAGCGCTTCGAGCAGTCCCGCCGTCTCCTCTCTTTCCAGGAATATCTACAAGTCGCTCTTGAGCATCCGTACTGCGCGGTTCGTCCCTCAAGCCACTACCTTCTCGACGCCATCGATCACTTCGGCGTTGAGGAGGTTTCCATCCGAGGAAAGCCGGTCAAACGGTATAAAATTTTCGACCAGCATTTTTCCGAGGCACCCCAGCCGCTCGTGGGCCATGAGACCATTCAGCAGCAGCTCATCCAAATTGTGACGAACTTCGTGCGCTCGACCAAGAACGACAAGCTTGTGGTGCTCCACGGCCCGAACGGCTCGGCCAAATCGACTCTCATCCGCAACTTGCTCGAAGGAATGGAGCACTACTCCACCCTCGACGCCGGCCTCATGTTTCATTTCTCCTGGATTTTTCCCGAGGGCAGCCTCGAGAAACCGGGCCTCGGCATCGGGGCGAAACGCGAGAACACCGAGCACCTCGACAGCTTCGCGAAGCTCGAGCAAGACAAAATTGGCAGCATCGTGCGGAGCGAGCTCCACGAAAACCCGCTCTATCTCATCCCGCGCGAGGAACGATCGCTCCTGTTTACCGAGCTCATGGGGCACGCAACCGGTGACGCCACCAAGCAACGACTCGAGCAACTCGAGGACACGTTCCTGAAAGGGGAGCTCAGCCACAAAAACGCGCTCATCTTCGACGCCCTCATGAGCGACTACAACGGCGACTACAAGAAGCTTCTTCGCCACGTCCGCATCGAGCGGATGTTCCTGTCGCGACGGTTTCGTCAGGGCCTCGTCACCATTGAGCCGCAGTTCGGCGTCGACGCCGGCATGCGCCAGGTCACGCTGGATCGGAGCATGGCGAACCTGCCGCCGGCCCTTCAAAGTCTGAATTTGTTTCAGCTCGAAGGGGACTTGGTCGACGGGAACCGGGGACTCATCGAGTACAACGACTTCCTGAAGCGCCCCATCGAGCATTCCAAATATTTGCTCGGGACGTGCGAGTCGGGAACGGTGAACCTTGGGCACATCGTCGTCTACCTCGACAGCGTCTTCATCGCCTCGACGAACGACCGGCAGCTCGAAGCCTTTCGCGAGCATCCCGAGTACAACAGTTTCAAGGCGCGCCTCGAACTCATCAAAGTTCCCTATTTGCTGCGTTTCTCCGAGGAAGAGAAAATTTACCGGAACACCGCTAAGAACGCCGCCGGCCCCAAGGAGCTCATGCCCCATACGACGCGGCTCCTCGCGCTTTGGGCCGTCCTTACCCGGATTAAGCGTCCACTCACAAAGAACAAGAGCTCCATGCTTGTGAAGA
>Ga0105048_10016720_pt1 | contig 11331 bp, 7 predicted proteins | sample MAT05_FD_78382 | JGI IMG/M metagenome (GOLD analysis project Ga0105048, IMG submission 78382) | Freshwater microbial communities from Lake Fryxell liftoff mats and glacier meltwater in Antarctica - MAT-05 | ecosystem: Environmental > Aquatic > Freshwater > Ice > Liftoff microbial mat | place...
ACCAAGTCAAGAATTGCATCTTCTCCTCCGACAACCGTTAAAGCTCTGTCACCAGGAAAACCTTCCCAGTTACCTTCGCCAACGCGAAATTTGTAAGCATATGTACCAGGCGAAACCGGCAAAGTCAACTCCCATATTCCATCCAAATTATCATCTGTCATTGGAGTACCTGTACCCCAGTTAGTCGCTGTTCCCATAAGGTTTACACCTTCTGACGTGTTGATGCATGAGTTTACCAAGTTAACGCGGAAAGTGATCATACTTGGCTCAACACATGGGCTGCAAGAATTAAAACAAACAACAGGAAGAACCGTGTTATCATCAGTCAACGTAATTGTTCTGTTTTCATTTCCAGCGCTGCAAATGCCAGACACTATTTCAGCCAATCCGTTATCAAAAGTGTTATCATTGATAAACTTGTATTCAAAAGTCGAACCTCCATTTACCACATAAAATCCTTCCCAAACTCCATTTTGGTCACGGTCGCGAAGCGGCGAAGCGCCTGCTTGCCAAATCGGATTTTGAAACGCGCCAGCAACGTGAACACCAACCGGATTTAATGCAGTTTGTGTAGACATGTCAACACGGAAACGCACTGCTTTCTGACCGCATGGCGCGCATGAATTCCAACAAATAGTATAAGCTGAGGCAAAATCTGCAACATAAACTTCACGATTGCCATTACCACCGCCAACTTGACAAGTCGGCGGAACTGCCTCTTCACCTGGACCCCAATTGTTGTCATTGATAAATTTAAATTCATAACGAGCAGGATTCAGATTCAAGGTTACTGAATAAACCATGTCCAAGTCTGCGTCAATCAATTCAATTGCAGATGGAGTCCAGTTTGCATAAGCCGCATTGTAATTAGCAGGAAATAAAGTTCCGTCTTGATCAGGATCATTAAAAGCTCCGGCCAAATGCACTCCGTTTGGAGATACCGCTTGGCCTGTCATGTCTACACTGAATGTTACTGCAACTTGAGCATTTAAGCCAAGACCTACAGCCATTCCCAGGATACTAAAGTAAATTTTTTTCATTTGATTAATTTGTTTGGTTTACACTTGGTGTACTTTTAACACTTTGTCAAAAGTATATAATTTTATCTTAATCATTTAACAAGATATGAAATTTTCGCAAGTCATATTAACAAGATTATTGTTTTCCCTTTTTGTCTCTGCACTATTTAATAGCTGTTCTGCCAAAAAAAATCTTCCCGAAACAAAGTTCATACAGCGGGTCGATCCGCCTTTTTGGTGGACTGACATGGCCAACGATACGCTAGACCTAACTTTCTATGATTTCAATATTCAACGTTACTCGGTAACGACAACTTCTTCAAATACCATTATTTCAAAAATTACCCGACCACCTAACAAAAATTACTTGTTTGTACAAATAGTGATTGGAGACAATCAGCAAACGGGACAACTTGATTTCATTTTCACTGATGAAAAAAAGAAAGAGAAAAAGTTTCCTTATACCCTAAAGGCACGCGAGAACAGAAACCAAAAAAGGGGGATAGATCCTGATGATCTCATTTATTTGATTTTTCCTGATCGATTTGCAAATGGCGATTCTACCAACGATGTAGTACCAGAATTAAATGAAAAAAAAGTTGATCGCAACGGATTAAAAACGAGACATGGTGGCGATTTAAAAGGTATAATGGATCATCTGGATTATATAGAAGAGATTGGCACAACTGCTCTATGGATTAATCCAGTGCTCGAAAACAATCAACCTTCGGAGAGTTACCACGGATATGCAGCCACAGATCTATATAAAGTTGATCCGCGCTTTGGCACAAATGAGCAGTATAGAGAACTTGCAGATGCATGTCATACTAAAAAAATAAAAGTGATTTGGGATGTAGTATACAATCATTGGGGCAATGAACATCATTTATTCAAGGATCTGCCAGACAGTAACTGGGTACATTGGTTTAAGAATTTCACAAGAACAAATTATCGAGCGGAAACCTTGTTAGATCCATATAGCTCTGAGTTCGACAGAAATATTATGTCGAATGCTTGGTTCGATCACCACATGCCAGACCTAAATCAGCAGAATAAAGAATTGGCAACATATCTTATTCAAAATTCAATTTGGTGGATAGAGTATGCGGGAATTGATGCATTCAGAATCGACACGTATGCATATCCTGACCAGCGTTTTATGAAAAATCTGAATGAAGCAGTTTTAGCAGAATATCCCGATTTTATGCTCTTTGGCGAAACATGGGTGCAAGGCTCACCAGTGCAAGCTTGGTTTACTGAGGCGAATGGATTAAACAAAGAATTTTCTTCATCACTTCACGGTGTAACTGACTTTCAACTCTACTTCGCAATAACAAAAGGTTTGATGGAAAACTTTGGTTGGGAAGAAGGTTTCAGAAGAATTGAACTCACGTTATCGCACGACATTCTCTACAAAGATCCTTATAGAAACGTCACCTTTCTAGACAATCATGATTTGAGTCGTTATTACAGTATGGTTGGTGAAGATTACAACAAGTTTAAAATGGGCATGGCACTTATGTATACATTGAGAGGTATTCCATCCATATACTATGGAACCGAAATACTCATGAAAAATTATGCTGATCCCGATGCAAAAGTGCGAGAAGATTTTCCAGGTGGATGGTCTGCAGATAAGACCAATAAATTTAATGCATCAGGAAGAACTGAACAAGAGAACACAGCTTTCAACTTTACAAAAAAAATAGGACGGTGGCGCAAAGAAAATAGTTGGATAGGACGAAGTCAACTCATACAATTTGTCCCTGAAAACAACACTTATGTTTATTTCAGAATGGACGATGGCAACAAACTTATTTGTCTTTACAATGGCAACGATAAAGCTATGGAAATTGATATGAGCAGATTTGTAGAATGCGTTTCTCCAGGAGTAATTGTGCAAGATATTTTGCAAGGTGATACATTCCCTTTGGGACAAACAGTAATAGTGGATGCCAATGGAACTTTACTCTTACAGGTAAAGTGAGCAAAATCATTTCACTGTGTAAACATTATCACAATTAATATTCCGATTATGAAGCGTGCTTTGTGATGCAAAAACCAGTTATTATGAAAAAAAATATGGGAACCTCAGACAAAGTTGTAAGAATTATTCTTGCAATCGTAGTCGCGATTCTTTATTTCGCGGGTGTAATTTCAGGAACAATAGGAATTGTTCTTCTTGTTTTAGCAGGTGTCTTTGTCCTTACTAGTCTGATCAGCTTTTGTCCCCTATATGCTCCATTTGGAATTTCGACTTGTAAGAAAAATTAAACGCCCTAAAATAGTAAACTTATTGCTTAACTCGAAGGAACTTGTTATTGGAAATAAAACTAAAACATAACTCTAGTTGGTCCAATAGCCACCATAAATTTTTGAACAGTAAGTGCCGTAAGAGTAGCTACCTTATGACAGTCGAGTAAAACTGAATTGAACTAATACAAATACCGATGCGTTATTCGTATGCGACAATTCTACTTATTTATAAAATTACCAAGTATTTGGACCCACTCGGCTGGAATTGGCTGAGTTTGCTTTAATTCGTGATTATAACAAACCAGCACCGATTTACCTTTGGAACACAACTCGTCTCCTTTATATAGATGATAATCCAACGTGAAGCTTTTGGTTCCAATAGCCAAGCATGAAACTTTTATTATGACTTGGTCTTGCAATAAAATTGGTTTGTAATAATCAATTTCGTTGTGAGCAACTAAAATTCCTAGTCTTTTCCAATCCCAAGAGCGATTCATTGCGTGAGCGAAAAAATAAATTCGCGCTTGCTCGCAGTATGTAAAATAAACCGCGTTGTTCACATGTCCCATTGCATCAATATCTGCAAATCGGATATCAACTTTATAATCTTGCATCACCGTTTTTTCGGTATTCATTTTATCACTCATAATTACATTTCTTATTTTACATTTTCCTCAAGTTGAGTAAATTTTTAGTACTCTCCAATTCTTCTGGAGTATTCACATTATTGAGTAAGTCATTATTCGGTAACTCAAGTAACTGAGTTCTTGAGTTGATCAAAACTTTTCTAGGACAAGAATAACCAATTGCCAAAAAATTAAGCATCGCAGAATAGGATGATGGTTCCCATATTGCTGCAAGTGGTTCCGGGAAATTATCGTTGGCACTTAGAAATGCAGTTGCTTGAGCTCCTGAATTTCTATTACTTATCAAATATTCGATTCCATTTTTATCCAGCAAAGGAAGATCACAAGCAAGTACAAGCCAAGCACTATCTGGAGCAAACATAAAAGCACTAATAATTCCACCTAGTGGCCCCATATTAATCAATCGATCTTCTATGATCATTTCTCCCGAAGCATCAATTGCATCTGCCTGTTCAGCTCGGCAAGAAAAAAAAGTTTTGATACCGAGAGACACGGTAATGTTTTTGAGATGATGTATTTGTTCAGAGCCGTGATAATTAAGAAGACTTTTATCTGCACCCATCCTAGTGCTTCTTCCTCCCGCGAGGATAAGCGCATTTAACGGTGGAGGATCCAGATAATTTGTTTTAATAAAAGTCATTAATGATTGAATATCTCCAATCTGAATCACCGGAATATCATGCAGTTTGTCTCCAAATATTTCGACTATATATTTAGGGATAGATTTTATAACAGCGGGTAAAACAATTAACTGAACATTCGTTAGTTCATCAATTCTCTTTCGCAACGACTTTTCCTTTTCAGTATTACAAACAACAATCTGACTTGCGGCTCGAAAATGGTTGCCGTTTACAACTACCAAGGAATTATCAAGAAAAACGATCTTCGATTTGTATTTATTATCGAATGAATTAGATAACAAACTTATATGATCATCATGAACAGTGCATTGAACTCCTTGGTATGATTGATCTTGGCCACTGTCATTGTGATGCGCATCTAGGTATGCAATTGAATGAGAAGGAAAACAATTCCTGATTGTTTCGACAAGCGCAGACACCTCTGAACATGTGGTTCCATAGATAGCAAACTCACTTCTTCCCCACTCACCAATCGATGGCTTCGAAATGATTCCATGTTTGACGTGCTTACTTCCTTCTAAAGTCATTACTACCTCCCGACTTGGAAATAAGTCTCACTGATTTAATTTCAATTTCAGGCGATAGCGCTTTACACATATCATAGATTGCCAACGCTGCAACCGATGCACCTGTGAGCGCTTCCATTTCTACCCCGGTTTTTGACTCTACACTAGCAGTGCAAAGTATACGTATCTCATTTTTTACTGGCTCAAATTTTATATCAATATGATCCAATCCTAAAGGATGACAAAGTGGAATAAGATCCGATGTTTTTTTTGCTCCCATGATACCGGCGATGTTGGCCACTTGCAGCACCGATCCTTTTGCATTCTGCCAATTTGAGCTTACCAATTGTTTTATTACATCCGACGGAAAAACAACCACAGCTTCAGCCACTGCAGTGCGTTTTGAAATCTTTTTTACGGCTACATTTACCATGGATGGATTTCCTGATTCATCAATGTGTGACAACTTCTTTTTGGATGACATGGTGCGAAGGTATCGTATGTCAGACAAACCAACAACAAAGGAAATTTTAGGCACAATGATTGTTTGTTGCTTCAAAAAATAAAAGACATGAATCAAAGTATGATGCTTTTGGCCATTTTTACTGTAACCCTTTCTGTAGGATGCAACACCGACGAGAACAATCAAAAATTGGTCTCTAAGATTGATTCTTTAAGCACGCGTATTTCTCAACTTGAAGAGCATCAAGTCCAAGATAAATCCGAAGGTAAAGTAGATTCAGTTTCCAATTATTCGCAGTTGCCGATAATAGACAGCATGCCGCCAAAAGAAGTTTATATAAAGACCGAAACAAAATCAAAACCAAATAAAACAAAAATTCCTGAAAAAAAATTACCCTTAACTCGATTGGTTGAAACAAAAACTACTCAAAATGATACCATTTATTATTTCTACAAAAACTCAAAAGAAGTATCTGTAAAAATCACACCATGGCAAGATCAAAAACGAAAAATTTTACTCTACGATCCTTATGGCAGGGAAACTTATTCTATTGAAGATACTAGACATAGCTACACATCGACGAGCGAGATTAACTCTTTTCATTCCAATGGTGCCGTTGATCGAATTGACACGCATTTAAATCCAGGAGCAAGTATGTATTGGTATAAAAGTTCGACCACCTTCGAAATCAACAACCAACCACTTTGGCAAACGAATCAGCGCTTTCCGTCAAGTTTGGAAGATTATACAAACAATGCTTCTTACTGGGACAACACTTGTAAATGTTGGAAAAAACAGGAGGTCTCAAAAGATGATCTCCCACCTATGCGATATTAGTAGCACCTGAAAAAATCCTGGTGGCATTCTAGTTTTCGTTCATTAATTTCGGCACAACATTAAAACCACTTTTGTAATGCGTTTAATTATTTCAGCAATTTGCATTTTTGTCTTCATAAATTCAATTGCACAAAAAGCTCTTTCCAATCAATTGATATGGGCTTCTGGTGAATTTTCTGCCGAATCGGTTGAAGGACTCAACTCGATGAATGATGGCTTGCATTACACAGGAGTAGAGTTTAGCGATGCATTTGGAAGTAAGATTGTGCGTTACAGTTATGAAACAGGAAAAGAAGTAAGTGTTATTGCCACCTCGAAGGACATTTTTGGCGATGCCACTAGATCTATAGATGGCTATGAATTCAGCAGCGATGAGTCCAAACTTCTCATTCAAATAGAAACGGAACCCATCTTCAGACACAGTTTTGCTGCAAACTTTTATATCTATGATTTAAAAAACAATAAAACGATCGTCCTGTCAGATTTTAGTAAAGGAAAACAAATGCTTGCTGATTTCTCACCTGATGGTAGATATGTAGCATTTGTTCGCAATAACAATCTATTTCTCTTTGACACTGAAAACAAAAAAGAATCTATTATCACACAAGATGGCGAGGTGAATAAAATCATCAACGGTGCCACAGATTGGGTCTATGAGGAAGAGTTTGCTATTTCAAAAGGATTTGAGTGGAGTCCTGCCGGAAACAGAATAGCTTTTTATCGATTTGATGAATCTGAGGTGAAAGAATTTTCGATGGATATGTTCGGCGAGCTCTATCCAACTCAATACCGATTTAAGTATCCTAAAGCTGGTGAAAAAAATAGCCTCGTAGGAATATTTGTTTATGATATGCTCACCGGACGCACAATTCAAGTAAATACAGGCGACGAAAAAGATCAATATATCCCCAGAATAAAATGGACTAAGCAGAATGATGGACTTTGTGTAATGCGTATGAATAGAAATCAAAACAAACTGGAATTTCTTCTCACAGACATGAGTAAAGCGCAACCATTTGCATTGGACACAGAAATTATTTACTCTGAAAATGCGTCAACCTATATTGATATCAACGAATCGCTTAACTTTCTTGCAGATGGAAGTTTTATATGGCTTTCTGAAAAAAACGGATACAACCACCTGTATCATTTTGACTCAAAAGGAAAACAACTTGCTGCACTTTCGTCAGGACCATTCGACATCATCGATTTTTATGGTTATGACGAAAAAACCGGCACTGCATACTTCTCCTCTACAGCCACAGATGTAAAAGCATTTACTGAATTTGTTCCTTTGGATCCATCAATTAGTACCGAGACGAATACTAATATTGAATACAAAACAAAAGACACGGGCAAGAATAACTGGATTAACAGCACAGAAAAACATATCTATTCGGTTTCAAGAAAAGGAAAAAAATCAAGTGTAAAAAAATTATCCGTTGCAGTGGGTTATAACGATGCAAACTTCAGTTCCGGATTCAAATATTACATCATAGATAATTCTGATGCAAATAATCCTCCAACCACCACACTCTTTCGCAGCACTTCCGGTAAACCGATTCGAACTTTGGTTGAAAATAAAAGTCTTAAAGAGCGCATCAATAGTTATGATCTCAGCACAAAAGAATTTTTTGAGTTCACCAGCAGTTCAGGGGTATCACTGAATTGCTGGATGATGAAGCCACGGAATTTTGATTCTTCCAAAAAATATCCTGTGCTTGTTGCGATATATGGTGGACCAGGGAGCAACACTGTTGTTAATGCTTGGGGCGGTCGCAATTACTTGTGGTATCAATTGATGTGCCAACAAGGCTATGTTGTAGTTAGTTGCGACCCGAGAGGAACCCAGTTCAGAGGCAGAGAGTTTAAACACAGCACATACATGAATTTGGGGAAAAATGAAACCGAAGACTTTATTGATTTTGCAAAGTATTTAGGACGTCAAAGTTATGTAGATGCAAAACGGATAGGCATTCAGGGCTGGAGCTATGGAGGTTATATGACTTCACTTTGTATGACCAAAGGAGCAGATTTCTATTCAACCGGAGTTGCTGTTGCACCAGTCACAAATTGGAAGTACTACGACAGCATTTACACTGAACGTTTCCTTCGCACGCCCCAGGAAAACAGCGGTGGTTATGAAAATAACTCGCCTATCAATTTTGTAGAGTCATTAAAGGGCAAGTATTTACTTGTTCATGGATCTGCAGATGACAACGTGCATTACCAAAATAGTATGGACATGATTTCTGCTTTAGTAAAAGCGGATAAACAATTTGATTTGTTTATTTATCCAAATAAGAATCACGGCATATATGGAGGCAATACAAGATTGCATCTATTTAATATGATTACAGATTATTTCAAAACGAATTTGTAGAAATTACAGCTTCATTTTTTCTTTCAACTCCTTCAATACCTTTTTAGTGTAGAGAGGAAACTCTGCGTTCATCATCCAACTGAAGTAACCCGAATCGCGTTGAAAAACGTCCTTCACAGTCTGACCTTTGTATTTCCCAAAATTGAATACAACCTGATCTTGATCGTTGTAGACTAGATGATTGGCTAGATCCGCTTTTTTTCTACGCTCACAAAGAGCGTGCACAGCCTCAACGTCATTGATAAGTGGCGCCAAAGGTTTGCCATTGCCATCCTCAAGTACTTTGTCTTTGTAGTGGTCTAGCATTGCCCCAAAAATTTCGTACGTTGCAATTGTATCCGGAAGGGCTTCATGCGCACCATCGAGTTTTTTGCCACAATAAAATTGATAGGCCGCCTTAAGATTGCGCGGTTCAAGCATGTGATATAATACTTGCACGTCAACTAGACTTCTTCCGTCGAGGGTGAAGTCAATTCCTGAGCGAAGAAATTCTTCGGCCAATAAAGGCACATCAAATTTATTTGAATTAAATCCGCCAAGGTCACAATCAAAAAGAAACTTAAACAACTTTGGTGCATAGTCGGCAAATGTTGGAGCATCTTTTACATCAGCATCATATATACCATGTATCATGGACGATTCTAGAGGAATTGGAATAGTTGGATTCAATACAAGTCTGTTCTCTTTACCTGCTTTTTGAGGCAGGTAATTTATCTGACCATCGGGCATTATTTTAACCACAGCTATTTCAACAATTCTATCTCTTCCAACGTCTACACCTGTTGTTTCGAGATCAAAAAATGCAATTGGTTTTTTTAAGTTTAATTTCATAATTATTATTTTTTTCAATACGCTGAAATATTTGACAGCTCCATAGCGTTCATTTCGTGCAGAGTAGCAAGGTCCGTTAAAACCGGGCTGGGTAGCAAAAAGAAACCCCCGGATGGGAGTATCCGAGGGGTTTCTCTATTTAAATCAATTTTTTATTAGTAGTCACACTGCAACAAATTATCCTTGAGCTTTGATTTTGATATACTGGAATTGCTCGTAGATCAATCTGCTTTTCTTGGCATCGTTCTCATACTTTTTACCTTGAACCAATTTACTTGGAACACCAAATGTGTAGTCTGCTCCTTCCTTCAATCCGTACTTCAGTAGCGATTGACTTATGTGATCTTGAGCGGTTTTATTTCTCCAGTCAGTGAGTTCCTGATTGGTTTTAAATCTTGACGAGGGCACATAAGATGCACTCGACTCTACAGTAACAACAGGTTTTTTACCCAAATCGCTGATTTTTTTGATATCGGCAACAAATAATTTGAACTCTTTTTCCTCTGGACCAAATTCATGGAAGTCATAAACAAAATATCTAGAGAACTGAGCAAATGCAAGACTTTCTATGTATTGTCTGTTAACAGGATCATTTGGGTCATATTTGAAATCTTTGATAGTAAGATCTGTCGGTTTCACCGGCTCGATGATAACCGGAACCTCAGGCTTAGGCACAACCACCTCTGGTTCTTCAATAATTACATCAGGTTGTTTGCTTGGAGCCATACTTACAGGAATGAGGAATACCTCACGTTCAATTTCTTGAAAGCTGCTTTCGCAAGGAACGTTAATATCGTCAGACTTAATCATTTCAACGCCTTTGAAGTATTCAACATGATATCCGGTGCAAGGAGTTAAGATTGCCAAGTACCCGCCATCTCTTTTGCGAGGTCTGTATTCAGTAATATCTCCGCTTTTATTATTTGTAACTACGATGCGCAAATCTTCTGGCAACTCCTCGCCTTCAGGAGCTATTATAAATCCTTTCAAAACAGCAAGATTTGAAACATTATTAAGATCAGGCATATTTACTAAGTAGATGTCTTTAAGACCATAACCACCATCTTTACCGGACGAGTAATAGGCTCTTTGTCCATCGGCCATTGGCACGAAAAAGACGTCATCATCGACGGTATTGAGCGGATAGCCCATTGTTTGCGGCGCACTCCATTCACCATCTTCACCCAACTTACTATAGAAAATATCAAATCCTCCCATGGTATTGAACCCCTTTGTTGAGAAATAAAGTGTTCTTCCATCAGGGGTGAGAAAAGGAGCATCTTCATCATAAATTGTATTGATTGTAGTTCCAAGATTAAGCGCGCGGCTCCAATCACCATTAGGTAATTTCACACACTTATAAATATCTCTGGCGCCTATTCCAGCCTCACGATCACTTACAAAATAAAGGGTGTTTCCATCAGCAGAAACTGTAGCGTGTGTTTCCCACGCCGCAGTATTGATATCACTTCCAAGCAACACAGGCTCGCTCCATGTTTCCCCGAAGAGTTTTGATTCCATTACTTGACCGTCACCATAATTATCTCGGTAGATAAATAGCGTTTGTCCATCGGGGGAAACACTGATGGTTGCATCATGAGCATCTGTATTTAAGTTCAATATTTCAGGCTCAGTCCACAATCCATCTTCACTCTTAAATGATACGTATACATCCTCCTTCCACTCACCTGTGTCAATATCGATGATTGCGCTGTTGGTTGTGTCAGTGCGTAATCTTCTGCTGGTGA
>Ga0105048_10016722_pt1 | contig 11331 bp, 3 predicted proteins | sample MAT05_FD_78382 | JGI IMG/M metagenome (GOLD analysis project Ga0105048, IMG submission 78382) | Freshwater microbial communities from Lake Fryxell liftoff mats and glacier meltwater in Antarctica - MAT-05 | ecosystem: Environmental > Aquatic > Freshwater > Ice > Liftoff microbial mat | place...
CCCGAAGCGGCTCCACCTTCTCCGGCTCCGCCAGTCGCCTCGCCACCGTCACCGGCATCGCCACCGGTTGCATCTCCGCCGATCGCGGCGCCGCCATTTGACGTGCTACCAGTGGTTGCACCGCCCGTGGTCGCACCTGTGCCGGCACCGCCTGCACCGGCGTTCGCATTGCCAGCAGTCGCCGATCCGGCTGTTCCGTCGCCGCCATCTGCGAATCCAGCGCCACCTTCAGCTGCTCCACCATCCGAACCGAAGCCACCATTACCACCGTCGCCGGAAGTCGCGGAACCACTCGTTCCGGTACCGCCCTGGCCGCCTTCTGCGAATGCCTCAGCCTCTACTCCGCCATTGATGACCGCAGCTTCAGCATTGGTATTGCCACCAGCGCCGCCGCTGGCATCTCCGGTTGTTGCGTCGCCACCTGAACCGGCCGCGCCGCCGTTTCCGCCGTCGCCGGCATCTGCGGAACCACCAGTAGCCACGCCACCATCGCCGCCGGTTCCGTTTCCTTCAGCGTTATCTCCCGCGTCACCGCCGACGGCCTGTCCACCAGTTCCACCGCTGTTGCTGCCGCCAGTCGCAGCACCGCCGGTCGTTTGACCTGTGGTTGCCTCACCTCCGAGAGAATGTCCACCTTCAGCACTACCCGCCTGGGAATTGCCTGCCTCAGCGGATCCACCATCGCCATCACCGGCGATATTCGGATTTCCTGTCACATCGATCGAGGAATCGCCACCACTGACCACGCCTGAGTTTGCGTCTCCACCCGTGTTGCTGCCGCCGTCGGTATCGCCACAATCGGAGTCGCCACCGTTGCCGCCATCACCGTTGCTGCCCGCATTACCGCCACCGCCGCCGTCGGCCGAACACCCAATGGTGATCGCGATGACGGATGGGATCGGACTAATGAAGGTGTCAAATCCGGTGATCGTCAGACCGCCGATCGCATTACCACCGGCGCCATTGGCGAAAATCTCATCGCCCAGATCAATTGGGTCACCGAAAGCAACGTCACCGCTCGCGTCGCCACCTGTGCCGGCGCCACCAGTCGCAGCTCCACCGTCACCCGCGTTACCGCCAGTACCGGCTCCGCTTTCAGCATCACCGCCAGTTGCAGCTCCGCCTGAAGTTTCTCCACCATTCGTGTCGCCGGATGCATCTCCACCAGCGCCGCCATCTGCAGTACCGCCGGTGTTTGCCCCGCCGGCGCCATCGCCTGCATCCGCGGTCGCATCGCCACCGGAAGCGTCTCCGCCATTCGCGCCACTGCCGCCGACTCCGCCGAAGCCACCATTGGCCTCACCCGACGTGCCATCGCCGCCGTCACCGGCCAATGATTCCGCAACCGGATCAACACCTTCCGCGTCAGCGATGGCATTGGCGTTGCCGCCATCACCGCTGGTCGCATCACCAGATGTCGCCGACCCGCCATTGCCGCCTGAAGCACCATCACCAGCATCGCCAGCATTGGCATTGCCGCCGGTCGCGGTACCACCCGTTCCTCCGGCACCATCGCCGCTGTCACCTTCGCCGTCGCCGTCTGCCTCTCCGGCAAATGCATCGCCACCGTCACCGGCTTCGTTGCCGCCGCCCTCGGTGCCGCCACCCTGGGTACCACCAGTCTCGGCCACGCCGCCTTCTGCATCGCCGCTGTTGGACTCTCCGCCCTCGGCACTACCGGCATCTGCGTCTCCACCAGTGCCTTCGCCGCCAAGGTTTCCGCCACCGATCAGGTCGGCAGTGCTCGAACCGCCGATGATATCGCCACTTGTCGCGGTACCAGCAGTGTTGTCCCCGCCAGTCGTGTCTCCGCAACTTGCGGTCTCGCCCTCTCCAAGATCGCCGGAATCGCCACCGTCTCCGCCGGTACCGGTACCGGTACCACCGTCGCCACCGTCTCCGCCATCAACGTCACAGCCAAATGTGATCGCCACGACGCTGCCGCCGGCTGTCAGGCCGCCAACACCGTCTCCGCCGAGAAGAATGCCGCCGGTTGCGTCGCCTGAAGCATCTCCGCCGTCGCCGATACCGCCGGTTGCTACTCCGCCCTCGCCGGCACTACCGCCATTTGCATCACCACTCGCTGCTGTGCCGCCTGTTGCGTCACCGCCGGTGGTTTCTCCACCGGTCGTCGAGCCAGAGCCTTCGCCACCATTGCCCGCTGTAGCGTTGCCACCGGCAGATTCACCGCCAGTTCCATTACCGCCGTCCGCTGAGGCATCGCCACCGGTGGCCTCGCCTCCGGTTCCGGCCTCGCCGCCTTCTCCACCATCGCCACCAAAGGCCTCACCAGAGGTCGCGGTACCGGCAGTGCCGCCCGTGGCACTCGCCGAAGCGTCGCCGCCATCTTCAGTGCTTGCTTCGCTGTTTGCGTTTCCGCCGTGACCGCCGGTCGCAGAACCGGTGAATGCATCACCAGCTGTTCCGCCATCGCCACCGACACCGCCATTGCCACCAATGCCGCCACCGGCGGTTGCGGATCCACCGTCTCCGCCGATGCCGTCGCCGCCAGTGCCGTCGCCGCCTGCTGCAAATCCACCGTCGCCACCAACGTTACCGCCACCGATGGTCTCGCCACCGCTGGTCTCACCACTGGTTGCCGCGCCACCCAGGGCAGCGCCTGCGCTCGCGAATCCACCGATCGAATCGCCGGCAGTCGCAACGCCACCAATGCCGTTACCGCCGATGTTGCCACCGCCGGTTGTTGTCGAGAATGAATTGCCACCGGCGACATTGCCCGAGTTGGCATCGCCACCGCTATTGCCACCGCCACTGGTGTCCCCGGCCGAACCGTTTCCGCCATCGCCACCGTCACCGGAGACGCCGTCGCCACCGTCGCCGCCATCAGCAGCCGAACCAATGGTTCCGGATGCAACTGATCCGCCCGCAGTCGTACCGCCGACTCCATCGCCACCCGTCGCGGTTCCGCCGGTGGTATTGCCGGTAGCATTGCCGCCGGTTGAGCCACCGCCAGTTGCCGAGCCGCCGTCCGACGACGTTCCGCCAGTTGCGCCGCCGCCATTGGCATCGCCACCAGTTGCAGATCCACCAGAAGTGTCCCCACCGCTGGTGTCACCGGAACCAGAACCGCCGGTTCCGCCGGCCGCGCTACCACCAGTACCAGCACCGCCGGTTCCGCCGCCGCCATTTCCAGATGAGGTTCCTCCAGTGCCAGCGCCGCCGGAAGAACCACTTGCGCCCGTGCCGCCGGAGCCGCCGTTCGCGGTTCCACTACCGGCATCGCCGCCATCACTTCCAGATGCGTCGCTATTGGAATCGTCGAACCGTGTCACCGTATTGGTCACACGGCTGCTCGATCCAGCGCTCACGTTCTGCGCGTAGCTGAACGTGCTGAGGGTCATCAGCAATACGCCCAGTACTCGCAGCGTTACATTCGATCTCTTTGTCATTTCCCGTCCTCCCGAAATTTCCCGAGGTCCCGCTCAGACCTTTATTCTGCACCGCTACCTCCCCAGGTTCGGTGCCCTGTCGATACTCAGTCTGATCTCCTCAAGGCCCGCTCCGACAGAGACGCTCCAATGCGTCTCGCAGACCGGTCGGGATTCGGCCTCGATCTCTATTGAAATCACTGTGGTCACTGATGACCGCGCCAACTGGACTCAGGTGAAGGCGACTGAACCGCACATATCCGGACACGACAAAATCCGGGGTACGCCGTGTAGCGCTTCCCGGACACCAATGCAGTGCCTGTCTCCCCATCCTTCTCGTCACAACCAGATCGACTCCCGATCTCGGCGCGGCCTGAAGACCAAACCTCAATTGTCGCCACCGTTCTTCATTCGAACGACGGCCGGTGATGCCAGCTTCGTTGACGCTGATCCACCGGGATTCCAGCCTGCGCAGGAGACGCATGACGGAATTCAGGCTGCTCAAACAACCATACTGACATCTACCCGGCATCGTACACGCGAGGTTCACCAGATGCAAGACACAACGAGGTGAATCTTTATTCTATTTTCTCCCAATCAACCCCAGGGGTGTCCCTCGTTTTCCTGCGAAGAACAACACTGGAAATGCCGAACGTACGTGATTTCCACAACATACCAGTAACTGCTCGCAGCCTCACAATTGGGACCCGACCGGACACAGCTTCGGGCCTCGCTTTCTCTTGCGGACAATTCACTTGTTGTTGAACTCTACGCCACAAGCGAATTTCCTATGAACGCCCGGGAATCGCGACATGAACGCGGACGGACAAACGGCGGCTTCACTGCGAACGCCACGTTCTCATCTCACCAACAAGGGTGTCTTCATCTATATAGTCGTTGTCGGATGCGCTCTGGGCCGTTGTCCAGTCCAATCATCCGCGATTGGCGTTCGGTCAAGGCCAAGCCCGGTGCTGTTTTTGAGTAATTACATAGGGAGCGTCAAAACAAAAAGGGAAACGGCTCCCCGTGCTGATACAAGGGTGTATTTCGGGATTGCACAGTTCGAACGCACTCCAGGACCCACCACCCATGATTGCCGCAATCCGGTGATCTTTGTGAAAAGCAGAAATTGCAGGTCAATTGGGTAGTCAGGCTGCTACCATCCTTGGTAGCATCGTACTCCCGCTTGGTTTTCCAGCTGCGGTGTTGCCGCTGCGGTGAAATGCTGGACGTCACGTGACGCTTTGGCCCTGTTCAAAATAAGAGAGGAAGGAATATGATCGTCCGGAAGATGAGTGTTAGCCTAGCCCTGCTTGCAGGTCTCATGATGGTTGGGCTCGGTTTACAGCCCGTCTCGGCTGGTCAGCCCAGCTATGACACCCTGCGCATCGATGGCCCCTCACAGGCCCTCCCCTATGAAGTCTGGGTTGCCTGGACTCCATTGATCGTTCCCGTACCTGATGGCGGGGCGTGGGCATTCTTCAGCGCTCAGGTAGTCAACCCGGACGCGACTATCGGCACCAAGAAGCTTTACGCTTCACGGCTGGATCCGGCCACGGGAACCTGGAACTCAGCCGTTCCTTTTAACGGTGGTCAAATTCAGTTCGGCCCCTCGGCAGTCGTCGACAGTCAGGGCACCGTCCATCTCGTCTATACCGATCGCGCCGACGATCAGGAGACAACATTCGGACAGCTCGTCTATGTGAAGAGCATTACCGAAGGTGGATGGACAGATCCAATTGCGGTTGGGCCGAATGAAAATGCTGGACATCAGCTTTCTCCTGAGCTCGTCCTTGATAAGAATGGTGGACTTCACGCCGCATGGCAGGATCAGCGTAGTGTCGATGCCGAGTCCCGGGTCGCCGCTGCATCGAATGCAGACATCTTCTCAAGCGATCTCGGTGCAGATGGCGCGTGGACAGCTCCGGTTCAGATTTCAGTTCGACCGGATGCGACAACCAACGGCAGCCGCCCGCAACTCGGAACCGATGGCGATCGTCTGGTCGCTGTATGGTCGATTTACAACGGTGACAGCGGTCTCGATACCGCCGCCCGCCTCGAGTGGAGCACTCGCCCGATTGACGGTTCCACGGGTTGGTCCGCACCTCAGGTTCTGCTTGAGCGTGGCGACGCCCAAATAGGCGGTCGACTGCTTGATCTCGCCAGTGATCGGAATGGCGGCGTCGTTCTCGTATACGGAAGCCGTACTACCACCGCGAACACATTGCTCTCTCAGCGCCTTCAGGCTGCTGCCACATCCTGGGACGCACCAATCGTTCTGACTCAGGGCGATCGCGGAAGTTTCCCATCTGCCACCATCGCACCTGACGGTAGCGTTGTGGTTGCGTACAACGTCGGAAGTGGCGGAACGGTTCAGGCCGGCGCTGTCGTTCTGATCCCGGGCGCTCCCCGTGGTTCTGTTGAAACCATCCTGACTGCCGGTGAAGATGGAGCGCAGGGTCGGCCAATGATCGTCATCGACGCCAACAGCCGGCTCTGGGTGATCTACATGCACGAGCCGACCGGTGGCGTTGCCAACGAAATCCGCGTGATACGCGGCGCCACCCTCTCAACTGAACTCGCACCTGAGACTCCACCGGCGACCCCAGTGGCCGCAGCTTCTCCGGCCGCGTAATCATCCGATTCAGTCTCATCCAGGGAAAAAGAGCGGCGCGCATTCTGCGCGCCGCTCTTTTCATTGAAGGAGAACCGCTCTTCGCGAATAGACGTAGAATTCGTATCGGTCAAGATTCGGCGGCCCCGCTCACGCCATTATGATCTTTTCTAGGTGTCAGATTCGCGTCTTGCAAGCGAACTCAGCGCCAAAATTGCTCAAAATAAGACCATTGGGTGGACTTGCGCGTTCCCCCTAGATGCCGGTAGTATGCGAAGATTGAAATGACTCTCTTTGCGCTACACAGGGCGTTTTCTCGTTGCAGGCGAGAAATAAACGATTGAAAGGGGCGCCAGTGAAGCGAACGTCGGCGGTTTTCACACTCACAGTCGCACTACTCACCGGGTTGACCGGCGCTCTGGGTTCGATTTCCAACTACGAATCTGCACGCGCGTTCGGCATAATCGATGATGCATCGGGCCGGACGAGCGAAACGTCCGGCGCGGTAACCGTAGCTGCCGTTAATGGGAGCACAGGGACCGGTTCAACAGATGGATCAGGTAACTCCAACGGAACCGTCACCGAGGGACCAGTCAAGGCCGGGGATGCCACCACCACGACAAGCGGTGGCGGCGTGACCGGAAGAACCGGACAGGGTGGTGACGCATTCGGCGGTGATTCGATCGGTGGAAGTGCCGAGGCCGGAGACGCAATCGCGGGCCCGGCGACTGGCGGCAGCACAACTGGTGGGAACACCAGTGCAAAAGCCGCTGGAAAAGGCCAAACCAGGAACGGTTCTCAGGGCGATAGCGGAGACAACACCAATAACGGCACCGTTGCGCAAGACGGCGAGGATGGCGGCGCCGCAACCGGTGGTATCGGCTATGCCGGATTTGATGCAACTGGTGGCAAATCCCAGGGCGGCGCGACTTCGGCCGGTAACGCGCTCGGTGGAGCAGCAACTGGCGGAACCGGTCGAACCGGTGGCGATGCACGTGGCGGCCAGGGTACTGGTGGCGCAGCATCTGCCGGTACCTATGGAAGTCGGGCCACGGGCGCAAATGCCAATGGTTCCAACAGCCAGGGTGGCGACGCGACCGCCAATACTACCGGTGGCAACAATACCGGTGGAGCTGGTCTCGGTGGAGACGGTACCGGCGGAGACTCCGTCGGAGGAACCGGCACGGGCGGAGACGGGATCGGTGGCGCTGCAACCGGTGGTGCAACTACTGGTGGGAATGTAACCGGCGGCAAAGGCGGAACTGGCGGAACCGGAAACGGCGGCGACGGTGGCGACGGCGGAGATGCAACCTACGCCGCGACCGGCCGAAGCAACGGCACAGGGTCCATCAATATCGTTCCTGGAGACAGCGCGCTCGTCATTGCTGGCAACGGCGGCGACGGTGCAACTGGTGCTGGCGGGGTAGGCGGCACCGGTGGAACTGCTGAAGGCGGCGACACCATCGGTGGCACAACTCGCGGTGGCAATGGCACCGGCGGAACGGGCACCGGCGGCGCAGCAGGAAATGCCGGAGACGGTGACGGCGGAAACGGACGTGGCGGCGCAGCGGCTGGCGATACTGTCGGATCCGACGCGAGAGGTGGAACGGCGACCGGCCTCAATGGTCAGGGCGGCGATGCGACCAGCACGACGACTGGCGGAGGAAATGAAGGCGGCGACGGTACCGGAGGTATCGGAACTGGCGGTGATTCGCTGGGCGGAACTGGTCAGGGTGGTCTCGGTCAGGGTGGTTCAGCCACTGGCGGTACGACAACTGGCGGCACGACAACTGGTGGAGACGGAGGCACCGGCGGCACCGGCAACGGTGGCAACGGTGGCGACGGCGGGACTGCGAAGTACACAGGTGTAACCGTTAGCGACCATACGGGTACGGTCACGATTGCAGCAGGTGGTGGCAGCACCGTCTCCGCTGGAAATGGTGGCGTCGGTGGCGATGGCACCGGGGGCGCTGGTGGCGTCGGTGGTGCGGCCAATGGCGGCGACGTGACCGGCGGAGCAACGATTGGCGGAAATGGCACGGGCGGAGCAGGTACTGGTGGTGCTTCCGGAACCGCGGGCGATGGCGACGGTGGTACCGGCCGGGGCGGGAATGCCAGTGGCAACACCACCGGCGGCGATGCCAGTGGTGGAAACGGAACCGGCACCAATGGCCAGGGCGGTGACGCGACCTCGACAACAACTGGAAATGGAAACGTAGCCGGCGACGGAACCGGTGGCGCCGGAGTCGGTGGTGACGCTGACGGCGGCGACGGCAACGGTGGCGCCGGAACTGGTGGCAACGCGACCGGTGGGAACGTTATTGGTGGCGATACCTTTGGCGGCGATGGAGGCAACGGTGGCAAAGCTGTCGGTGGCAATGGTGGTGAAGGCGGTGACGCAGTCAGCATTGGCGTGACGCTGAATGGCGGCACCGGCACGGTAAACAGTGGCGGCAGTGCAGGTGACACGACCTCGGCCGGCGATGGCAGCGACGGCGGAAACGCTGTTGGTGGAAATGCCGGTGAAGGTGGCGTCGCAACCGAAGGCGAACTGACAGTCGGCACGGTTACTGGCGGAACAGGAACCGGTGGAACTGGTACGGGCGGCGCGGCCGGAGTTGCCGGTGATGGTACTGGCGGAGCCGGTACTGGTGGTACCGCGACCGGCACGACGACCGGCGGAACCGTGAGTGGCGGCAATGGCGCCGGGAACGCAAACGACGGTAGCGAAACCGAAAGTACAACGCCAGGATCCAATCAGAATGGTCAAAGCAACAACGGTACGAGCACGGATGGCACCGCCAATAACGGAGCCAACAACAACGGGCTTGGAACAAACGGAGTCGCCACCTCCGGTGACGTCATTCATGGTGAGACCGAAGATGGCGGAATTGGTGATGGTGGCGATGCGGTCGGCGGGAACGGTTCTGCCGGCGGGAGTGCGATCGATATCGGCGTATACAACCAGAGCCACTCCGGAACGATCAACGAAGGCGCGAACGGATTCGATCTGACACGAGCCGGCAATGGCGGTAAAGGCGGCAACGCGACCGGTGGATTCGGAGTCATTGGTGGCGATGCTACCGCTGGCAACGGCGGCAATGGTGGCGGCGCGTACGACTCTTCCAAGACCGTCGCCCAGTGCACCATCAGTGATCTGCTCTTCGACCTGGGAGATGGCGCTCACACCACGCTTGATGGTTCCTGCATCGGAACGATCTCGAACGACACGACGGATTCAGTGCTCGCAGGCAACGGTGGAGATGGTGGACTCGCCATCGGTGGCACCGGAACCGATCAGGGTGGAAATGCGTTCGGCGGCGACGGCGGCGACGGCGGAGCAGCCTTTGGTGGAACGGCCAAGGGCGGCAAGGGCGGCAAGGGTGGTAACGCATCGGCCACGGGAGCGAATGCAACCGGCGGCGATGGCGGCGATGGTGGTGACGCGACCGGCCCAGCTGCAACTGCTGGCGACGGCGGGATTGGCGGCGACGCGACTGCATATGACGGCAACGCAACCGGCGGAAATGGCGGCAACGGTGGCATTGCAACCGGATCCGGCGGCGATAGCGGAAATGGCGGCAACGGTGGAGACGCCACCGCCTACAACGGCAATGCAACTGGTGGAAACGGTGGTCAGCCTGGTGCTGGTGACGGAAGCGCGACTGGTGGAACCGGTGGCGATGCCACTGCAGTCGATGGCAACGCAACTGGAGGCAACGGTGGTGACTTTGCGGACGGTGGTTGCGGAACTTCGGTCAATGGGACAGCGACTGGTGGTAGCGGCGGTGCCGGCGGTTACGACGGTTGCGACGTCGAACTCACCGACGACGGAGACGGCTTCTATGATGTCGACTTCGGTGGCGGCAACTGATCAATCGTTTGTTCCAAACAAATCGACTTTCAAGAGCCCCGGGCAATTGCCCGGGGCTCTTTTTCTTACACTGACAATTCAGTGATCGTTGCCCGCTACGCGCCAGTGTCATGAAGGAGCCAGATTCAATGCCAGATCTCGACCACACGCCGAATCAAGAGGAGCGAACTACTCGTCTCAAAACAGATCTCATTGCGTGGCTGGCAACCGGTCGCCCCGATGGCCGACCGCACCTCGTTCCCGTGTGGTTCTGGTGGCATCTCGATGAACTTATTGTCATCGCGGAACCCGGTTCACAAAAGGTGAAAAATCTCAAAGCGAATCCCAGGCTTTCGATCGCGTTGGACGATTCCAACAGGGGAACGACGCCGATCATGCTTGAGGGAACTGCCACCCTCGATCCTGTTTCGCCTGATCTGCCGGAACTCGTTTCGTACTTTGCCAAATACCGGGAAACGATGGCGGTGATGAACTGGTCGGAAGCAGAATCTCGTGCAAGTCACTCCATGGTGATCAGAATTCGGATTGACCGATTTCTCACGTTCTAACGGAATCTTTCGGGGGCCAACACAGGCCGCTGAACGGATCCGAACGCCAGATCTCCGCGTTGTGTCCGGCTATCGGTTACTCATGACGCTGGGATTCTCTTGACGCGATTCCTTCCTCCCCATAGCATGGCACCATGTCTTGAAGAACTCGGGAAACTCCCATCCGGTCCGGCTTTGCCGGGTTTTTCGTGTAACCCACCTTGTGGTGCACCGACAGTCAAAGGAGGTTCTGTATGTCGAGTCCTCGAATTTTGCGCTCTTCGATCAGCCGCCGTGGAATGCTGCAAGGCACAGCCCTCGCCGGTGCAGGATTGGCGACAACCCGTTTGCCATTCGGGCGTGGGGCCAGCGCGGCTACCAACCTTTCGGTGCTGAGTCCCCTCGCTCCCGATCCGGCGCCTCCAGGAGTCGCCGAATTTTCGGAAGAGGCATTTGCTGCGTGGCTGACCGAGAACGATGCCGCCGTCAATTACGAGGCCGTCGCCTGGCCGCAATTGCATGACAAAATGGCGACCAATTTTGCCTCCGGATCTTATGTCCATGATGTGATCTACATGTCGGGTTGGGTGCCGGAGTTCAGCGAATTCCTTACGCCAATTGGCGACCTGATTTCGCCCGAGCTCAAAGCTGATCTACCTGAATCGAGTTTCAGCACCGTCACCTGGGATGGCGGCGTTTACGGCGTCGTCTTCACGCTCTCCCTGCTCACTCTCTACTACAACACTGAACACCTGCAGAATGCCGGTATCAGCGCTCCACCGGCTACGTGGGACGAGTTGAAGGGCTATGCGAAGGAACTGACAAAAGATGGGCAATATGGCTGGGTGCTCAACTACGGCGCGCCTGAGGGCATTGGCGGCACCGCATCATACTGGATGACCTTCCTGCAACAGGCCGGCGGAAAAA
>Ga0105048_10016724_pt1 | contig 11330 bp, 9 predicted proteins | sample MAT05_FD_78382 | JGI IMG/M metagenome (GOLD analysis project Ga0105048, IMG submission 78382) | Freshwater microbial communities from Lake Fryxell liftoff mats and glacier meltwater in Antarctica - MAT-05 | ecosystem: Environmental > Aquatic > Freshwater > Ice > Liftoff microbial mat | place...
CTTGCTGCTCGCAGCGTGCGGCGACGACGACGGCGCGACGCCCGATGGCAGCGCACCACCCGGCACCGATGCCGGCGCGCGCGATCTCGGCACGCGTCCAGACGGCGGCTTCCCCGACGGCGCCGTGCTGATGTTGCCCGATGGCAGCACCACGAGCGACGGCGGCGGCGTCTCGTTGCCGCGACCGACGACGCTGTGCGCCTTGCCCACCGAGGGCGCGCTGGTCGACACCTCGGCGCCCGATCACACCGTCGGCGATGGCACGCCGGCCTCGTGCACGGAGGCGGCGCTGCGCAGCGCGATCGCGCTCGGCGGCAGCATCGCGTTCGACTGCGGCGCCGCGCCGATCACCATCACCGTCAGCAGCGAGCTGCGCGTCAGCAACGCCGCGCCCGCGCTGATCCTCGATGGCGGCGGCACGGTCACGCTCTCCGGCGGCGGCACCTCGCGCATCCTCTGGATGAACGCGTGTGAGTCTCCAGTGAGCCCACGCTGCGACACCGACGAGCGCCCGCGCGTCACCGTGCAGCGGCTCACGTTTCGCGACGGCTATTCGATGGACACGGTGCCCGACACGAAGGAGACCGACACCGGCGGCGCCGCGATCTTCCGTCATGGCGGCACGCTCACGGTGATCGACTCCGACTTTCTCTCGAACACCTGCGACACGTTCGGGCAAGACGTCTCGGGCGGCGCGATCACCTCGCAGCAGTCGCAGCGCACGCTCATCGTCGGCAGCAATTTCATCGGCAATCGCTGCGCGAACGGCGGCGCGGTCGGCTCGCTGCAGGCGCGCATCGACATCTACAACAGCGTGTTCCTCAGCAACGAAGCGACCGGCAGCGGCGGCAATCGCGTGCCCACGGCCGCGGCGATGGCCATGGGCGACACCGGCGGCGATGGCGGCAACGGCGGCGCGATCGTCATCGATGGACAGAACAATCCGACCGTCCTCTGCGGCGTCGTGCTCGGCGACAACACCGGGCACGCGCAGGGCTCGGCGCTGTTTCGCACCGGATACAACTCGGAGAGCTTCGAGATGGATCGCTGCCTCGTCGAGGGCAATCACATCACCGGGCTCGCCTATCCGGAGAGCGATCTCGATCGCCACAATCCCGGGCTCGGCACGCTCTATCTGCAGGGCATCGCGGTGAACATCCACGAGACGCTGATCGCCAACAACCAGAGCGATCGCGGTGTGCCCGGCATCTTCATCGCGAACATGGGCGGCGCCAGCGGCCGACTCGATCTGACCAACGTGACCATCGCCGGAAATCAGATCCGCGGCGGTGGCATCGGCGGCGCGATCTTCAACGGCTACGGCGGCACCGGCACGTGGACCAACGTGACCATCGCCGACAACGGCGCGAACTTCGCCGGTGGCATCGTCGGCGGCGGGTTCCGCTTGGTGAACACCCTGATCGTCGACAACCGCCGCGACGACACCGACACCACCGGCATGTACAACCCCCTCAACTGCTTCTGCCCCGGCGGCTGCTCGCTCGAGAACGGCGGCGGCAACCTGCAGTGGCCGACGATGGGCAGCAACGGTCGCGTCGAGGAGCTGTGCGCGCCCGGGATCACGCTGAGTGACGCGGCGCTCGGCCCGCTCGCCGACAACGGCGGCCCGACGCGCACGCTGCTGCCGGCCGCGGGCAGCCCCGCTGTCGGCATCGGCAACGGCTGCCCGCCGATCGATCAGCGCGGCCGACCGCGCGCAGCGAGCGGCTGCACTGCGGGCGCGGTCGAGGTCGAGTGACGGAGCCGAACGCCGCCGCGCTTCGTCCCGTGCCCGCGTCCGCGACGCCAGAGACGCGCGGCTTTCCTGTCGCGCAGCTGCTCACGCGGCGCGCGACGCCTTGGTATTCGCTCGGCTGGCTGGTCGAGAATTTCGGCCATCTGATCGCCAGCGCGGTCGCGAAGAGCGACATCGACGGACGCGACTGGATGTCGCCCGACGAGCCGACGGCGCTCGCCGAGCAGGTCGCGCGCGCGGCCGGTTTTGCGCACGTGAGCGCGGGCTCACTGACGGAGGCGAAGGGCGCCGATGTGTGGATCGACTACATCGCCGACACTGGTGACGACGCCGACGTGAGCCGCGAGGTCGCGCGCTTGGTTGCGCGCCGCTACACGCTCACGCTGCCCGATACCAGCGAAGCGCTCGACGCGCCGCGCGGCGATCTGCTCTTCTTCGGCGGAGACAGCGCGTATCCGATCGCGACGGGCGCACAGCTGAAGCTGCGCCTCGTCGATCCGTGGAACGAAGCGCTCGCCGAAGCCGACGATGGCCGCACGCGCGCGCTGCTCGCGACGCCCGGCAACCACGACTGGAACGACGGCCTCGACGGCTTTGGGCGCCTGTTCCGCCGCAAGAAGACTCAGACGCCAGACACGGCGCCGCCCAGTGCGCCGCCGCTCGCGTTGCGCGGCTACGTCGCTGTGCAGGACGCGAGCTATTTCGTGCTGCCGCTCGCCCGAGAGCTCGCGCTGTTCGCCCCCGACCGCCAGCTCGACAAAGTCGACTTCCGCCAGCGCGCGTATTTCGACGAGTTCCGCCGTGCCCACCCGCAGTGCACGGCGGTGCTCACCCAAGGCGACCCATGTTTCGCCTTCGGCCTGCCGAACGCGGATGGCCAAGAGACACGCGCAGCGCTCGGCCTCGCCAAAGAGCGCGCGCTCATCCTCGCGGGCGACAGCCATTACTACATGCGCCTCGACGAGCCTGTCGGCGAAGGCGCGACGGCGACGCACATCACCGCGGGCGGCGGCGGCGCCTCGCTCCATCCGACGATGGACTCGCTTGACGAAACACCCCCCGCGCTGCGGCTCTGGCCCTCGCCTGCGGAGAGCAGCGCGCTCGCTGGCGCGGCGCCGTGGCGGCTGTGGAGCGGCGCCTCTGGCTGGCTGATCCATGTTGGCGTCGCCGCTCTCTACACCTTGTTTTTTGGCGCTGCAGCGCTGCTCGCGGCGCACATCGCCTGGCAGAATGTGCCGTTCTTGATAGCAACCGCAATGCTGCTTGGTATCGCACTTGATGCGTCCGGCAAGCTGTTCGACGGCCGTCCGCACGAGCCGCAGTGGCGCGGCGCGACCTCGCTCACTTCGCTCGCGCTCGCCGGGATCCCATTCGGCGTGACGCTCGCGCTAGACCATTTTGTGCCCGGCATCGGCGCGGGTTGGAAGGCGCTGGCCGCGATCGGCACAGGCACGCTGCTCGGTCCGCTGTTCATCGGCAGCTTGTTCTTGTGGGCAGTGCGGGCCGGCGTCGATCAGACGATGGCGTTCGCCGCGCTCGCGCACCCAGGCTTCAAGCACTTTTTGCGGATGCGTGTGCGCCACGACGGAAGCGCGATCGACGTCTGGTGCATCGGCCTGCGCAATCCGCTCGAAGCGGGCGAGCCGCCAGTGCTCGTCGACTCCTTCTGTTGGAAGGTGCGCGGCTAGCGCGGCTCAGTGGCAGCAGCCATCGCGCGCGAGCGTTCATGCGGCCAACCGTATCAGCGCGTGCACCGCCGCGCCGCTCGCGTATCCTCGGCCGCGTGACGAAGCTCGCCGAGCGATGGAGAGGTCTCGACGCGCTGCCGCGGATCTTGCTCGCGACGCTGCCGACGCCCGTCGAGCGGCTGGCCCAGGCCTCCGAGCACAGCCGCGCAGAGGTGTGGATCAAGCGCGATGACCTGACCTCGCCGCTCTACGGCGGCAACAAGGTGCGCAAGCTCGAGTATCTGCTCGGCGACGCGCGGGCGAAGGGCGCCGACACGATCATCACGGTCGGCGCCGTGGGCTCGCATCACGTGCTCGCGACCTCGCTGTTCGGCGCGCGCGAAGGCTTCGAGGTGCACGCGGTGCTCGGCCCGCAGCCGAAGGGCCCGCAGGTGCTCGACTACGCGCGCTGCGATCTCGGCGCCGGCGCCAAGCTGCATCCGGTGCGCAGCTTCGGCCTCGTGCCCTTTGCGATCCAAGCGCTCGCGCTACGCCTGCGCCTGCGCGGCCGCACGCCATACGTGATCCCCGGCGGCGGCTCGTCGCCCATCGGCGCGCTCGGCTACGTCGAGGCTGGCGTCGAGCTCGCGGCGCAGCTCGAGGCGCGTGAGCTGCCCGAGCCGCGCGCCATCCACATCGCGCTCGGCACCGGCGGCACCGTCGCCGGCGCGGCCGTCGGTCTCGCGGCGTGCGGCGTGTCAGCCGAGATCGTCGCGGTGCGCGTCACCGAGCCGGCGATCGCCAATCGCGTGCTGCTGGGTCGCTTGGTCCGCCAGCTGGTCGCCGAATTGCGCACCCACGATTCGCGCTTCCCCGACATCGCCGAGCTCGCGCTCTCGCGCATCCGCATCGAGGCACGCGAGCTCGGCGCTGGCTACGGTATCTCGACTGATACCGCGCGCTTCGCCGATGGCCTCGCGCGCGTCGACGGTATCGTTCTCGAGACAACGTACACCGCCAAAACGCTCGCCGGTCTGGTGCGTGACGCCGCGACGCGCCCACCGCGCACGCCGCTGCTCTATTGGCACACGCTGTCGAGCGCGAACCTCGCGCCGCTGCTCGCGCGCGGGCCACTCATGCTGCCGCAGGCGCTGACGGCGCTCGCCCGCTGACGATGCCGCACTACCTCGAGACGATGCGGCTCTGGGGTGCGCCTGCCTGGCATTGGCTCGCGCTCGCCGCGCTGCTGCCCGCCGCCGTGATGCTCGGCTGGGCGCTCGGCGGAGCGGTGATGGGGGCGCTGCGCGCGCTGACCGCGCGCACGGCCGCGAGCTGGGACGATCAGACCGCGCAGCTCGTCCGCGCCCCACTGCAGCTGTTTGCCGGAGCGCTCGCCTTCCGCGCCGGTGTCGTGCTGATCCTGCGCGGTCCGGCCGCTGAGCTTGGTCAGGCGATCGGCGGCTCGTTGATCGCGTTTGCGGTCGCGGCGTTCGCCTGGCGGCTGGTCGACTTCGTGGTGCGCACCATCGAGACGCGCGCGACGCTCGACGGCGCCGATCCGCTGCGTGCGCGCGGGCTGCGCACGCAGGCCAGGGTGATCGGCCGGATCCTGCACGTGCTGGTGTTCGTCGTCGGCGTCGCGCTGGTGCTCGTGCAGTTCGACGTGCTGCGCTCGGTGGGTGTCTCGCTGCTGGCGAGCGCGGGTGTCGCCGGCATCGTGCTCGGCCTCGCGGCGCAGCGATCGATTGGCACGCTGCTCGCCGGTATCCAGCTCTCCATCACCCAGCCAGTGCGGATCGGCGATCAGATCGTGATCGAGGGTGAGTTCGGCAGCGTCGAGGAGCTCACGCTCACCTACGCCGTGGTCAAGCTCTGGGACAAGCGCCGTCTGATCGTGCCGATCACGCGCTTTCTCGAGGAGCCGTTTCAGAACTGGACGCGGATGACTCCGGAGCTCGTCGGCGCCGTGTCGATGCACGTCGACTACAGCGCGCCGATCGAGCTGATTCGCCGCGAGGCGCTCGCCTATATCGAGCAACACGACTCGTGGAATCGCGACACCGCCGAGCTGCGCGTCACCGAGGCCGGCGAGCGCACGATCACGCTGCGCATCCTCGCGAGCGCCGATGACGCGACCCGCACCTTCGATTTACGCTCCGACGTTCGCGAGCACATGATCGCGTACCTTCAAGATCTCGACAGCGGCGCCTATCTGCCAAAAGAGCGCTTCGCCGCGAGCGAAGACGCCCGTCCGCGCGGGCGCGACGACGACGACGGTCCCGAGACGAAGCTCAAGAACTGACGCCCACACGAGCCAACACCTGCGAACGGAGCACCCATGATTCCGACCCTGTCGACGCGCGCCGAAGAGCTCCGTACTCGCTTGCTCGCCTTCATGGACGAGCAGATCTATCCCGCCGAATCGGAGCTCGCGCGTGAGCTCGGCGAAGAGGGCTCACGCTGGCGGGTGCTCTCCGTCACTACGCGACTCAAGGCCGAGGCGCAGCGACGCGGCTTGTGGAACCTGTTCTTGCCCGAGTCCGAGCACGGCGCGGGGCTCACCAACCACGAATACGCGACGCTCTGCGAGGTGATGGGCCGCTCACCGATGCTCGCGCCCGAAGCGTGCAATTGCTCGGCGCCCGACACTGGCAACATGGAGGTGCTGGTCCGCTATGCCAGCGAAGCACACAAGCAGCAGTGGCTCGCGCCGCTGCTCGCTGGGGAAATCCGCTCTTGCTTCGCGATGACCGAGCCCGATGTCGCGTCGTCCGATGCGACCAACATCGCCTGTCGCATCGCGAGCGACGGCGACGACTACGTGATCGACGGGCGCAAGTGGTGGACCAGCGGCGCGCTCGATCCGCGCTGCAAGATCGCGATCGTGATGGGCAAGACCAGCACCAGCGGACCGCGCCATCTGCAGCAGTCGATGGTGCTCGTGCCGATGGACACGCCGGGCGTGCGCGTGGTCCGGTCGCTCACCGTGTTCGGCTACGACGACGCGCCGCACGGCCATGCGGAGATGGTGTTCGAGGGCGCGCGCATCCCGAAGACGAACATCCTGCTCGGTGAGGGTCGCGGCTTCGAGATCGCGCAGGGGCGCCTCGGCCCTGGGCGTATCCATCACTGCATGCGCCTGATCGGGATGGCCGAGCGCGCGCTCGAGCTGATGTGCGCGCGCGTGAAGAGCCGCGTCGCGTTCGGGATCCCGCTCGCCGAACAAGGCACCATCCGCCACCACATCGCGCGCTCGCGCCTCGAGATCGATCAGGCGCGCTTGCTCACGCTGCACGCTGCGCACCGCATGGACACCGTCGGCAATCACGTCGCGCGCGCGGAGATCGCGATGATCAAGGTGGTCGCGCCGCAGATGGCGCTCGACGTCATCGATCGTGCGATTCAAGCGTTTGGCGCCGCGGGCGTCAGCCAAGACACGCCACTCGCGCACCTCTGGGCCGGCGCGCGCACGCTGCGCCTCGCCGACGGCCCCGATGAGGTGCACCTCGAGACGGTCGCCAAGATCGAGCTGAAGAAGGGCGGCTGACGCCCGAGCAGAGCGGCTGTTCGATGGAATGCTGAAACGCAGCGCGCCCGGCGTCGCGAACGACACCGGGCGCGTTGATTTGCTGCGCATTCGTTCCTGCGCGATGCGTGCCTTTACGGCGCGGTGATGGCGTTGTCGTCGAGCGCGACGAGCGACTGTGCGAGCGCTCGGCCGCGCATCGACGCGCCGGTCTGCAGCGTGATGCCGGTCTGGCAGAGCAGGATCCCCTCGAAGTGCGCGCCGGTGTGAATCGTCGCCTGGCCTGAGACCTGCCAGAAGATGTTCCGCGCGCGCGCACCGCCGCTGAGAATGACCTGCATCGCTGGGCTGACATCGAGATCGCCGGTAATCTGGAAGATCCAGACGTCGTTCGCCCCACCCGCGATGGTCACGTTGGCGGGGATCGTCACGCTGGAGCCCCAGGTATAGAGGCCGGGAGCCAGTGTCAGCCCGCCGAGGTTGCCACTGGCGAGGTTGAGAAAGTCGGGCGTCGAGCGCGAGGCCGCATCGGTATATCCACCTTCCATGCTCAAGATCGCCGAGGTCAGATTGGTGGGAGTCGGCACGGCGTAGTCGGCCGCGTAGATCCGCGCCGGGGGGACGACCGATGGCGAGGTCGCGAACTGCCCGCTCAAGTCGAGCACCGGCGCGAAGCCGGTGAGCGTGCTCGCTGCCGCCGGGCTGACGCCGAGGTGTCCGCCGCTGATCATCGAGCCAGTGACGTTCGTGATTCCGGTCTTGCCGATCAGCACATAGGCGCCTGCAGCGGCGAGGTCCGTCGTCGAGCCGAGAATTACGGGATCCGGCCCGAGTCGACCGGCGTCTCCGAGGCTCGCGTCGATACTGGCATCGATACTGGCGTCGATACTGGCGTCGATACTGGCGTCGACGGATGCGTCCAGACTGGCATCTACGGATGCGTCCAGACTGGCATCTACGGATGCGTCGAGGCTCGCGTCGAGCCCGGCGTCGGTCGTCTCGCCGCCGTCAAAGCCTGCATCGGCTCCGGCGTCACGCGTGCCGGCGTCGGCGCGCCCCGCGTCACCTGCGTCGGCGCTACTCGCGTCGATCGAGGCGTCGGCGATGCTCGCGTCGGCGGCGGCAAATCCGAAGATGGAGTTCTCGCCACAGCCGGCGAGCGCGAGAACGAGAGCGAGAGTCCAGATCGTACGGTTCATTGCGCGCCTACTTCCATGCTGGGGGGAGCTGGATCGGTCACGCGGATGGCGACGCGACGATTTTCTTCACGTGCGCCCGACGACTGCCCAGCAGCGACCGGACGAGACTCGCCGTAGCCATGCGCCTCGAGGCGCGCGGCAGCGACGTCATGCGCGGTGAGCCAGGCCATCACGCTCTGCGCGCGACGCTCCGACAGCACGCGATTGTCAGCGCTCTCGCCGACGTCGTCCGCGTGTCCCTCGATCGACACGCGGCGGATGCCGGGGGTGAGGCGCAGCGCATCGGCGAGCGCCAGTAGTACGTCATTGCTGCGGCGTAGGATGGTGTCGCGGCCGGTCGCAAAGTAGAGCGGGCGCTCGATCGTGATGCGGTCGAGGCCTACGGTGACGAGGCCGGGGCAGCCGTTGCGGCGCGCATTGCTGCTCGGTGCGCCCGCGACGTCGGGACAGGCATCGATCGTGTCGGGGACAGAGTCGTGATCGCGGTCCGCGAGCGGACAGCCGGGGCGGGCCGGGTCGGGGTTGAAGCCTGCGCCCGCATGCACCGTCGGGCACTGGTCGACGGAGTTGAGCACGCCGTCGCGATCATCGTCGCCGTCCGGGCAGCCGGCGCGCGCGGGGTCCGGGTGTTCACCGGCGGCGGTGGTCGGACAGATATCATCGGAGTCGTACACACCGTCGGAATCGGTGTCGACGCGCGGGCAGCCAGCGCGCGCGGGATCCGGCATTCGGTTGGATGCGCAGACCGCCGCCAAACAGCACCACGGTCGCGAGCCCTGCATCGGAGGGGAACCAGAGCGCGCCGCCGCTCAGCTCGAGACCGAACGAGTCACCGAGGCGCAGCTCGGGGCGCAACATGCCAGTGACGCCGTTGTCGTAGCCGAGCTCTTGTCGCTGGTGCGACGAGAGCATGAGCGCGCCTCCGCCCTCGAAGTGAAGCGCGAATCCAACCTGCGCGTGGGCGGGCGCGACGTGCGCCAAAGAGAGAAGGAGAATAAATGAAGTGAGTGAGACCACTGCGAGTGCAGTCGCCCGTCTAGCGATGATGAACATAGGGGATCGCTTGAGCGACGGACATGCCGGAGACGCGGACGTCGCGCTCGCGGGGCGCTATGCAAGACACGCCCCGCACGAATTTTCCAACGATTGTGCGGCGGACACGACGCTGAAGCGTGGCGTATCGCCGCACGCTGATGCGATTCGCGCCATCTCTTCGGCGATCGACGATGCGGCTAGCGCGCTGGCAGATCGAGCCAGACAGCGATCGCGCGCCGAACCTGCGTGGGTCGGGGCGTGACCTGCAGTGTTGCGATCCGTTCGATCGCGGCAGGCGGCAGGAAGTAGATCAGCGACTCCGTCGCACGCTGCGCGATCAGGCGGGTATCGAGCGGTGTCGCGGTTACAGGCGAAGGTGCGCGAGAGTGCGGCTCAGCGGCAGCGTGGACCCCGCCGAGTGGCGGCCAGGTCGCCGGGGCCACCGCCGCTCCGCCGAGACCGAACAAGGTCGTATCCCACGCACGACGAAAAGCTGCGGTCTCACCGGTCGTCAGACCGAGATCATGCAACATCGTCGACACTGCGAGCGCCGCAGCCGCGGTCGCACCGCTCGGCGCTTCGAGCTCGACCGTCGCGCCTGGCGCCGGCGGCGTTGCGGCCGTCGCAGCGTCGGTCACGCGGCGGACACCGTGCGCGAGCCGCACCCGCAGCAGCACGCCGGGTATCGACTCCGTGCTTCGATTGCGAACGCGCAGGCGGCCACCCGCGAGGCGCTCGACCACGAGAGGCAGCGGATCGACGCCCTCGAGCGTGCCCCGGTAGAACAGGTGATTGGCCGCCTGCTCGCCGACGGTGACACAGTCTGCGTCGTCGCTCTCGACGGTGTCGAGCGTGTTCGCCTCGCAGCCATCGGCGCGCGCGGAACACGGCGGCTCCCCGAGCGACGGCAGGCGCGCATGGTGGCAGCTGCCGCGTCGAACGCGCGCGCGCCACTCTGCCGCGCGTGCGTTCGGCGGCGCGGCGAGCGGCCACGACTCGGCGATCGTGCCGCCCTCGCCCATCCGGGCCACCACGTGCACCTCGAGCGGCGCGTCACTGCCGAGATGGAAGTAGAGCACCGGCTTCGCGACCGCCATCGGCATCGCGGTAGGCACGCTCGCACCGACGACGATCGCGTCGTTGACGCCGCCGCGCACGAGTCCCCACTCGTGCAGCTCGAAGGCTGGCGTTGCAGGCGACTCTGGTGGAGCTGCCGGCGCGACAGGGGGCGCTGCGGGCGGGGTGCCCAGCGATGAGCTCGAGGCGACCTGCTCGCGGCCGCCTCCGCACGCGCACAGCGATGCGGTGAGGTACAGCGCACTGATCGTTGCGCGTGTCGACATGGGTGGCTCCGACCTGCGCCGCCGAGCGTACCTTGGATCGCTCGGCGCAAAATGTTCGAAGTGTGCGCTCGGCAGTGCGAAGATGGCGAGATGAAGCCCCACGAGCCCTCGCCGATCGCCAAGCTGAGTCAACTGGCGGAGGGGCACGGTGAGCTGCGCGCGGGCAAGGGCATGGCCAGCGGTGTCGTCGCGCTGGTGCTGTCGATCTTGTCGCTGCTCGCGGTGATCGGCTTTCACTTCCCGGCGTACACGAGCACGCCGGAGTTCCGCCACGTCTACGACGTGACCACGCTGCGCTACATCTTGTTTGGCGCGATGATGCTCGCCGGCATCATCTCGCTGTTCAACATCGTGTTCGGCCGGTCGCGCTGGCTGGCGGCGGCGGCGTTCGCGATGCTCGGTCTCGCGCAGCTGCTCGGCGGCGCGACGGTGCCTATCGGTGACTTCGCCGACAACACGCCGTACATCGGCCTCGACTTCTTCATCCTCGATCTGCTCGGCTCGACGCTGCTGTTCGTGTTCATCGAGAAGCTATTTCCGCTGCGCAGAGATCAGCCGGTGTTTCGCCCCGAGTGGCAGACGGATCTGCAGCACTTTCTCGTCAATCATCTCTCAGTTGGGCTCGTGCTGCTGGTCGTCAATCGCGTCGTACACAGCGCGTTTGCCTGGGCCGAGAGCGATGTCGTGCAGCACTTCGTCACCACGCTGCCGTTCATTTTGCAGCTCTTTCTGTGCGTCTTGGTGGCCGACCTCGCGCAATATTGGCTGCACCGCGCGTATCACGAGGTCGGCTTTCTGTGGCGC
>Ga0105048_10016728_pt1 | contig 11328 bp, 9 predicted proteins | sample MAT05_FD_78382 | JGI IMG/M metagenome (GOLD analysis project Ga0105048, IMG submission 78382) | Freshwater microbial communities from Lake Fryxell liftoff mats and glacier meltwater in Antarctica - MAT-05 | ecosystem: Environmental > Aquatic > Freshwater > Ice > Liftoff microbial mat | place...
AAAATTCAGTTGCTGCCAATGTTCATTAATGTGCTCATTGTTTATAAATGCTTGTGTAGCTCGTTTTATAAAAATTGATTTAATTTTTCCAATGTCGGAGTGGGCAGTTGTTACCATGTTGGGGAATTTGTTTTGTGTTAGTAAACTGTTTTTAATATGATTATTTTTTGTCCTTATTTTTCCATTGAATATAGATGTAAAATGGAACGCCTGCCATTAATGCGATAAAGCCCCAATAAACTGTTTCTTGTCCGGAACCTGCAATGGCCCAAAGCGAAAAGGAGAATGCCAATATGGTTAATACAATTGTTGGCAACCAGCCCGGTGCAGTTTTTACAGTTGTCTCCAGTTTTATTAAAACATAAGCAGCCGTAGAAAAAAGATAGGGTACCAGCACAGTAATAGTAGTAAGTAAAATTAAAAATTTGAACTGCTCCTGCAGGCCCTTAGTGTAGTTCATTACCATTAATATAGAAATTAAAATACTACCAATTACAATACCAGCAACGGGTACTCCATTTTTATTTAATTTACCAAATACAGGCGGAAAAAGTTTGTCTTTGGCAATAGCGAAAGGTATTTGTCCCTGTATTAATATCCAGCCATTTAGTGCGCCAAAAGCAGCTATTGCAACGCCTCCACTTACCCAGTAACGGGCGCCATTGCCCCAAATGATTTCCGCTGCATCTGCAAGCGGCGTAACAGAAAGTTGCAGGTCTTTGGCTGGTATCATTCCCATTACGCTTACACTGCCAACTATATATATGCTGGCAGCAGTTAGCGTACCTAGCATAGTTGCTTTTGGAATCGTTTTTTCCGGATTGGCTACATTTCCGGAAGGAATGGTAGCACATTCAAGCCCAAGAAAAGCAAAAAATGTTAAAGCGGCGGTAGTAGTAATGGCAGAAAAATCACTGGTGCCGCTACTGTTAAATGGCATAAAATTTTGTAGCTGTATAAAGAATAAGCCACCAATAGCAACCATTACCAGGGGTATTATTTTTAAGATAGTAGTAATTAATTGAACCTTTCCGGAAGTTACAATACCCAATGTATTTACCCAGGTAAGTAGCCAAATGGCAGCTAAACCTGTTACTATTGCCAGCAACCCATTGGTTACCAGCGGGGGAAAAAATGTGCTTAATGCACTTACCAGCGAAACGGCAATAGCTGCGTTGGTACACCAAATAGAAATCCAGTAGCCCCATGCAACAAGAAAGCCCGTAAAATCTCCAAAAGCCTTGCGGGAGTAGGCATAAGGCCCACCATCGGCGGCAGGCATCAGTTTGCTTAAATTACTAAAAACTTTTGCCAGTAATAAGGCTCCAATGGTAGCAAACAACCAGCCTAATAAACTGATACTACCAAAACCTGCGAGTGCAGTTGGCATTAAAAATACACCGGCACCAATCATGTTGCCTACTACAAGAGAGGTGCTCGTCCATAAGCCTAATTTATTTTGCTTTCCTGCTGTTTGAGGCATCAGTACTACAGTTTTTATTGGATGCGGAAGATACTGTTTTCAACTGATTAAAGAATAGGATTGATAAGGAGCGTAAAACAATTGCAGCAAATTTTGCGGAAGCCATGCTTAATAAAAGTACTTAATAAATAGTGTTATGGTTAGCACTATACAACAAATAGTAAGGAGCTTTTATACGAAAGCACCTGCACAAACAATAAATAATTGAAAGCCAATATTAATTTATTTTGATGGCAGATACTTTTTTATAAGCAGGCTGTACTAATTTTATTGTGAAACATCAACAGGGCATAAGTTACCGTTAAACCCAGCTCAAAGTATAATCTTCATTTTCTAATGCTATGGCGGTTTCTGTTAGTTGTAATGGATGAAATGTGTCTATCATAACTGCCAGTTCTTTGGTGGCAGTTTGTCCAATACTTTTTTCTACCGTACCGGGATGTGGCCCATGCGGAATACCAGCAGGGTGCAAGGTCATCATACCCCTGCTTACATTTTTGCGACTCATAAAATCTCCGTCAACATAATACAGTAATTCATCGCTATCAATATTGCTATGGTTATAGGGTGCAGGTATAGCCTGTGGATGATAATCGTACAATCTTGGTACAAAGCTGCATACAACAAAATTATTGGCTTCAAAAGTTTGGTGTACAGGAGGAGGTTGATGCACCCTTCCGGTAATGGGTTCAAAATCATGAATGCTAAAAGCGAAAGGGTAGCAATACCCATCCCAGCCAACTACATCAAAAGGATGATGGGCATAATGCAGTCCATACAACACTCCCTGCTTTTTTGTTTTGATGGTAAAATCGCCGGGCTCATCAATACTTTGCAGATGCTCCGGTGTTCGAATATCTCTTTCACAAAAAGGTGCATTTTCCAGCAATTGCCCATTTTTACTAACATATCTTTTTGGGTAGCGGATTGGGCTGAAAGACTCTACAATAAGCAACCTGTTTGCAGGCGTATCAAAGTGTGGCTGGTAAATACAACCACGTGGTATCAATAAATAATCTCCATAGCTAAAGGGCAGTTCGCCATATTGGGTTACTATTTTTCCACTTCCTTCATGTACAAAAATTAGTTCGTCTGCATCTGCATTTTTATAAAAATAGCTGGTAAGGCTTTCAGTAGGTGCAGCCAATACAACAGCACAATCCCGGTTAACCAATACAGCTTTGCGGCTTTGTAGATAATCAGCAATTTGCGGCAGTTTAAAACCTTCAAAACATCGGTGTTGCAGCATTTTTTCTTCCACCACTTTTGGCGTTACATCTATAGGTGCATCCGTTGCTATAATTTGTGTAGGTGGGTGATAATGATAAAGCAAAGAAGAATCGTTGCTAAATCCTTCGGTAGAAAATAACTGCTCAGAAAACAGGCTGCCATCTGGCTTTCTAAACTGAGTATGTCTTTTATGAGGTATGGTGCCTCTTGTTTGGTAATGTGGCATGGTAGTTATTTAAAAAATGGTTGGCTGTTTTAATAGGCTATCCAGTTCTGTTAAGCTCTCAAACAAGTATTTATAAGATGGTATTACAAAATATTGTTCTTGAAATTTATCTTTTATGTAAGGTATTGCCAAAATAGTTTCCACATTGTAAGGTATTCTTTTGGGTATGTTAGATGCAATGGCATACAGTGTTTCGCCGCTGCTGGAAAGAATGCCTGCACCATAAATTTTAAGTTCATCCTCTTCCTTAATTAATCCAAACTCAACTGTGTACCAATACAATCTGCTGATAGATTCAATAATTGCTGCATCATCAATATATAGCAGGGCAATAGTAGCCAGCTTTTCTAAAAATCTACAAAAATCCCTGGTAGCTAACAGTGGCACATGGCCCAAAACATCATGGAACATATCAGGTTCTTGCAGGTAGTCTAGTTCTTCCATAGATCGTAGCCAGGTACTTGCAGGAAACCTTCTTTGACCCAATAACTCAAAAAATAATTTATTATCAATCAACCCTGGTACAATTTCAATACGCCAACCTGTAATGCTGATGAGTTGCTTGTTTACTTCATCAATATTTGGAATGCTGTTGGGGTTAAAACCGCATTGATCCATACCTTTTAAATAGGCTTTGGAAGCATACATTTCTATTTGCTTTATTTGGCCCTGGTATAACTGCTGCCATACTTGTTGGTGGATGGCTGTATATTTTTCGTACTGTTGCTGCATAAAGTAATGATAAATTTTATGGGTAGTTTAAAAAGGTGCAATTTTTTTTTGTACCTGTGTACTTAGCTTACATCTGTTTTTGTTATAAATTTCCTCTTAAATCCTGTTCTTTTTCCAATGCTTCAAACAGGGCTTTAAAATTTCCTTTTCCAAAACTTTTTGCCCCTTTTCGTTGAATAATTTCATAAAATAAAGTAGGTCTGTCTTCCACTGGTTTAGAAAATATTTGCAAAAGGTATCCTTCCTCATCTTTATCAATTAAAATACCCAATTCTTTTAGGGGTGTAAGATCTTCATCAATATGACCAACCCTTTCTAAAATGGTATCGTAATAACTACCGGGTATTTTTAAAAACTCTACACCCCGGTTTTGTAATGCTGTAACAGTTTCTACTATATTGGCAGTAGCCAATGCTACATGCTGCACACCTTCACCATTATAAAAATCGAGGTACTCTTCTACCTGCGATTTCTTTTTGCCTTCGGCTGGCTCGTTTATAGGAAATTTTACAAAGCCATTACCATTACTCATTACTTTGCTCATTAGGGCAGAGTATTCAGTTGAAATATCCTTATCATCAAAAGTTAAAATATTTTTAAAACCCATCACATCTTCATAAAATTTTACCCATGGGTTCATTTGGTTCCAGCCAACATTACCTACGCAATGATCTACATACAAAAGGCCCGTGTCTGTTGGGTTGTAGTTAGATACCCATGGTTTAAAGCCCGGCAAAAAAGCACCTTTGTAATTTTTTCTTTCAATAAATAAATGCTCCGTATCTCCGTATGTATGAATGCCACTGATAACCACTTCGCCTTGTTCGTCTGTTAATTTTGTAGGATGTATGCAGCTTTTACCACCCCGGCTGGTAGTTTGCTCCCATGCGGCCGTAGCATCCTCTACTTTAAGCGCTAAAAATTTTACACCATCCCCATGCAGGTTTACATGGTTGGCAATTTCGGTATTGGGCCTTAGTGAAGTTGTAAAAACAAAAGTTAATTTATGTTGGCGTACAACATAACTTACTTTTTCTTTAACGCCCGTTTCAGGACCTGCATAGGCAAGGCTTTTAAAGCCAAAAGCAGTTTTATAATAATGGGCTGCCTGTTTGGCATTGCCAACATAAAATTCAACATAATCTGTGCCTTGCAAAGGTAAAAAATCGGTGTGTAAATTGTTTGTATGTATAGATGGTGCAATGGTATTCATGTGAAATTCAATTTAAAATAAAAAATAGTTGAATGTTTTGCTGTAATTCAAACAGCTAGGAGGTAGGTGCTACAAACGGGCATCTGTTGCAAGCGAAAGCAAAAGGAAAACGTATTTACAACGTTCGTCTGCAAATAATTTAAATGGATAATCTGGCCGCATCGTTTGGTAAAGTTAAGGTTGTTTTTTAAATGTGGTTAGTTGCAGTTTATTAAAATCCAGATTTTGTAGTTTAAAATCTGTTACAGCTTTCAATTTAAAAATCTTGGTTAAAATAGATTGTTGGTTTTAAATGCTTTCAAACCAAAAACAAAAGATACTTATCTTACATTTTTAGCTGTAAAAATATTATTATGTGCAATTTTATGGGTGTAAAGGTTTCAAAGATCAAGTTTATCCATCTGCTCCAAATAGAAAAAGACCTTGGCACACTTGCCGCAATGGCAGAACTGCACGAAATGCAGGATGGCTTTACGTATGGCAATTCGGTAGTAGTAAGAAAATTTGGTGAGCAGGATGTAGAAGCTGTAAGTATGCATTGGGAGTTTATTCCTGCCTGGATAAAATCACTGGAAGAAGTAAAGGCAGCGAGAAAACAGGGAATTCCCTGGCTAAATGCCACAAGTGAAAAATTGCTAAAAAGTAATATGTTTAGAGATGCGGCATTAAATCGCCGTTGTTTAGTGCTGGCTTCACATTTTTATGAATGGCGCAGGTATAAGCCTTTAGGCGCCAAAAAGGATATTGCCTATCCCTATACCATTGGAGTTACAGGGGCTGATTATTTTTATATGGCGGGTATCTGGCAAACCTTTACAGATAAATCTACCGGTGAAATGATGGATACCTTTGCCATAGTAACAACGGCGGCTAACGAGTTAATGCAAACTGTTCATAACTCAAAACAAAGAATGCCAACCATACTTACAGAGGCCCTTGCTTATGATTGGGTAATGAAAGATTTGCCTGAGGATCGCATAAATGCTATTGCTGCCTTTCAGTTTCCATCCGAAAAAATGTATGCCCATACTATTGCAAAAAATTTCAAAATACAGGAATCTCCTACTGAAAAATTTGAGTATGCGGAACTGCCCGAACTTAGTAGCTTTTTATGATGGTAATTGCAGTTAGCAAGTGATATTAGTACTGTAGCTGTTCGTTTTTAATAGCTTGTAGTTTCTATTTTAACGGCACCATTTCCGTCACACTTACTTTAAATAGATTGTATTTGGCAATTGCACTTTTTTTATTGAATTTTTATTTTGCACTTGGCGTAAAGCACTTTTAAACTTGTGTGGCTTAAAACTAAGTATCTAACAATTTCGTACATTGATTGCCAAGTAATAAAGGTAGTTAATAAGCAGCCTTTGCAACTTAATACAGATGGGCGTGTTTGTTGCCGGTGCTGTAAACTATTAAAACTACGGGACATTAGAAGGTAAAATGTAATTAACCATCACCTAAAAACGAGTACAACAATTTAAAATACCTGCCTTTTTACGGGTGCATCCCAAATTGTCGCAGCAACAAGCGGTTGGTGTCCTCCACGACTGAAATCAGGAGCGACAATTTGGGATGCACCCCTTTCTACTTACTCTGTTAAAAGCAATTTACTTTTGATTACCTGGATGTATGATTAGCACTTATGTAGAGCAATCAATTTTTTAATAAACGCCAATCAACAAACGAAAGCAAAGTTTATTAAAATGAATAGTAAAGAATTTATTGAATCAGGTATTTTGGAGTTGTATGCAGTAGGTATGGCCAGCATTACAGAGCAAGAGGAAGTTATATTTAGAGCACAAAATGACCCTGCTATCCGGGAAGAACTGTTAGCTATTAGCAAGTCGTTTGAGTTTGTTGCTATGGAAAACAGTATTCCTCCAGACCCCATCATCAAGCCATTTTTAATGGCTACAATTAACTATACAGAGAGAATTTTAAACGGAGAAGCTATCACTGAACCACCCCTGCTGCATCAACATGCTGCAATAGATGATTATGCGCCATGGCTTAACCGGACAGATTTGGTTTATACTGAATCTGTACCTGTATTTGCTTATATAATAGGCTATACAGAAAAAGTAACTACAGCCATAGTTTGGTTAAAGGAAAAAGCCCCACAAGAAGTACATGATGATGAGCTTGAAAGCTTTTTAATTGTAGAAGGTAGTTGTAATATTATTGTTGAGGGAGCAATAAATAAAATGGCTGCCGGCGACTACTTTGCCATTCCTTTACATAAAAATCACTCCATACAAGTTACATCTGCTATACCTTGCAAAGTGATTTTACAAAGAGTTGCAGCATAAAAAATGCTAATCTCCCTGTAAGGCATTGCTATTTTTTTATTAGTAATATGCGTTAAGTGAGGTTGTTAAAAATTAGTAAATTAAGTTTTAACTTTACTGAAACGCAAAATCAACCATTTTTGCAGATATTATTTAATATTAAATTTTAGCACACCTTTTGTTTTTTAATTAAATCTATCAAAATATGAAATTTGTAGCATCAAGATTGTCTGAAGGAAATAAGTTATTTCCGTCAGAAATAATATTGGAGGTAAGTGGAATTGAAATAAAAATTCCCGGTCTTTTAAGCAGCGATACTAAGTTTATCAGCTATGATGGTATTTCTGCAGTTGAAATAAATTCACCTATGATAGGTTTTTCAACTATTACAATATTCCACAGTGGAAATAAAGTAACTGCTCATGGGTTTTCAAAAGATGATGCTAAAGCAGTAAAAGATGAAATTGAAAAACGAAAATCAAAAAATAGGAATTAGTAACAGGAATATTTACAGATTGATTCTTACATCGTAGTATCAATGATTAAATGTTTTTTTTAATTTCGATCTAATAAAATCATTGCTCCAATACATCTACCTGGTATTAGACATGCACAAAGCAATACCTAAACCAGCTTTTGTAGTTAAAGCCTTTTTGCCGCATCGATTCTTTGAATAGCTAAGTATTTCTGAATATTTTTAAACATCTTAGTAGTTTACCATTTGTTTCAAAAAAAACCTGAAACACTTGGTTGTATTGCACTTGTAAACATCCTTATGATTTCATAAACAAATCATGGCTTGAACACTTCTAGTTAAACTATAATAATTCCCAATGTGATAACAATTATCCTCGATCTTGCAAATTAAATTCGCAATATTTCGTTTATGCACATTAATGAATGTATAAGTTGTATAAAAGGCAGACAATTTTTTTTTGGCTTTTTTAAAGTGTGGCATTATCCTTGAAAAGTAAAAAGAAAACTAGTAATTTTAACATTGATACTATTAATGTTACCCTACAATTTAACATGTTTAGAAAAAAACAGGTATAAATGATTCTATCTTTTTATTTAGATGGCTTTCACTTGTATCAATTTCCCCCTTAAAAGGTAAACTAAACTTTTAAATTGAAATGTTTATTTTACCCCAGATATTATAAATTATGAAAATATTTATTACAGTCTTCGTTTTTTGTTCATTCTTCCATGTAATAAATGCGCAAAATCTTCACTTTACATTAATGGCCGGTGTAAGTAATTACCAGGGAGATTTGCAAAGCAAAAGATTCACCTTTAACCAGGCTCATCCTGTATTTGGCATTGGAGCAATGTATGAATTGTCTGATAAACTATTTATCAGAGCCGCTGCCAGCTTTGCTACTGTTAGTAGCGATGATAAAAATGGAACACTCAATAAAGACAGAAACCTTAGTTTTTCTTCTCCTATTACAGAGGCTCAGCTCGGCCTGGAATATGATATTTTCAGCCTGTATGAAAGAAGCTTTACACCATATATTTTTGCAGGTATTGCTGCATTTCGTTTCAACCCGTCGGCCATCGATTCAGCAGGTAATAAGGTGTATTTAAGGCAATTGAGTACCGAGGGTCAAGGGTTTTATCTTAATAGAAAACTGTATGATAATAAGCAAATTGCCATACCATTTGGCGGCGGAATTAAAATGGCATTAAGTGATGATATCCGCCTTAAATTAGAAGTAGGTATTCGTTATTTATTTACAGATTATTTAGATGATGTAAGTACAACATACCCCGATGGTGCGTTACTTTTAGCTACAAAAGGGCCTCAGGCTGTTTCACTTTCGTATAGAACTGATGAAATTAAACCTGCATTTACTTTTCCTTCAGGTGCTAAAAGAGGCAACCCTTCTGTAAAAGATCTTTACTATTTTACAGGGCTAACTATTAGTTTTAGGCTTGCACCCGGGCAGGGTGGGGGCGGTGGTGGAAAAAAAGCTCAATATGGATGTCCGGTAAGGGTTTATTAGCAGGCTTATCAGGTGTTGGTTTTACAATAGAATGATTTAAAAATGTTATCAACGTTTAATACTGCTAAAACAGCTACATATTCTTCTTTTTTGATAAAAATATATTTCTGCTTTTTTACCTTAAGCCCTTAGCTTATTTTTGAAGCAGACATGCTTAAAAATCTCATTTCTTTTTCTAAAAATAAACCTGTGTTATCGGTGGGTTTTTTATTTGCTACGTCAAGTTTGTTATTTGGCACCTGGGTAGCAGCAATACCTGGTATTAAAGATAAATTGCTTCTATCTGATGGAAGCCTTGGACTTTCTCTCTTACTATCGCCACTTGGGGCTATTACCGGCATGTTACTTTCTACAAGGGTTTTTAGTAAAATTCCTGTAGGTAGGTGGATGTTATTTGGTTATTTAACTATTTGTTTGCTGATGGTAGCGCAAATTAATTCCATTAACAGGCCAATGTTTTGGGGCTGTTTATACCTGTATGGACTGTTTAGCTTTTTAAATGGTGTGTCATCAAACGCTACTGTAAACCTGCTCGAAAAAAAGCAAGGAAGTTTATTTATGAGTACCTGCCATGGAATGTATAGCCTCGGTGGAGTTGTAAGCGCTGGTTTGGCAGCTCTGCTTTTTTACTTTCATATTTCCTCTGCATTGCAAATAATAATAGTAGCTACTTTAATTGCTATCACCATCTTTTTTAGCAGACATTACTTACTAGCCAATAATGATATTATCCACTCACGTTCTGGCATTAAGCTGCCCTCGTTATCTATTTTAGGCATATCATTTATTTGTATGGTTACTTTTATGGCAGAGGGCTGTGTAGCCGATTGGAGCGCCATTTACATGAAAGAAATTATGCTTGCTCCTAAAGCAATGCTAAGCCTTGGCTATTTTGGCTTTTCTTTAGCCATGACTGTTGGCAGGCTTAATGGTGATAATTTAATTGCAAAAATTGGCAGTAAAAATATTGTTGTAGGTGGTTGTATTATAGCATCTATTGGTTTTTCAATGGTTGTAACTGCACCTGTTATATCACTGGCAATTGCAGGTTATCTTTTAGTGGGGATAGGTTGCTCCAGTATTGTGCCTGTGCTGTTTAGTGCCTCGGCTAATATTCCCGGGGTAAGTACTGTAGAAGGTTTTGCTATGGTTACAACCGGTGGCATAATTGGGTTTTTAGCCGGCCCATCTGTAATAGGATTTATTTCGGAAAAAACAGACCTTTCAAAGGCACTTTCTCTATTGGTTATAATGGCTTTACTTGCTGCTATTGTTGCCTGGCGCAACCAGTTTTTAGTTAATAAATCAAAATTTATAACTGAAGATGGATTTGATGAGCAATTGTATTGATAAATAAAGGCATAAATTAACAAGGGCTTTCCTTTATTGGTAAGCCCTTGTTGCAGGTAAATTTTTTTTACAATGTTGTTATTTCAAACTTTTTAGTAAATCTTCATTCAGCTTTATGTAATCGGTGTTTTTAGCTGTAGTAGCCAACTCTAACGATTTGGTAGCAGCAGTAATTGCATCTGCTTTTTTACCCAATTTTACCAGGCAATTAGCACGCTGGTATTGCACCCAGTATGCTGTTGGATTATTTTCAACCGCTTTATTAAACCAGGTTAGTGCCTGAGAAAGATCCTTGTTATTATCCATATAATACATAGCTGCATTAAAGTATGGCAGGTTGTCTTTGGTCATAATATTTTCAATCTGCTTCATTACTTTAGTTTCAACATCGGCACTTATTGGTAAAGCAACGGTGGTGTTTTCCCATGTAAATAAAAGATCGCAACTATTGCCTTTTACATTGGCAAACTGTATAGCAAAGGTTTCTGTTTTGTCTTTAGTAGTTGAAGGGGTTGCATTTACTCTTACAACATCACTCTCTTCTTTGTAAGCAGAAGGGGAGGTTACATCCAATTGTTTTGTGATGATAAGTACCCAGCTATCTTTACCCGGAATAGTTAATAATCCGTATTTACCTGCTGCTATATTTTTTCCGCCAATTATTACTTCATCCGAAAAATTAATAGTAGTAGCATTGTTGGCTCCTGTACGCCATACTTTTCCAAAAGGTACTAACTCACCCATAGCAGTTCGTCCTTTTAAATTGGGCCTTGAATAGGTTAATTCTATTGAACCCA